>Ga0208644_1003458_pt1 | contig 12269 bp, 8 predicted proteins | sample VirMetDEL_Nov_18_FD_184517 | JGI IMG/M metagenome (GOLD analysis project Ga0208644, IMG submission 184517) | Aqueous microbial communities from the Delaware River and Bay under freshwater to marine salinity gradient to study organic matter... | ecosystem: Environmental > Aquatic > Marine >... | reverse complement strand
CATTACCAGACTTATAACGTACTTCACGAAGTTTATGCCCATCTGATAAACCAAGATTCCATGGACCGGTTAAACCAGCAGAAGCAAACCCATCACTAACATTAATTTCAACATAACGGTTTTTATTAATTGTCTTTGCAATTTCTTGACCATCTACCTTTTTCAATTCTGTAGTAATATATGCATCGACAGTTGAATCTAATGTTTCTTTAATATCAAGAGTGGCGCTAGTGGTTGAGTTAATTGTGATACTACGATTACCCGTATCGCCACCGACGCCATTCATTGAAATTACTTGACCAGGCTGGAATGCTTTGAAGACTGTAGCGCCTGTGATTGCGAGACCTTCGCCTGGACCATAGTAGTTTACAGATGTTGCGCTGTTAAGATTTGAGATAACGTAAGTATTTGCTTCGCCTTGTAACTTTAATACATCACCAACATTGTATTTTGTAGTAACTGCAGTCAATCCTGTAATTGTATTTGCATTTGCAGCACGTGCTGCAGCAGTATCCAATGGAGAGCCACCAGGTGTATTTGCAGTTGCTTTTAATACAACATGGAAGTTTTCTCGCTCTTGAGTATCATTTAATAGACCTGTCGAGAATGGATATTGTTCATCAGCAGCAGTTGTGAGCGTGACCGTACCATCAGAAGCAATTGTTACAGAGTTCTTTTTAAGGAATCTATATTCATTGTCAATGACTCCATTAACATCTCTAACAGTTTTAATATTTTCTGCTGGAATATTAAAGATTGATCTATTGAATTCTGTTTCAAATAGAGTTGCATTATTACTAACTAGAACTGTATCAGCAATACCATCAGCTGAAGCATCATTAAAGTAAATTGAACGAACATAACTATAACTATTTGCAGTCATATTGATGTCATAAAGATATAACTTATATTGAGCGTTTGCTGCGCCTCTTGTTCCTGAACTATACTGAACTGCTCTTACTCGAGCTTCACCAATTTTTGTTCCGCCAACAGCCGTTGGAAGAATAGTTGTCAATGAGTTATTTGCAATGGCATTTACTTTTCTATCATACAAGTCAACACGATCATGACCATTGATATCCCATGATCCAACTAAGTTATCAACTACGGTGTAGTTGCCATAGTTTGCTGGAATAGAGATCTGCTCTACCGAGTTTACATCTGTTCCTTTATCAATTGATATATGTTTTGTGGTTAGATTTTCGACTTCAAATCCACGAATGTATGCTTTACCTGGAGAGATGTCTGCCGATAGCTTATTAACATCACCGCCATTTCCTGAGGTATATACACCGCCGTTGTCTGCAGAGTTTAGATGCTCGCGCATTCTAACATTCAACCCATTGACGATATAATCACCAGATTCATCATATGTGCGTCGAGCAATGTACTCATCGATCACTGAGTAGATTGGCTTGTCTGACTTATACTCAATATTGCCATCTTTAATTCGAATACGCTCAATAAAGTTATCTTCAGCCGTATCAGTTAATGCTTTCTTTGTAATAGTCGCCGTTAGTTTTAAACGGTCAGCGCCAGGAGCTGCATAGTTATATGCACCTTGAGCGGGATCCAAAAGCGTTGTATCAGTTGATGAAGAAACAATTGTTTCGTTTATTAAGTAACCAATTTTAATAGAAGTGTTTGCATTATATCTACCAACAATTGTATTTGCTGAATCGACGCGAATAAAGTGATCTTTTGCAAAAATTATACCTTCATTGAAGGAAATTCTTGATGCGCCGCCAGTCACATTTGTTGACTGAACGCCTTCTGTAATTACATTCGCAGAAATTGCAGGAATAGTATTTGCTGTTAACCGTTCGCCGCTTTGAAATGCTGCTGTAGTGCCAAGTGTACCCGCACCAGTGTAGCGAATATAGAGAGTTTTTGTATTTGGAGTATTTACTTCCGCGCCTGTTAAAGCATCAATTACATATGCAGTGACTCCAGATGTGGTACCTGTAAGTGTTGACCCAACAAAGGCAGCTGTATTTACTGCAGCTCCATTGTTATCGTCATCGCGGATTTTAACATATTTAATTGCGTTATCATATGTTAGTTCATTGCCACGAACAACAGAACCTTCCTGGAATACATGTTCTCCAAATCTATCTACCTGATTTTGTAGGATCGTTTGTAGCTGCGTAAGTTCGCGAGCTTGAACTGCAAGCCCTGGACGAAATAAGATTCTGTGAAAGTTTTTTGTCTCATCAAAATCATCATAATAAGGACTAACATTAAAGTTTGTCGTCAAAGACCCAGTATTTGCTACAATTGCCATTCAGATATTCCTTAGAATTTCACAATAAGTTTAATGTCTTCGATTTGATCAGAGGCTCTTGCAATAGGACCTCTATTCTCTATATAGAGAATATCTCCAGTGTACGGTTTCAAAGTACCGTAGGAGATTGAACTAAGAGTTGAAGTAACGCCGCTTGTTAGCCCGGTAAGAGTTTCAGAAGTAGTAAACGTGCCGTTTGACTTTGAATCAAGAACACGAATAACCCCAGCTGTATTTGCAGCATTTGTATTAGCAAATGAAACCAACTTACCAGAAGCTCCAGAAGTACCACCACGGATAACTTCGTCAAGAGTAAAGTTACCAGAACCAGAAACACTTGAAACAGTTAATTGCGTTGTTTGATCATAAGATGATGAAGTAGCTACCGAACCATTTGAAAGAAGTTTTGGATCTCGAATAATACCAAAGGCTCTGAAATCGTTTGTGGTTGGTAGTGTATCTGTTTCAGAACCAATTAACTGTACGTTTACAATTACGTTATGGCCAGCCAGTTCACCAACTGGATCAGAACCATGACCGCCTGGAGGTGCAATATAAGCACTAGCAGTACCACCAGAACCATGAGAAGTATTTGAAGTAATTGTTACAGTTGCTTGTGAGTAATTAGAACCAACTGCTACCATATTTACATAGTTAATTGCGCCAGAGTTTACATTAGCATAAGCAGCTGCACCAGAACCATCGCCAGTAATTGTCACTCTTGGACCAACTAGATAAGTTGATGTGGTGTTTGGTGTGACAGTAAATGCTGGGCTAACCGTAACACGCTTTGTTGCACCAACATAATTAGTAATATTTCTTACTTGCCCAGACCCTAGACCAGAAGAAATATAAAGTGCGCCGCCAGTATATCGACCATTATCAGCAGAAGCGCCAGAAGAAAGATCCATAACTGTTGATGATAATACGCCCGCGAGCGTTCCAGTTTGAGATTCATATGAGGAACCGCCTGCTGTAACATCAATAATATTAATTGCGCCGTTCGCTGCTGCAGCTTGAACGTCCCACTGAGCAGAACCATCATCAGAGGTAAGAGTCTTTACTGGATGCCAGTTTGTTGTGAGAAACTTGAGAGCAGAACCAGCATCTACTGAATACATGTATTTCCAGTGGTATCCGTCAGCAGTTACAAGAGTAGAGGTTGAAGTTCCTGTTGGTTCAACTGTTGATGATGCAGCTTTATTATTAAATAAGCATTTATATACATCATAATTACTATTCATTACATAAAATGTATTTGAGGAAGCTGGTGCATCAAATAATGTTGAAGAAGAAGTATTATACTCTCTATAGACTTTACCAGTTGTCCAATCGTATCTTGGTACAGCAAATGTAACATCGGCAGATTGAGCGCGTTTTGCGCCAATCATTTCTCTCCAATTGTCATATTCTGTAACTTGTATTGAGTCTGTTGGAGTGGGAGGGTCGTTGTCATCGTCCCATGAGGAGACTCTAGAAATAAAGAGATACATATTTGTTGCGGCTGCTTCACCGAATGCTTCATGAAACTGCTCTGCATTATGAACTCTAAATCTTCTTGTAACTGTGCCTGGCATTTATTCAATCCTCTGCAGAATTTATTTTATTTATTTATAATTTCATAACTAGGAAGTATTAGCGATATAGTAAAAACTTCCATTTGAAAGACTTAGATTTGGATATGGTAGTTTCAATGTTGCAAATGTATTAGAGTATGTTGCATTTGTGAAGTATAGACCATTTGCGGTACCACCATATGTATCTATTATCCATAGACCTGTGTTCGATGTTGGTATTTCAACTGTGAACAGAGTATTATTACCAACAAGAAGTTTTGGTGAACCAAGATCGCCAACTGGCAATAGAGCGTATGTATTAATAATTTCGGTAGAATACGCATTGATTGTTGTAGCATTTGAAGTAAACAACGAACCAGTGCCTGTAGCATAAACAGTTAATGTTGTTGCTGTTGTTACTACAGTTGTGTTTGCTGTATATTCTAATATAGGTCCTGGTGAGATTTCAAGGGTTCCAAAATCAGAAATAATTGTTGGAAGATCAATAGAAATTTCACTCTCAATATTAAGTTTAGATTGCGCTGGTGCTTCAGTTCCAGTTGGAATTCCTTGACTATCAACGGTTACAACTGTTGTTTGTACATCAGAGAACAGACTGATACGTCCAAACATCTTTGTACCAGCTGGATGAACAATCGCATTTACCAACTGTCTGTAAGCATTTGTAACTTTTGTTGATCTAATTTCATAAGAAAATTCTTGATAATATAAGTTATCTTGAAGTTTATTATTCCAAGATAGCCAACCTTTTGTATCAACATACCTACCAGGATAAAACACCATACCAGATACTTCTGGTGTTCCCTGGGCAGCAGCAGTACCAGCTCGTGTAAGATTTGTTATGGTAACATTATCTGTTCTACTATAGTTGCTGCCAAAATTTGTAACATTTACAGCAGTAATAGCACCAGAAGCATTTTCTGGAGTAATTGAAGCGTTTCTTCCTTTAATTCCACCAGAACCATCAGAAATTTCCAAATCAGATATATTTTCTTGTATTACTGTTGCTGATGGTAGAGAAAGATAACCATAACCATAATTTGTAACAGTTAAAGCGGAAATTGTTCCAACTGTTACGTTTGAAAATGCAAGAGCATTTAGCGGTGTTGAAATATTTGCAATTGCTAGATTAGCTGAGACAGCAGCTGTATTTGCACCTAATGAAACAAATGTTGGACCTGTATTTAAGACTACATTTGCAACAGGAGCAATTGTGTCGGTATTGATCGCAATAATTTCAGTATTTGCAATACTAGCAATTGTAAAGGCAGCTCCAACTCCTGAACCACCTGTAATTGTAATTGTAGCATTTGCTGTATACCCAGAGCCACCATCGGCGATATTCCACTTCACAGCACTTGTATCAGAAATTGCAGTGACTACACCATTTGCGCCAGTACCAGAAGCAGATGCAAATGATATCGCATCGCCGGTTTGATGTAAAGCCCCACCATTAAATACTGATACGCCCTGTAATGGACCAACACTAGCACTTATTGTTGCATAGATACTATTGTTGCTTGTAAGTGCAACTCTTTCATAATCTTGAAATGTTCCGTCAATGTCCAACAAATATAATTCATCAACAAGAACACCACCGGAAAATACAGTATTAATCTTATCAACACGCGCTGATGCGCCGCTTGTCAATCCAGTTACGCTTTGTCCTAAAAATTGAGTTAATGTTGCAGTTCTTGGAATTGAAACTCTAATCGTTGTTTCTTTTATCCATCGACCATCTGATGCGCGAAGTATATCCTCGCCTGGATAATAGAAATCAATTTCTTCATTAAAAAGGACGCGGAACAATAAACGATAAGATAACTCAGAACCTCTTGCTCTGTAGATATCTTTAATATGTTTAGCAAGTTTCTTTCGATCAGCAAGTATCGATTTAGGAATTGATTGTAAAATTTCTTTATCAAAATAATTTAAATATTTGTTGTATGTTGCATCAATATCTTGATAATTTAATAGATTCTTTGAAACTTCAATTGCATTGTTTGCTTGCTCAGTCCATTCATAATATGCTTTTAAGAATGCAACAAGATTTGGTCCTTCATCGCGAACGAAGAAAGGAAACTGTTGTTCTATAAGATTCGATATTTTTTTATCAGTAGACATTAATTAGTATACCACTGGATATAAACCTGAATCGATAGCGTAAGTAGATACACCTTGTGTTGTAGCTGTTCTTGTTGTAGCAGCAACCAATGTTGTTGCTTCATCGATCACAGTTACCTTTGCATTACTAATTAATAATATTTGATTTCTTACTGCACTAATATCATTTTTCACTGGTGTTGCAAAAATAGAAATATATGAACCAGAAATTGCGGATGGCAAGAAATTAGATAATGTAACCAATCCTGTTTTATAATTAACAGTTCCTGCATTTGAATCTAAATACGCCACAGTATCAACTGATAGTTGATACCAAATTCTGATTGTTCCTTCACCATCATCATCTAAGTATGCAGTTTTCCCTTGATATGTAAACGCAGATGAAGAAATGTAATGCGCACCAGAGTGTGTTGCATGACCAGAAGAAACTGGCTCTCTAATTACATTATTAAAAGCAATATTGTAAGCAGAAGTAGTTGTTGTACTTGGAGTAAATCTTTTCTCCATTTGTACATCAACTAATGCACTTTTAATTGAAGTATCAGAATCAGTAATTGTTTCAATAAATTTTGAATATCTAAATTTTTTGTTCTCAAAGTTACCAAGATTATTTGTTTCAAAATTTGTAATTGCAGTTAATACTTTATCTTGAACTTGTGTAGCATTTAATGTTGTCAATGAAGAATCATAATAAACATCTATTGTTGGTTTAACATACAAGAATGTAGCATCAACAAACTCAGGATCAATTGACAACACATTATATTTTTTCAATTGTGTTTTAATTGTTGTTTTTCTATCAGATGAAATTGTATTACCAGATGTTGGTTTGATTGAAATATAAACCTTACCATAAATTGCTGGTGTGTTTTGCTCTCCGCCCCATACACTTATTGAATTAAAATCAGCATTGTCGCGTAAGATAATTCTTTTATAATCTTCAGCAAGAACAGCTCTGTTTTGTGTCTCAAAATTCTTTGGTGCATTAAATTTAATTGACTCAATAGACTCGTTAGCTGCGCCGCCGGAGGTTGCAGCATTTACTGTAACTGTGAATGTTGAATACCCAGCCAACGTAGATGGATTTGTAAATGTAGAAATACCATTACCCTCTGTGGTATTACAAACTCTATAATTTACAATTACAATATTTCCATTGTTAAGTGTTTTGCCAATTACACCATCGCCAAAATATACCTCATATTGATTGTTTTCTACTTCTTGTAAAAAGAAAACAGGAGAGGTAGCTGTAACTTCACTAATATCACTTGCAAGCGTATGTGTTACTGATGAGCTATCAACAGAAGATTCTTGAACGACCACAGAAATTGAAGTTGTATCAACATTTTCATTTGGAATAATATAACGAACTGGATTACTTGTATTGACTGTCCAACGATGCGTTACTGGTCTTCCTTCAGTGATTGTAATTGTGCCTGAATAATTTTGATCTGCAGTAAATGAATATGCCTGAGGCGTTACAAACTTGTAGGTAATACCATCAGATGTAGCAGTCCATTCAGTGTTCTTTGCAATCGTGACAGAAGTTGGAGAACCTGTAGGTGTGATGGTTACAGTTAATGTTGTTGATGCTCCTCTTGCAGAGCGAGTAACATAATTCAACATCTTTGCTCTTGAAACTACGCTCTCTCTGAGTTGAGCAGAGTCCAAAAACATTTCATTTCCAACCATGCTTGTATAGAAGGCATTTTGATATGTATTGTATGCTAACAAATCAAGTAGCATAGAAATCGTAGAACCCTCAAAGTTATAATCTGTGAATTCAGGCTTTGAAGAAATATACGTTTTTAAAGATGATTTAATATTATCAAAATCTAACTCTGTAACGCTAATAGTAGATTCTGCCATTTATCTAACTCTTTCTAATAAAACATTAACTATGATTGGTTCTGGATCATTCTTAATTCTAAAGATAATTGTTGCATTCAAAGCATTTGAATCATGATTTGCACTTACTTTGATGTCATCAATAATTGCTCTTGGTTCATAATTATCTAATACTTGACGAATATTTTTTGAAATATTGAACTCTGTAATAGAATCCATATTTTCAAACAATTGCGATAGAACATCACCGCCTAAAACTGGATTGTATGGTCTCTCATAAAAATTAGTTAAAACAAGATTTTTTACACTTTGTTTTACTGCTTCACGATTTACCAAAGCCTTGACATTACCAGTAACTGGATGAGCAGTAAACTTTAAAGGTATATCTTTAAATACTGGTTCTTTAAGTTCAGGCATGTTATTTCTCTTTTGTTTTTATTATTTATAATGAGTTATGCTTCTTTGACATTCTCACATTTATTAGCTGAAGGTCTTGATGGATCATCTGGACAGCTATGATCTGTTCCTTCGTCATGACGGCTGTATGTGTCAGCACCAATATGTTCCCATTTGTCGCCATCAAAACGAATGTGAGATTCTTTTGCAACAGTTCTATAATAATTACCAGAAACTTTTAAATTTAAATCGCCATCAACAATTAAATTCATATTACCTGTTACATGTATTTGATCATTTCCTGTTACTGAACGCCAACCATTTTTATGTTGGGTAACAATATCACCATTTTTATGTATTTCTATAAACGTACCTGACTTATGATACACATGAATACGTTCAGCATTTTCAGTATCATCAATTTCAATTAAGTGACCAGATTCTGATTTATATGTATGATTTGTTGGATATTTTCCTGCATATGGGTCTGCTGGTTCATTAATAGTAGAATCGGGGGTTTTTGTGATGTTGTTTATACCACGTGCTCTTGAATCAACATCATGCGTTTTAGCGTCTGGAATACCTGCAATTGTCCCCATAATTACGGGTTTCTGTGCTTCTTTTCCATCTGCAAAGAAACCTACAACCCAAGAACCTATTTGAATGCCAGTTGGCGACCTACCAACTTCATTAGATGCTGAAGAAGTAATTGGTTGAATTGGTTGCGCCCAAGGCAAATCTGCCGTAGGTAGTTCAGATAAATTATCTGTGTGCCAACCATAACAACGTACTCGCACACGACCAAGTTCTAGAGGGTCAGCACGATCCTCTACAACTCCATACCACCATACAAATTCTTCACCTAAGTTTTTCATTCTTCATCATCCGTTGTCGGTTTATAATCAATTTCTTTAGTTTGTGTCGCATACGTATCTTTCACACACTCAAGAACTGTAAAGTAGATATTATCAACTTTCTGATGTGTGTGCCTTACTGCTGTAACAAAGAATCTTTTATCATACATTCTTGAAATCTTCTTCATATATTCTTCGTTTTGCGAAGCCTCTGGAATATGTAGATTTACAACATCGCCAATTTGTATATCACTATTACCTGGTATTACAACACTCAATCTAATATTCGATAATTGTATTCTAGAAGCTACGTCATATTTTAATGTATTGTGTAGAACTCTAGGATTTCTTATTTGAGTATCAGTATTAATCGCTTTATTTAAATAATCTTGTTTATTATAATTTTCTCCGATATTTGAAATTGTATAATATGTTATAGAATTATCACTATCTTTATTCAATGATGATTTTTTTGACACATAGTAATCGCTACCAAAGTTTTTTCTTAATACTAAATTATCTCCATCAAAATCGTGATCTTCTAAATGAGCAATATTTTTCATCTCATCCTTATATAAAAATTTATCTTGTTTAAATCTTTTTGTGATAGGATCAATTGTTTCAACTGTGTGAGAATACAAACCTTGATGAGTTTTTTTCATAACATCAAGTCTATCTAATATTTCAAGTGAACTTATATTTTGATATTCATGAATTACATCACCACCTTCATTTTTCTTTTCTGTTGCTGCATCAGCGAGATAGAAATCATCAAAAGGTTTTGCGTATAACATACTATCAATTGTTTTAAAATACCAGCCATCTTGTCTCTCGAAAAAGATATAGTTTGGAGTGATTGTCTGTTGAGTTGATATATCTGGTATACTTTCTTGACCAACATAATCAATTGCTTCAAATGGTTTGATGCCTGGAAAAACAATTGACTGACGATTTGAAGATGCTTGTGTATTGATGATATTTTTCTTTTTAATTCTAGAATGATCATCAACAGATGGTTTAAGATAGCCCTCATAAATTGCATTTACAATCTTGTCACCTGTAAGATCGACAAATGATTTGTTAACAGATTTTCTTAAATTATCAAATACTTCTTGACTGATTGCATGAATAGCATAAGTCTCGCCTCTTTGTGTTGATCTATCAAGATCAGAAATTTTATATACTCGGAATACATACTCTCTCATTTTTTCAAATGATGGTGTTTTAAACGCTATATGGATGGTTTCATCACCAACAATAGGAATAAAATTGATTAATGAGTTTGTATCAGAAACAATAAGCTCACACTTTGTTCCCTTAATGAACAAATTATGATAGATATTAAATTCTATAACGATGGCTCTAAGATCAATATAGTTTCCATCAGCATTAATAAGAGTAATACTTTCAATTTCAACATCATTGACTTTATAACCAAGATTGGTGGCTGGCATTATCTAAAGACTCTTTCTACTTCTGTCAACAAATTACCAAGGTAGTTTGATTTTAATATTTTTATATTTCTTTTTTTATCATTCAATCTTTGTTCATAATCATACTTAGATACTTCTCTTTTTTCATTTACTGATAATCCAGCATATGTTTCAGCATCAACATTTAATACTTTTTCTGACACAATAGTACCGTCATACAATGTTTGTTGTGATTGATATACCCATTCATAACTATGAACTGTGTTTAATGCAGTTTCGATTGAACCATATTTGTTTTTTAAATAATTTATAAAATCTTGATAGTCTAATGGCCAATCATAAAGAGGATCTATAATATCGTTAGTAAGAAATAAAACCCAATCAAGTGTTTCATCACCATAATATTTGTGGGCAATAAACTGAGCACTTTGACCTTCTTTTACATCATATGTGTAGTATAATGCAGTTTTATTTTTTAGAGCATTTAGTATTTTAAAACGAACTAAAGGATTCTGAATAACCCTCGTGTTACCATCTTTTAATAGATCATAAGAGATCGTTGGAAAGTATTTAAAGAAATGTGACATTATCTGTTATAATCCTTAATTTCTTTCTTGGTAATAATCGAGACTTCTTGGAAACTGCCAGTAATTGTTACTGAAAGTGGAGCCTTTTCTGTACCATCAACTACGGTATACAACGGTTGCCCTTCAGAATGATAGTTAACTTCAAACGATGTACACACAGATGGACCAATATTATATAAAAACTTATCATAGTGAAAATCAATATCAAACTGCTCTGGATAATCAAAAAAATGTTTTAATTTGGCGTCTTTATTGGGCGCAGAATGATATTTAAATGCATAAATGATTTTTTTAATAATATGTGTTTCTTTAGGATTTCTTGCTACAAGTTTCCAAGAAAACTGATGAGTTCTAAATTGTGGTGAATCGTACAACATTGCCATATAAGGATTTCGTGCAACACCGGCACCAGCAATAGCACCTTTCAGTGCTTGACCTGCAGCTGCGCCAATAATACCAGCGCCAATACCACCAACTGCGGCACCAACTGCGCCAGCTAAACCGTCTTCTGCTCCTTGAAGAGCATAATAAACACCTGCGTCAACAACATCTTTTCTTGCAACATTTGCCATTGTATCAATAATGCCTTTAACTCCGCCACTAAGACCAGCAGCTCCAAGGGAAGCGCCAGCCATACCTGCCACACCCAAACCTTCAGCATTATATGTTTGACCATATTGTGTTTGTAAGTTTAAAGGCATTGGTAAAAATATTCTTAACTTATCTTGACTAATTGGAAAGTCATCCTGTTTACGTAAAACAGGAGCGTTTACTCTGAAACACATCCAATGATCAATTTCAACTAAATTTTTTGGATATATTAAACTTTTTTCACCTGCTGCTAAAGCTGCTTCTAATTCATCTTTTGGAGTTATATCGTCAAATCCCCAATCGTCAAAATTTTCTTCTGCCATCGAATAAATATCCTTATACAACAGGTTTTGATTATTTATAATGACTTCACTCAAAGGAAGATATCGACCAACTCATCCACAGAAATACAAAGGCGATCCAACGAACATTATCTACCGTAGTTCGTGGGAGCTAAAGTATATGAAGTGGTGTGATCATAATCAGGCTGTGATTTCCTGGCAGTCGGAAGAGTTTTTTATACCGTATCGTCATCCAATAGATGGTAAGATTCGTAGATATTTCCCAGATTTTCT
>Ga0208644_1003457_pt1 | contig 12271 bp, 27 predicted proteins | sample VirMetDEL_Nov_18_FD_184517 | JGI IMG/M metagenome (GOLD analysis project Ga0208644, IMG submission 184517) | Aqueous microbial communities from the Delaware River and Bay under freshwater to marine salinity gradient to study organic matter... | ecosystem: Environmental > Aquatic > Marine >... | reverse complement strand
GAGCGCATATTTGCCGGAGACATCGAGCAAGGCGAATTTATTGCTATGGCCGGCTATGTATCTGAGCGCCTCTATATAGCCCTTCTTGTGTATGAAGTTATCCGGCCATTTTTGGAGGACGTCTCGTACTAATAGGGCGGTATCGCTGTGTTGGTCGCTTCGTGGGGCTGCGCTTATTACTCCGTTATGGGCAAACGCTATATTTTGGTTCACTCTGAAGGGGTGCGCGTTAGCCTCGTTAACATTACCTTGGGTCGATATGCGGAAATGCAGCAAAATAGCGTGTTCGGTCTGCCTTTTGATTGCTACATACTTCGCATGCAATGCATCAGGGCTTTGCATCTCTTTAATTATATGCAATTTTCCGTTATGAATGTAAGCGAAGCCCGCGCCATCGGGGTTATTATCCCACAAATTAAGGAAAGAAGATAGCGAAATAGCGGGCGCGTTGTTAGGGTTTAAAATTAGTGTACACATGGCTAATTGGGTTTATTGGGTTTTAAAATGAAAAAAAGGATAAATAATAGGAGGAGGAAATAGAATAGCCGATTCATAGTGTACCGGTTACTTCGTGGGCGCATGTAAAATTAGGGCTCAAATAATAGCGGCCGGTTCTGTTGGTCGGGCGCGTGTCGTTCTGCTCTGCTGCTATGTACGCCTTTAGTTGCTCTTCGCGTTTATGGCTATTTGCTTGAAACGGGTATCCATGCAAGTCTTTAGCGGTCTGAACGAATAACCTAACAAGCCCGCAAATACCTTTAGGGGTGTACACTTGGCGCAAATGGCGGTTTATGGCGTGGCCTGGGTCTATTATCATTTTTAGTACTGCGTGTTCACTCTTATAGCTGCAATGGGTTACTATTAGCTCTAATAACTGAACGCGCCATATTAAGCTATCAACGTTTTGAACATGGCCAAAAATTCTAAATTCTAATGTACGTTTTGTGCCGGTGTCGCAGTTTATCGCGTCGTACCTATCAACGCCAAGGGAATTATCACTCGCAAAGTGCTGTAAATTCTTGCGGCCTTTTAGCCTTATTTTTTTGGCTCTGCTGTAGCCGGACGTGGAATAAGGTATCCGAAACAAATTGCCCTCTCGTACGTCCTCCAAAATTGCGTTTATCATGCTATTTGGCTGCCTTTGAGTCAAGCGGTTAATATAGACAGCGTACAAAAGGGGCAAACCTCCCAACAATTGGTTATAAATTTGATAGGGCGTTTTACCTGGTATGCTTAAATGTATATGGCCTCCACACTTCCAGGGCTTCCCGGTTGTATCGTCTCCGTTTATAAACGGGGCTACCTTTTCAAGGGCTCGCAGCCACTGCGCGCGTGTTCGGCTCAGCGGTAAAATAGGGCTTACAAGTTCGTACCCAAAATTATCGCATAAACTGCCATCGTGGGTTTTGCGCCAAACTTCGCGGTTATGGTCAAACGTGGCGCGCGCTAAGTCTTGCGGCCGCTCGTCTGCAAAATTTGAACATTGTTTTTCAATTTCGAGGCCTATTGCGGGCGCTTTTACTATTTGGTCTTGTCGGTCTATGTAATCTCTATCAACTACAATGGAGGCCGCGTATATGGCTTGGCTCTCGGTGGTGTGGTAACTAAAATTATTTGCCATGGTTTTTTGGTTTAAAGGTTTAAAGGGTTTAAAGATTAAAAATGAGACGTACAAAATTGAAGGTAAAAAATAGGGCACTCGTAACAATTAAGAACCGGTCGAACATGCGGCCGGCAACATCAAAGAAAGTTGGGGGTATTACGTTTTTTTTCATGGGGTTAAATTTTTAAGGTTGAACAAAAATAGGGGTTTAGTGTACCTATTGTTTGGGGCGGTGGTCGTGTTGTTTTCATGCCACAAAAATACACTTTTTTCAGTTCGTGTATACTTTCTGTAAAAATATTTTTTCATTTCAGGGCCTCGACTTTTGGACCTCAGGACCTCAGGACCTCAGGACCTCAGGACCACCACATGGACCACCACAGGCCCAACACCATAGGCCCACTTTTGGGCAGGCCTAATTATAAATCTATATATACATGCGTTGACGATTAACGATTAACGATTATTGACGATTGACGATTGACGATTGACGAACATTGACGATAAACGTGGCTTGACGATTATTGACGATTGACGATTTACATGGCTTGACGACCGCTTGACGACCTGTTGAAAAGTTTTTTGAAAAATAATTCATATTTTTTTTTACAAAAGTGTTGCTCATGTAAAAATCATTCGTACCTTTGCATAAGATTTTGTTTTAACCTTTAACCACTTAACCACATGATTACTCTACACCACTTTTTTGACGACTTGATTAGAGCCTATTACTCGAATCAACTCGATTTAGTTAAGCGCACGTTTAACGATTTAACGGATAAGGGTAGATTAGCTCTATTCAACTACATGACTATTGACTGCTATTATGAGGCTGTTGATAGCGATATTGACCCCTATGAACTCTACCTCGAAATTTCTTCTCTTTAACCTTTTAAACCCAAAACCAAATGAACATCATCGAATCAACCCCCATCAACCTTGGCAATGACGATTGCGATATCGTGAATGCCTTCATCTACAAGCAGAATGGAACGCTTCACCTGCATATCGACTACCCAACCTCTGAGCGCATTTTGAATGCAATTGGCACAGAGTCAGCAAACACGGCATTGATTGTCGCAACCAACGACTATGAGCAGAGCTACATTGACGCGCTGTGGGAGTCCCAATACCCTCAATGGAATAACATTCTTTTTTCTTTTAACCCTTAACCCACCAAAATCCCAATGAATCATGAAGTCATCGCTCAAACACCAATAACCTTGGATAACGGCAACATCGTTGATGCCTACATTTACAAAGAGCCAAGCGGAGTGTTCTCTCTAAAGATTAACTACATCTTCGAGGCTAACACCAACTCAACACGCATAAAGCAGATTACTGAAGCCCTATGGCGTAAGCAACATAGAGACTGGTTCAGATTTATCCGCTTCCAACGTTCTTCAACTCCACTTCCAATGCCTAAAACCAACAACCAATGAAAAACACCATTAGAGGTATCTTAATTGACCCTTACACCAAAACTCTATCCTACACGGATATCGAACTCAATGACCATGGCGGATGCCTAAAAGGGCTCTATAAGGCCATAAACTGCGACTTAGTCGAACTCGTTAGACTATCAAAAGACCTTGACTTATGGGTTGACGAGGAAGGCTTACTCAAGATTGACGAGGACACAAAGTATTTCCATACTGAGGGCATGTCCAATCCTATCGCTGGCCGTGGCGTTCTTTTAGGCAATAAACGCACAAAAGAGGGAGTAGATGCCACCGACTGCCCATACACGATTGACGATGTTTTGAGCAAAATCACATTCAGAGAATTTTCTTTTAACCCATTTTATTAACCCTTTTAACCAAATTTTTTATGAAAACCCAAAATTTTGAAGAGCAAGTAAACAAGCTCACCAACCAACTCATCGAAGAGGCTTCTGTACTAACAGAAGACCCTCTATTATGCACGAGAGTGGCTATCTACATGAACTCCACCGGAGCTGATGAGATAATGACTACCGGATTCTTTATTGATGAAGAAGCTTCTCTTGATGTTCCTTGTCGTAAAAAAGTATCATCATACCTTGACGATAGGGAAGAATTAAGAGCCATGGTCTATGCTGAACTTATTAAAAGATATGAATCTCTCGAAAATGGAAACAACTAAGCCAAGGAAGAATAACGTGGTCATTGAAGTGCCACTCAATATGTGCGTATCCGAAATGAACGCACGATATCGGAAACTTCTTTCCATACCAACGACTAAAGAAGTTTTTATTGATGATGTTTCTAAGTGGGCTGCTCAAATCATTCAATCACACTTGACAAGAGCCGATATGCTTGCTGATAACTCCTACGAGCTTGAACACTGCGACATCATTAAACCATTAACCCTTAACCATGAATTGGTAGGACGCATTAAAGAACATTTCAAACAAACCCATTAAACCAAAAAAACATGAAAGACCAAACAATTAGTGAAGCTTTAGGTATAAGCAACAATCAAAGTGCAGAAATCCACTCTCACATTAAGGAGGTTTTTAACAAAACTGAAACTCATGATGAGGCCATTAAAATCATCATTGAAAAAGTGAAGAACGATGCTTTTGGAGAGCATGATAGCCCTATTTCAGATTATGAATTTAAGCTATTCTATGCAGCCATGAAGTACGGAAACATTATGATGGTAGAACAAGTAAAAATGAATATGCTTAGAAACCTTTTTAACCCCAATGAAAATGAATAAAATCACTGACAACAAGTTTCCGATTCCAAAAGATGCGATTACGGAACTTGTTAATGAGCTTCCTTATGGAAGTCTATCAAAAATCGCAGAAATGTTTCCCAACATGAGTAAGCCTACGGTTTATATGCATGCGAAACCTGGCAAACACCGATACCGAATTGATATCGTCTTGGCTATGCTCTATACGGCTGAAAACCACCGAAAGATGCTCAAAATAACCGATAAGCTTAAAATGCGCGTCTTTATGGACTCACTCTTTGAACACTACATTGTAACCGATTCTCAAAAAAAACACATCATTCTTAAACCCTTTATATCATGAAAAACCTTATTGCCGCATTGTATCATGCAAAAAAAGAATTTCCAGCCATTAAGAAGGACATGAACAATCCGTTCTTCAAAAAGAAGTATGCCGACATTAACTCAATCTTAGAGCAAGTCGAGCCAATACTTAGAGCACATGGAGTGCTTATCCTTCAGCCTATTGACGAGAACTCAGTGTGCACTCAACTCATTCACGTTGAAAGCGGAGAGATGATGACCTCTTGCATAGCCTTGACAAACGGAGTAAAGGCTCAAGACCTCGGTAGCGAGATAACATACTTCCGTAGGTACTCCCTCCAATCACTCTTAGCCCTACAAGCTGAGGATGACGATGGTAACCTTGCATCTGGACGCGCAACATCTCCACAAGCCACTCAGCAAGCACCACAACAAGCACCACAAGTCCAAGTTGTGAATGAGAGTAGCCCAAAAGCAACACCAAGCCAAGTGGGTGAGATGACCGCACTTTGGAACATCGTTAAAGAGAAGTCCTCAAGCTCACTCATGCCAATCGTTAAGAAGTTTGGTCTATCACCTACCCATAAACTTAACGACTTGACCTTCACTGAAGCCGTTGATTGTATCAATATCCTTGACGCGATAGTATCTAAAATCAAATGAATAGAGAACTTCTTTCAGCGGATATATCCAAGGCAGATATAGAGCTGTTCACTGAATCCATTGTTTCAAAAGTGTTCGATGGAGACCTTGACCCACTATCGGTACACATCCGTTCTAAGGCGGTTATTAAGGCTTTAGAGGCGATTGTTTCTAAGACCGAGGAACTTGCACGAGACAACGCCCAAAAGTACGGTGAGAAGTCTTTTAACGCCTATGGAGCGAAGATAGAACTACGCGAAGGCTACGACACGCCAGACTTTTCCCATGATGAGGTTTGCTTGTCTTTGACCGCTAAACTCAAAGCAAGACAAGAGCTTCTCAAACAAGCATTCCGATTGAGCAACAAGGCGATGATAGTTGACCCGGATACCGGTGAGGTCGTGCCTGTCATGCCAGTAAAATCAACTAAATCCACTATTTCAATAACCTTTCAAAACCCATTAAACCATTAAAACCAATTATCATGAACAACAATTTAAGAAAGCCAAGAACCATTGACTACGATAAGTATCGTAAAATCTTCTCCGAAATCTACCTTAACTGCTGGAAGTCCGAAGGCTTCAACCAAGCAAGGCTTAGAGACATCTTTATTAACTACCAAGTTGACTGCTTTTACTCAACTAAGGTTATGTACGATATGGGCATCCTTACTACCATTGATGATGGCACATATAGGAAGTCGCCACTGATTGCATGGAGTGCTCGTATGCCGGATGACAACATGATTACCGATGTTATTCAGCAAGTTCAGCTCGTGAGGTACGAAAAAGGTAGCGACATGAGGGAGAAGAGGAAGGCAGAACGTATTGCCGCTCGTGCTGCTCAGAAGGCTGATGCTGCCAAAAAGCATGAGCCAACGCCTGATACCCTCTCTGAGTACCAAGCCATATTCGAGGAGAACGACCTTGCCCAAGACCCATTGACCAAGGTAGCTCATTCCGATGTTTGGTGCTTGAAGTTCGGAACTGAGAAGCAATACTTCTCCGCCTTCGGCTTCGAGGTGATGAAACAGATTGGTAGAATCATAGCCACTGAAACCGTTAAATAAACTAATGTTACCTGCTCTCTCCATCACGGGGAGGGCAGGTTTCTTAAACCCACCCAATTATGAACGACATCGAATTTATCTTTGAAATTAAAGACGAAGCAGGTAGCTTCGAAGTACCAATGTACTTTTCCGCACACGAATGGTATGACGATGACAGCGGTGATATACCTGCTGTTTACTACACCGACATCGGATTTGACGAGCGGCAGAAGGACATCATTCACGAACTGATTAGAATGAAGGGAACTGAACACGATGGCGGATTGCTTGGGCAAATGCAGGATGCCGCTGATTGGTGGAAGAGCAATCAAGGGCCTGATTCCGTGTGGCACGATTACTTTACTAAAGACCAATAAACCAACAATAAAATGCAACTACTTAAAGCCCTCGAAGTCCTTACTGAATACGAAAAATTCCGACTAAGGATAGTAGAAACACCGACCATCAACTCCTTCGAGTTGTTAGATGCCATAAATGCGGTCTTAGAGCAACTTAGAGGCACTCAATCGCAACTGGCGGAAGATACCCTCGAACAAATGAAAGAAGGTCTTAAATCGCTTAAAAACCCTATTACACACGAAATGTACTTGGGGTACGAATTAGCCTACAACTTGTATAAGAAAAACTACAAGGGATATTTACCTACGCAAGTAACAACTGAACAACCTTAAACCCAAAAAACTATGTCAAATTATTTCGAGGAAAAAACAATACTCACCCTTAAAATCGGAAGCCGCACCTGCTCAATAGAGCTTGAAGGAAGCGAGCACACGGCATCGGAACTTATCGAGTCTTTTACAAGCCTTATGGTGGGGCAGACTTTTATTGATAAGTCCTGCTACATGGCTATGAGGGAAATTTCAGACGACCACTTAAACGAAACAGAATGAAAGAATACAGAAAATGGCTCAAAGGGATTCGAACTCTCGACTTGCAGTTCGAAAGAGACTCAATGGAATGGGTGGCATCCTTCGGCTCAACGGATGAGGTGAAGAGAACAGCCAAGGAGAAAATTCAGTGCGTCTTGCAGGAGATTCAACGCAGAGAGGGGTTCTCAGTAATTTCTTGATATGTCAACAGAATTGAGCAAAATCATAGAATCCTATCCGGACGAGGGATTCTTATTGGCTAATGGATTTGATGACTGCGTTATAGGAGTCGAGACTTTATCTATGAGGCTAATCTATTCAGTATCGAAATGCGTAGATACTTTAATGAAACAGGGAATGGCCTTTGATGATGCCGTTGAGTATCTTGAGTTTAATACGTTTTGCGCATACGTTGGCGATAAAACGCCAATATGGAGCAACGATTTGTTTTAATGTCAAAAAACCAAATGGAAGAAACCATACCAAGTTGGGTCATCAAGGCTATGACTCCACTCGACCACAAAAGAGACTGCATGGCGTTTTGTAGAGACTTCTACATAGCCATAAGACTGCTCCCAAACGATTTAAGGCTCGAAGCCTATGACGCGATTATGGACTACTCATTCCAAGAAAGAATGCCACAAGAAGGCTCAGTAGGCAGACTGGCAGTCGGAATGGTTGAAGGCAAAATTGATTTAGACAACTTCGAACATACTTCGAACAAGTTCGAACATGATTCGGACTATATATCTAATATAGATAATATATATAAAGATATTACTAATAAAGAAAAAAGAAAAATATATAAAAAGAAAAAAGAAAAGGGACTCGATTCGGACAAGCAAGAGAAGTTTGATTTGTTTTGGAAAATCTACGATAGAAAAGAGGGTAAGAAGATGTGCGAACAGCTTTGGGAAAAATTATGTGAAGAAGATGTGGATATGATAATTAAAACCGTACCTTTGTATGTTCGTTGGAAGTCCGATGTGAAGTATAGGAAGATGCCAGCGACATACCTACGGCAGAGATGTTGGGAGGATGACATACCAAATGAATTTACCGAGCAACCAAACCAAGTAACCACATACCAACCCCCAAAAGATGCAGTATATTGACCAAGTGCAAAGCCTTGTCCTCGGAATCCTTATGAACAAGGATATGAGGGGAGAGGCCGGGATAGTGAACATGCGCGATGAACTGTTCACAGGAGAGTACGCTAATTGCTTCCGAGCGATTAAGACACTCTACCACGAGCAGAGACCGATAGACCCTATCTCTGTAAGCAAGAAGATGACAGAGATGGGGTTTACCCCTGACCTTCCGAGTTACGCTGTATGGCTCGGTGAATCACCCATGGCGGTGATGCATTGGAAAACCTACAAGGCAGATTTGTTCGAAGCCTACAAAATGAGAAGGCTCGAAGAAATTAAGAAAGACTTAGCCAAGAACTTCGATATCCAAAAGGCTTTCGATGACTTTACCGAACTCAATGGCGAAAAGGAAGCATCCGCTTCAATGGATGCCTACTCTGCGGCTATCGAACTTACCCAAAAGCTCATTCGCATTAAGGATGGCAAGGAGAAGATTACACTGAGCCCTACCTACCTCAGACCACTCGATAAGATTATTAGCGGATTCACAACCCCAGACCTTATCCTGCTTGGTGGCAGACCAGCACACGGAAAAACAACCCTCGGCCTTCAGTTAGCCTTCAACATGGCTTTCAATGGACATTCCATTGGCTTCGTTACTCTCGAAATGAGTAGGCAACAACTTGTATCAAGGCTCGTGTCGAACATATCGAGCATCAACGGACAGAAGTTCAATAACGTGGATAAGGATATGAGCATAGAAGAAGTCAATACCATTGGAAGGCATATCGACCGCATTAAGAAACTCAAACTCTACATCTCAGACCTACCACAAGCTACCACCCAATCCATAGAAGCAGAAGTGGTGCGCCTAAAACGCCAACACCAAATCGAAGGCATATTCGTGGACTACCTTCAACTCGTGAGCCCCATAAAGGAAGATGCTACCAAGCAAAAGGTCGAACAGATAACCAATATCTCGAAGCAATTTAAGGCACTAAGTAAAAGGCAAAACATTTGGGTATGTGTTATATCCTCTTTGAGCAGAGATAGCGAGAAAAGGATAGATAAACGCCCCTACACGAGTGATTTGAGGGAGAGCGGTCAGCTTGAGTATGACGCAGACAAAATTATCTTTGTTCACAGGCCTTCGGCTTACTTAGCGGAGGATGACGCGGAGTTTCAGAAGCTCGATAATCTTATGGAGATAATAGTCCGAAAGAACAGGGCAGGCGAAACAGGAACGGCAATAGCCAACACCGATTTGCGGTACACGAGGATAACGGAATTTCAGTCAACCGATGTAAACCCATTCTAATGACAAGCAAGAAAGACATAGAAACAATGGTTTACATTACGGATGTTGTTACCAACTACATTGGCATTCCTAAGGAGTTTGTCTTTGAAAAGAGCAAAAAGAGAACCATAGTTACCCCAAGGACTCTTTGTATGGCTTTTTCAAGGGAGTACACAAGGGCTACATTGAAGGATATTGCTAAATTCTACAACAAAAAAGACCATTCAACGGTTATCCACGCGGTAGATAATCATAGATATTTATTAGATTATGATAGAAAATATTCCGAGATTTGCGAAGAGTTAAAGGAATTATTTAATAAAACACTACAAAAGAAAACGAGAATGGCGGAGGCTTATACCTTGAAAAAGGGAGATAAGTTTTTTGGAATATTCAATCAATACAAGAAAGCCGTTAAAATTGCAGAAGAAATTTTAGCAGAAGTCGTTGAAATAAATTCTATGAACACTTATGAAAGAGAAAGTAGTCGCTAAGTCTGCCTTTGAGCTTTTCTATGAATTTATAGTTTCTCAACCAGACGAGATTAAGAAGAATGATATCATCATGCAGCTCAGAAAGTGCCAAAAAATCTTTAAGAGTCAAATTATGAGGGCATATACCTCCGGATATGAGAACTATGTAATACCAAGAAGATGCTTTTGGACTGGCGAGAAGTATTTCATGGTCAAATACGGAGATATAGACCTAAGCGGAAAAGGAAAAGGAAATATGGCAGTAAGAAAGCTTATTTCCAAAATAGAACCAAAAAGATTCAACCCATACACTAAATCATATAAACAAAAAACAGATGAGTAAAAAACCGATTGTTTACGCCCAAGGTCTTTATGTCAATGAAAAGTACGTTAAGAACCTAAAAATTGTCGACTTGAACATTAAAGCCGATAAGTTTATCGAGTTTATTAAAGCCAACACGGATGTCAAAGGGTACGTCAAAATCAATTTATGGCCGAAGACCGAGCCGGACAAGTTCGGCAGCCACAACGCAATCCTTAACGATTGGAGACCGACCGGTTACGGAGAAAATAACCCAAGCGGAGGCTATCAAGCTCCTCAATCAAACGACCTCCCGTTCTAAATTCGGGAACAAGAAAATCCTCGAAGCCGATGGTACGAGGTCGGACAGCAAACTTGAGTCTTATTTGAAGAGGAGGCTCGATATGCTTAACATCTCGTATCATCAGCAGGTAAGCCATGTACTTATGCCCTCCTTCCGCTACAAGGGAGAGTTGATTAGGCAGATAGCCTATAAACTTGACTTTGTAGTGGATGGGCGGTACGCGGTGGAAACGAAGGGATTTTTTACTGCCGATGGGAAGATTAAGTGGAAGCTTTTTCTTCACCAGTACGGAGATAGATTTGAGGGATGCCTTATCCTTCGAAACCAAAAGCAGTGCGATGAGTTTGTTTCTCGATATTTGCTCAAATAAAACTAACCGATATGCCTGAGTTCAGAGGGTGGCAGATAACCCGTTCAACTGCCAAAGGAAAGAAGTACACGGCTACCAAAGGGGATAAGACCGTTCACTTTGGGGCACAAGGGTACACGATAGCCCCAGGAACACCGAAGGGCGATAACTACTGCGCTCGTAGTGCAGGTATTAAGAGCGAAACACATTCCCCCAATTGGTTTGCTCGTGCCCTATGGTCTTGCCGTGGCGATAAGAGCGCGGATAAGAAGCCCTTTTACGGAGAGATAAGTTTGCCCTAATATGCTCAAAGAAACTAAGACCTTAATGGTCTATCAACTCAGAAACAACCTCGGACAAATCGAGGGACTGCCCAAGAACCCAAGGTACATCAAAGACGAGAAGTTCGATAGGCTCAAAAAGAGCATAGAGGACAATCCTGAAATGCTTAAAATCAAGGAACTCGTTGTATTCCCATTCAAGGAAAAGGGCGATAACCCCTCTCAGCAGGTGTATATCGTAATAGGCGGAAATATGCGCTTATACGCACTCAAAGACTTAGGGATAGCAAGTGTGCCTTGTAAGATTTTGGATGCCTCTACGAGCGTAGAAACACTTAAAAAGATAGTCCTTCTCGATAACGCCTCCTTCGGCTCATACGACTATGACCTATTGGCGAACGATTGGGAGCAAGAGATGCTCGAGGCTATGGGATTAGACCTATGGAACACCTTGGAGAAGTTTGAGGACTTGAACTACAACTCTGGGGAGGATGAGCCAAACGAGAACGATAAGCCTAACAAGAAGATAATCTTAAAAGTAACCTCGGCTCAACACGCGGAAATAACCGACTTCCTTCTCAATCAAGGGGATGGGGAGAGTTTAGAAGTGGGGATGCTATCAGTAATGGAAATCATTAAAAACCAATAATATGAACTTCGAACAACTAAAAGAAAATGTAGTTCAATGGGCAGACAATAAAGGACTGCTCGAATACGAAAACGCCCCCAAGCAAATGCTTAAAGTGGTGGAAGAACTTGGAGAGCTATGCGGTGCTATCGCCAAGGGCAAAAGAGCAGAGGAAATTGATGCCTTCGGAGATGTTTTAGTAACCCTAATCATCCTTGCCGAGCAAAGGAATGTTTCATTGGTGAATGCCCTTGAAGTAGCCTATGATGAGATTAAAGGCCGCACTGGCAAAAAAGTAGATGGCGTTTTTATAAAAGACGACCTATAACATGAGCGATAAGATAGTTGAATCAGTTATTGACCAATTTCGGACAAGAGC
>Ga0208644_1003456_pt1 | contig 12272 bp, 10 predicted proteins | sample VirMetDEL_Nov_18_FD_184517 | JGI IMG/M metagenome (GOLD analysis project Ga0208644, IMG submission 184517) | Aqueous microbial communities from the Delaware River and Bay under freshwater to marine salinity gradient to study organic matter... | ecosystem: Environmental > Aquatic > Marine >... | reverse complement strand
TGCGCTCATCATGTGCTACGGCAACCTTACTTGCCGTAATGCTGCTAAGCAGGGGAAACTCACGGCGAAGACCGCCTGAGTCAGGTACGTTTTGGGTGGCGGGGCGAACCCCCGTCACCCAAGACAACAACAAGGAGAAAATAATGCCAAAGAAGTACAGGATTCTTGACAACGGTCAAGGCTCAAATAAGGACACGAAGCAGTATTACGCAAAGCGTAATCAGCGCAAGGCTTCCAAAGCCCATAAAGCAACGAAAGTTGATTTTGGTCCTTTGCAAAAAACCACGGCGAAAGCAGTTGGGCGTTACAATGTTGCTGAATATCGCAAGTTCGCCAATACCGCAGACAACGCTGAGCGGGACCCGTACAAGGGTGCTTATTCTCGGTCTGAGCGTAAAGCGGCCCGTGCTAGGTACAAGAAACTTGACCAGCGACGTGCTAAACCATCTGACAGAATTGATAGGGCTGAAAGAGCACGAAAAGTTGCTGCTAACCCAATGAAGTATCGCAAAAAGAAATAGTTGAAGGAAAGAAGCGTTAATTGTTGGGTTCCCCACCTCATGCCACCTCCCTTCACGTGGGGTGGGGGCCTACGTTTAAAGGAGAGTAGTTATGGCAAGCAAATACCCACCACGCAAAAAGTCAAAAGACCTTGATTCTGTTGACATGTACAAAAAGGGAAAAGTTATTGGGCGGCTACGAGGTGGCGAGGTAAGGGCAAACAATTCTGAAGCCAAATCCCGCAAAGCCAAAAGTAGGTATGCGAGAAAGGTTCAAGAAGAATCAACTTTTTCCCGAGGTTCGGCTCAAAGGTCAAAAACAATTTCTGAAGCAAAACCAAGAGGAGTAAAAAATCCTCGTGGTGCTGCTGGCAACAGATTAAGAAATCCTGAAACTTTGCGGCGTTCTGGGGAACTCGCTGGCGAACTATTTGATTCTGGTTGGAAAAAGTACCCACGAACGGTGAACCTTTATGCGCATCACGGAAACGACCAGTACATTAGTCGAAGAATCCGCAGTGCCAACAAAAATAATCGCAAAGGGCAAAATCCACTTCGCAAAAGATAGCCGAGTGGGTAGCAAGCGGGCCTAAGGGTGATGAAAGGTTCTAAACCGGCATACGCCCTCTATGGCGAACCCGTATCGGGTCAACGCCCAGCCCACCAAGGTGTCAACGACGCCCGTCTACAGGCGGGTGGCGGCGAGTACACGGGGCGTAACCGTTGTATTGCCGATAATGACACGTGTGCTGGTCCAAAAGCCAAGGGGACGCAGTATTGCATCGGTCATCTGCGAAAGGCTGCTAAAGGCGGTGATGTTGAATGAATCTTGCTGATGTTCGCACGATGGTTCGTGACATTTCCGACCTTGACACCGTAGACCTGCCCAACAGTTTGTTGGACACATTTGTTAAGGAAGCGTTTCAACGCATCGTCGCTTTGGAGCGACGTTGGCCGTTTTATCAGGAAACGTACACATTGAACACGGTGGCTAATCAGCGTCCGTACACGATTTCTTCTATTGGGGATATTCGGGAGATTATTTCCATTGTTGATACGACTGCTTCTGGTAACAGGTTTACTGAGATTGCTTACGATGATGCTGAGGATATTTGGTTGGGTAACACTGATGTTGCTAGCCGACCGTACTTTTGGGCGGTTTGGGATGGTCAGATTCATCTGTATCCGAAACCTGATGTTGTGTATCCGTTGACGATTCGTGCGTATCGGAATCCGACGTACACATGGTTGTCTAATACTGCGACTGAGATTGATTTGGATAATTGGTTCCATGTGTTGTTGGCGTATTATGCGTTGGCTCGTGTGTATCAGCGGCAAGAGGATGGGGAGATGGCTGCGATGTATCAGCGGTCGTTTGAGGAGGGTGTGGCGATGGCTCGCCGTGATTTGATGAAGGCTCGTTCGCATCGTCCGTTGTTGTTGTCTGGTGGTCGTAAGTATCCGACTATGCGTCGCTGGTTGCAGACGTTGGGAGCGAATCTTGGGTCATGAGCAAGTTGTTGACGCAGCGTTACGACGATTTTACTGGCGGTTTGAATCTTCGTGCTGACCAGTTTCAGTTGGCTCGTAACGAGTCTCCTGACATGTTGAATGTGGAAATTGACCCTCGTGGTGGCGTGTTTAGTCGTGGTGGCATGCACAGGTTGAATACGACTGCTGTGTCTGGGACGTGGAATCCGCAACGGTTGTATCCGTTTTATGGTGATTCTTCTCGCCTGATGCTGACTAACGATGTGAACGTTTTTTGGTCGTCTGGCGAAAACTTTACGAAGTTGGAGTATTCGTCTGGTAATCCGATTGTTGCTTCGTCTTCGCATGGTGCCTGTATGTATGCGTGGGGTGACACGCTGCACATTGCTACCGGTGCTTCTGCTGGGAAGGTGGCGTACAGGTGGACGACTGGTTCTACGTATGCGACTGCGTTGAATGCCAACGGTCCTGTGTGGCAGCCGTACAACAACCCTATTGGCACTTATATGCCTGCTTCTGAGCATGTTATTACGCACACAAACAAGGTGTTTGTGGCGCATACGTACGAAAATGGTGTTGCGCATCCGAATCGTTTGCGTTGGTCGCATGAAGGTTTGCCTAACGATTTTGCGGCAGACGATTTCTTGGATTTCAACGGTGGCGGTTTGGGTATTCGTGCTTTGGCAATTGTGGCTGGTCAACTTGTCATTTTTAAGCCGAACGGTATTTATCTGCTTATCGGTAATTCCACTGACAACTTCCAAGTTGTTGAGTTGTCAACGAATTTGGGAACCAACAATCATCACAGTACCGCTCAATCTGAGACTGGGGTGTATTTTTATTCAAATCCTGAGGGCGTGTTCTTTTATGATGGCACGAAGATTTTGGATGTGTTTGAGCCGTTGCGTCCGCTTGTGGACGAACGGAAGTTGTCTACTGCTTCGGTGGACCCGTATTCGGTTTCGTACATGGGTCGCCGTGCGTGGGTTGCTTTGCCGTACGATGTGAACAATATTGCGACTAAGCCGACACGCAATTATGTGTTTGACCCGACGTTGGGTGTTTCTGGTGCGTACACACAGTTCGCTACGCATGATGGTTACGGTTTGCAGGGTGGAACCGATTGGACTGATGATGCTGGTGCGAATTATCGTGTTGCGTTGCATCCAACGCAACCGTACGTGTTGAAGGTGGATTTGTTTGAAGAACAGCAGGACAATATCAATGGAACTCCTGCAAGTTTTTCTTCGTATTATCGGACTGGTTGGGTTGACGGTAATGCGTATGCGCAGAAGAAAGTGTTTAGACGTCCCGACATTGTGTTCAAGCAGGTTGACACGCAGCGCATTGTGAACGTGAAGATTTATCACAACTATGAGGAGGCTTCTGGTTCGGAACGGAAACAGTTTGATGTGTCTTTGTTGGGTGAGGGTTTGGGTGGGTATTGGGGTACGGATTCTTGGGGTGCCGGGTTGTGGGGAATTCAGTCTGAGGGTGTTTCGGTGCGTTCGGGACGGAATCTTGGGTTGGCTCGGAGTGTTCAGTTGTTGTTTACTGGACCGACGAACGGTGGGTGGGGCATTGATTCTATTACTTATAAGTACAACAATCGAAAGGTGAGTGGCTGATGCCTGTCTCAATTCCTTATTCTTTTACTAACGGCACAATTATTGAGGCTGCGGAGATGAACAGCAACTTCACTGCGGTGAAGAACTTTGCTGACGGGTTGGCTGCTGGCACAAACCTTGATGATGGTGCTATTGCGACGTCAAAGATTGATGCTAATGCGGTTACGTCTGCGAAAATTGCTGATGGTGCGGTTACGTCTTCCAAGTTGGACCCGTCTGTGGCGGGTCAACTTGCTGCTGGTGATTCGGCTGCTGTTGTGTTGGGTTCGCAGGTGTTCTCGTGATTGCTCCTTGGACGTCTCCGATTATCAACACTTTTACGACGGATGATGCTGCCCGTTTGCAGCAGGTGTTTATTTCTCTGTCTAAGGAGTTGTCTGATATTCGTAAGGAGATTCAGGATTTGAAGCGTCTTGTGTCATCTATGGATAGGAGTGGGTATGGCTTACGACCCTAGTTTGTTTGAGGCTCGTCGTCGTGGCTACACGGAGAATTATGCGGCTACTGCTGCGGCTAATCAGTATTCTCGTACGTTGGCTCAGCAGCGTGGTGCTCGTGCCCGTCAGCAGGCGTTGAGGCAGTATGAGCAGGCTCAACCGCAGTTGGTTCGTGCTTATTCGCAACGCAATTTGGTTGGACCAAATGTGCGTTCGGGTATTTTTAATCGTGCGATGCAAGATTTTGCTAGCGAGCGTGCACGTGGGTTGTCGGAGTTTGACATGAGTCAGGCTGAGCAAATGAGGGGTTTTGATTTGGAGGATGCTCGTTTGTTGCAGCAGTACCGTCAGATGTTGGGAGATTTGGAATCGGAAAAAGCAAGAGAAATAGCGAACGCTGCTAGTCAGTTGTTTGCCTTCAGAGCAGGAGCAATGTAATGGCAGAGCGTGGAGTTACCCGATACGGTCCAGCAGACAGAGAGGAAAGGAAGGTTGTTGCACGAACCAACATTTCGGCTCCGAGTCAGAATGCGACTTCGGCTTCAATGGCTGGTATGGTTCCGGCGACCAGTTCTTCTGGTGGGTTTGATTACAGTCAGGACCCATTGGAAGCGGCACGTGCATTGATTGGTTCATTGAACTTTACCCCTACCCCAAGTTATGCTTCTTCGGGAAGTGGTCCAAACGCTTCAGATGTTTTGGCTCGCCGCAAGTACGAAGATGAACTTGCCAAAGAAAAGCGTCAAATTGAGGCGTATCAGCAGATGTTGTCCGGTGGCGGTTATCGGACTGGTGCGGACAGAATGTTGGGTTTGATTAATGCTCAGGGTGACACTTCTAAGGGGGCCATTGAGAAGTCGTATAAGGATGCTTTGGCAAACATTCTTGGCGGGTTTACTACTGCCGACGATTTGACTGGCAAAGGTTATTCCGCTTTGGAGAACTATTTGACGCAGAATCCGAACAACCCGTATGCGGGTGTTCAGGTTTCTGCTGGTCAGGCACCTGATGCGATGGAACAAATTCTGTCTGCGTACGGTGTGTCGGCTGACCCTGTGCGTGCACAGGTTGCCGCTGAGCAGGCTGCTGCCCAGCAGGGTGCTGCTGGGTTTCAGAATCTTTTGAATACGTTGGGTGCTTCGGCTGAGCAGTCGGATGCGTCTCGTTTGGCTGAGATGATGATGGCTCAGAATTTGGCTAAGACCACGTTGGGTCAGCAGAGGTTCGGGTACGAGTCGCAGGCTGCTCAGGCTCAGGCTCAGGCGTTGGCTGAATTGCAGAATCGGTTGGCTCAGGCTCGTTTGGAGCAGGAGTCTAATGCCGAGTCTCGCCGTCAGCGTATTGAGGATGAGATTGCTGATGCTGGTGGAGACATTCCGAAAGGCTCTGGCGATGACGACGAGCAGGGCGATGACAAGCAGGGTGATGACAAGCAGGACGGCGCTCAGGCCACACCACAGAAGCCTGTTGATGCGTTGAAGGCACGTGCCGCCACAGCAAACCCTGATTTGAAGAAGAAAATCAAACAGTTTGTGAAAGCCAACCCGAATGCTGGCATTAAGAAGATTGAGAAGGCTTTCCCAAAGATTGCTGCAAAAATTAAGTAGCGAAAGGTCCTATAGGTAGAGATGAGTATTGAGCAGGACCGACTCCTGCTACTTGCCCGTGCCTTATCCGGCAAGGGCAACGTAAGCAGCGGCGACATCAATACGTTGCTGTCGCCCGAATTGGGATATTTGACTGGGACGTTTTACGGTGGGCAGGACCCCGAGCAGGACGATGAGTTGCTGTGGATGGATTATGCGCCGAACTTTCGTAAGGCGTTGACACTTCCCGATACGGACATTCGCAAAATTATCGCTGGAGAAATTTATCGTGGTGCTGCGCCTTGGGATTTGAAGCGTCAGATTGAGGAGTATACGGCTGGTCAGGCTGAGTTGTCGCCCGGGTTGATTAATCAGGAAGGTGAGACTTCCGATTTGGTGGCGTTTGCGAACACAGCGTTCAAGGAGTATACGAACTATCAGGTGGCTAAAACGAAGGCTTCTCGTACGGCTGCCAGCAAGGACCCGTTTGTTGCTGGTGGTGTTCCTTCGCCTCAAATGGATTTTGCTCCCGAGGATTTGGCTCCAGATTTGTTTGAGAGTTTGGCTAAGGAGTCTGCGGCTCGTAGTGCTGAATCCAACATGTTGCGTCAGCGTGGTAAGAGCCGTGCTGCTGCGTTGCAGTTTTTGGACAGGGGTAAGAGTTTTAATCCGTTGACTGAAGAACTTCCCAAGTATGAGGATGCAAATTATTTTGATTGGGCTTCTGGTGGCACTGGTGCGCAAGACCAGAGAGCAAATTTTGCGAACAAGGTTGAGGGTTTTAGGGACGAGTATTTGAAGCGTGTTGACCGTTTGGACAGACTCAAGAAGGGGATAACTTCTTGGAAAACGATGTTTCCGGAATTTCGTTCCGAGCAGGAGGCGATGGCTCAGGCGCAGAAGAGTGTTGACGTTTACAAGAAACAATTTGAAGATGCTTTGAATGCTGCAAAGACCAAGTTTGGTATGTATACGCCAGAAAAAATTGTTAATCCGAAAGGCGAGGATAGGTCTTATCAGCGTGCTGAGGATATTCGTTTCGGTCGCACTGCTCAGGATGTTGTGAAGCGTTCGGAGGGTGTTGAGAAAGATGTTTTGGAGTCTGGTCGCAAAGAGAAGTGGTTGCAGGATTTTACTTCTGCGTTGGGGATGCTTGTGCAGGCGAAGGCTCGAGCCGCTGGCTACACCCCGTACCAAGAAACCATGACTGCTCGTTCTAATTTCTTGCGTGCTGGTGGTATGTAGTGGCTGTTGACCCGAAGATTGATGAACTGTTGGCGAGGCTGGCAAACGTAAAAAGTTTGCCTGCCCCGTCGCAATCTTTCCGTACTGCTGAGGCTGCTGCCGGTTCTCAGGTGCGTGATGCTGCTGGTCGTGCGTTTGCGTCCACACCTCGTTTGGGTGATGCGATTCAGGGTATTCAGCAGGGTGGTTCTGCGCAAACTGGTACTGGTGGGATGTTGGCTCGTGCGTTGGGTTCGCCGTTGGGCAAGGTGGCTTTGGGTGGTTTGAACATTATTGATGCGCCTCGTCGTGCGATTATTAGCGGTTTGAAGGAAACCGTTGACTTGTTGGACAGTGACCCGAATACGAAGGCTTCGTTTAAGGATTTGCGTTCACAGTTTAATGACCCGACTTTCGGTTTTGGTCGTGTTATGCCGATGGAGGGTTGGAAGGGTCGCATAGTTGGTTTTATTGGTGACGTTGCGTTGGACCCGTTGACGTACGTTACGTTGGGTGGAACGGTTCCGGTTAAGGCGATTGCTCGTGGTGCTGGTGCTGCTGGTTTGCGTGCAACTGCCAAAGTTGGTGCAAAAGATGTTGCGTTGCGTGCTGCTTTGGGTACGAAGAATATTACTGGACGTGAGGGTCGGTTCGCTTTGGCGAACCTTGTCAAACAGTATGGTGGAAATGTTGATGAGGTTGCTGCTGTTGCTGCTCGTGGTAAGTCTGCTGTTCCTGATGACATTGCAAGGGTTATGGGTTTGCAGCGTAACGGTTTGTACATGTTTGGTTCTCGTGTGCGTTTGCCGGGTTCTGGTGTTATCGGCGGTGCGTTGGAATCTGGTTTGGTTAAGGCACGTTTGGGTATTACGAACACAAATGTGGGTAAGAAGTTGCAATATTGGTATACGCCAAAGGGTGCTTCCGGTACGACTGGTGATTTGAAGAATGTTCGTGCAGATTTGGCTTCTGGTCGTTTGCCGAAAGAAAAAATTGATTTGGTGTTCGCACAGTTGCGTGGCGCCGAGAACGGACGTGCTCGTGGCGCTTCGTACGGTCAACAGTATTTGCGTGATGCTTCACAGGTTGCAAAGTTGGAGACGGTGCAAAGTTTTGATGACCAGATTCATCGTTTCATTGAAACTGCTGACCCTTCCCTGTTGTCTCCAGACCAGCGTGCCGCCACCGCTGCTGTGCAAGACCATTGGGAGCGTGTCCGCATTTTGTTGGAAACCGAGGGTCAAAAAATTGACCCGAGTTTCAGGTTGGACGTTGGTGCTACTGACCCGGTGACTGGCCGCCCTCGTTACATTCCGCATATTCAAACACCTGAGATGTATCGTTGGCGTCAAAGAAACGCCAATAGTGCTTGGGCGCAGTTGTTGGATGAACAGACAAGCGTTGATGTGTTGGACATGAACAACAACCTTGCTTCTCGTTTCTTTAAGAAGGGTGACCAATTTTTGGGTGATGGTCCAGTTATTCAAACTGGAACCATTGATGAGTTGAACCGTTTGTGGAGGGATTACTCCAAACTTGATTTTGACATGTTTGAGACGAGCACACAGCGTATTCTTGCGGGGTACGAGCAAACTGTTCGTGGTGCCATTGAGGCGTTTACGTTGATTGACGAGTTGAAGAACTCTGACTTCGTTCGGTTGATGCGTACACAGGGGGAGATTGACCCCGATTATTTGAGGGCGTTGGAGAAGATGGCGAAGAGCAAGACGCAGCAGGTTGCGAATTTGAACGCTTCTGCTCGTTCGGCTGCTGACGAGTTGGTGCAGGTTGTTCAACAGACGTTTGATACGAACTATCGGCGTTCTGTTGCTTCAACGTTGCAACGCAATATTGTGGATGTTCGTGGTGAGGTTCGTGCGGGTGAGCGTGCTGTGGCTGATGCTGCGGCGGCTAGTTCTCGTGCTGCTGTTCTTTCTAAGCAGTTGACTGATTTGTCTGCCAAGCAACAGGCTGAGGCTGTTGCGTTGGCTGCGATGTTTGAAGAAAAGAACGCTGTGATGATGTTCATGAACGATGCTTTGACTCGTTCACATGATGAGGCGCTTGATTTGGCTCGTCAGGCTGAACAGATGAATGAGATGATTGCTGCTCGTGTTGTTGGTGCCGAAGAGGCTGAGGCTGCGTTTGCGGCTTTCAAGCAGAAAGCCAAGGAAGTTAATGAGGCGCTTAGGCGTTCTGAGGAGACTTTGGAATATTACCGTTTGTATGGTGACGAGTTGGGTCCTGCTTTGCAAAGTATTTATGAGCGTATCCGTTTGGCTGATTCAACGACTGCTGGGGCGTTGGATGAGCCTGAGGTGTATCGGATGTTGGAATCCGATATTCAGGAAGGTCTTTTCTCTGGGGATGAGCGTGTAAACAGGGTTCTCAATATTTTGATGCGACCGTTTGACAACACTCCTTATAGGAGCAGCACAGATTTGGGTCAGGCGTGGTTGAGTGAATCACTCAACTCGATTGGTGATACCGGAAAGTTGTTGAACAGCGTTCCGGATATGGGTGCGCCAAAGGGGAATCGTGCAACTCGTGCAAATATGGCTCGTGCTGGTAAGGGCAATAAACGAAAGTTGACTGGTGCTCAGGTCAATGACATTATTGGTCGTGGTGCAACTGTGGGCGATAATCATGAAGAGATGGCTGATGCTTTCTTCTTTATGACGGCACGAGAATTGCGTGCTGTGTATGATGCCAACGGTGGTGGTGCTGCTGGTTTGGCTGCGCAGGATGCGCTAGCCAAAGAGTTGCTTGAGGGAACCAGTTCACGTGCAAAGGCTTGGCGTGAGGCTCGTAGTGCTGTTCAGTACGTCAAGGAACAGATGGATGTTCTTCGTGAGATTGGTTCCATGCGAGTGCAGCGAGGTGGAAGGTATGCGGATGCCACAGAAACAATTGCTCGTGTTGGGGAACTTCAAGACAACATAGATTCGTTGCAGTCCGCTGTTCCAGATTTGGCGAAGCAAGCGTATTATCGTGCCAAGGAGTCTGTTGACCAGTTTACGAGTGCTCCGGGTTTCGTTGGAACTTCACAGTTTTCCGCAGACATGTTTGAGCGTTTGAACATATTGGTGAACAACTTGGCTATTGGCCGTCCAGAGTTGCAGGACTACTCAGAATTTATTGGTTTCCAAAATGTTATTAGGCAAACAAGGGATGCAATCGGTGATGGTTTGATTCCTCAGGCAGAGGGTGTTAAAGATTTGTTTAAGCAAATTGACGACTTTGTTCGCAGGGAGTTCACAAATCAAAATGAACTTGCATCAACAATTGCCGTAAAAGAAAACTTGGAAAAGAACGCTGAAGCCGCTCTGAAGATTGATAAACGATTCACGGAAGTTAGCGCTGACATTCTTGAATCAACCAAGGGTGCTGGTATCAAGTTGTCCAACTACCATATCCTTCATGCGACACGTCTCGCTGTGGACGCCATTGCTGCGTTGACTCCAAGTGGTACTGCGCCCAGTGAGGCGCTGTTTGCGTTTGCTCGTTCTGGTGCTGCACGTCAACAGTTGAAGCACATGACTGATTTCCAGCGTACCGTGTTCACTGCTGGCGAGGTTATGGAGAAGATTCGTTCGCAGGTATTTGGTGGCGTTGAGGTTGCTGGCGATGTGAAGGTTGCGGGAGACAGGATTCGTTCTACGAGGGTTGCTGACCGTGCGATTGTGTTGCGTCAGGCTGTTCAGAATCTTTCTGATGATGAACGTGAAGCGTTGTATGCGGTTGTTGGCGATTTGAGTTATGTGGAGAAACAGATTTCTATCGGAACGAAGATGGAGGTGGCCCGTAGGACCACCCCAGAGTATGCGCAGGCTCGTGACAGTGTGTGGGCTGTTGAGGCTGGGAATCCGGATTGGCGTGCACAGATTGAGTTGGATATTCCGAGTTATGTTCGTACTCCTTCTCGTGCTCGTACTTATCAGTATGCGGATGATGCGGCAAGGTTTGAGACTGATGTTTCTGAAGGTGTTGCGGAGTCTGTTAATGCTCAAATTAAAGAAGCGCAGAATCGTATTAACCGAATGGAGAATGCAACGCCTCAGGCGTTGAATAAAGAAATTGACCGCCTTGTTAGTGTTGGCAAACTAACTTCCAGTGAGGCTGATGGTTTGCGCCGTGCTGTCAAAAATGGTGAAGAGGCTGCCAAGCGTACACAGAAGGTTGCTCGTGAGCGTGCTGGGGCTACCGGTAAGGGTGAGCGTGCTGCACGTCAGCGTGCTCGTGGTGTGTTGCGTTCTGGTGATGAGACGTTTGGTATTAGTCGTGCGTTTTGGATTGCGACAAGGACGAGGGCAGATGGTTCTACTGCCAGCAATCAGCGTGTGTTGGACTTCTTTACGATGGTATTCGGTGATGGCGAGGTTCGTGTCTCCAATAGCGGTGGTTTCAAACGTCCATCAAATGTTGTTGGTGGAGATGAAATTGGTTTCCGTGAAGAGACAACAAGAATAATCAACGCTGCAAAAGCAGAAAGAAGGGAAGCAAAAAGTAAGTTGCCGAAGGGAATGTCTCAAAGCAGAAAAGAAGAAGCGTTAAGCAATATTGAACGTGACTACTGGCGTACGTTGGGCAATGAGGAAAATGCTTTAGTTGACATTCGTGCGGTTGAAAGAATTTTGGATGATATTGACAAGACCAAGGTTGATATTCGCACACTTAAGGCGGACGCAAGAAATGCGCCCGTCGGTAGTTTCAAGCGTCAAAGTTCTGCTGATTCTGCTGCTCGTCTTGAAGCGAAACTGAAGTCATTGCGTGGACAGTTGAACACTCTTGAGCGTGAGGCAACCCAGTTGGTGCAGCGTGGCACCAGCACACCCGAGGCAACGTACAAATACATTTCTGTTGCGGATTCTGTTTTGGGTAAGGCTGGTGCTCGCACACGGGCACGTATTGAGGCTTTGCGTACGTTGGCTCGTGACCCCGAGGCTGGTGATGCGTTTAGTTTGGCTACTGGTGTTGAACGCAATGAAGTGTTGACTGGAACGTTTGGATATGTGGAGTATCTGCGTGGTCGGGCGAATGAGTTGCAGGCTGCTTATGATGCGACACAAAGGGCTGCTGCTGAATTGAATAAGATTGAGGGCAGGATTGGTAGGTCTTCTACTGCTCGTCAACGTGGAATTGAGGAAGCGGAGCAGATTGCGGCAAACCCGAAGATGCAGAAGAGAATGGACGCCGCAATTGATGTTGTGTCCGATGATGAAACTGTTCGCAGTAAAGCAACAAGAGATTTGTTGCGTTCTAAGCAGTGGACGGCAAAGGAAGAACCTTTGCCTCCACGTGTGGCGAGGATTGTTAATGAGCAGGAACAGATTAAGCGCCAGATTTTGGCGATTGAGAAAACTCCAGAGTATACGACTGCTGTTGAGCGTGAGTTCAGACACAAGG
>Ga0208644_1003454_pt1 | contig 12275 bp, 11 predicted proteins | sample VirMetDEL_Nov_18_FD_184517 | JGI IMG/M metagenome (GOLD analysis project Ga0208644, IMG submission 184517) | Aqueous microbial communities from the Delaware River and Bay under freshwater to marine salinity gradient to study organic matter... | ecosystem: Environmental > Aquatic > Marine >... | reverse complement strand
CAGTTATTTTATCTGTTGTTACTGAATCAGTAGCAAGTTTAGCTGATGTTATATTTGCATCTGTGATCTTTGCAGTTGTTATCGCATCATCTGCTATTACGTTTGTTGTTACTTTAGTTGTTGCCATTTTAATTTATTTTATAAACCATAGTATGATTTTGTTGCATTGTAATTTGTTGATACTTCGCTTGAACTCAAAGTTTTATTATATATTCTTGCTTCTCCAATTTTACCATTTAATGCTTCGCCCCCAAAATATCTTATACCTATTGCACACCCACTATTAGCTATATTAATACCAGCAGCTACTGTTAAATTTTGGTATAAAGAACCGTTTTTATATAAACCTGCAGTCCAATTAGAACCAGTATTATTAATTGTCATTACTATATGTTCAAAAGCAGTTGTACTTGGTTGCAAGGTGCTTATCGCATCTGCATTAACACCTGTAAAACTGTAATCCCCTCCATTTTCAGGTCTAATTAATATTGAGGTTCTTTTGTAAAGTTGGTTACTATTTGCATTTTGTTCAATTACTGTCATATAACCAGAAGTAACATCACATTTAATCCAAACCTCTAATGTATGAGTATTGTCACCCGCAGCTAAAGGTGCTGCTCCTTTAATTCCACCACCTGTAAAATCCCAATAACTTGGAGTACCGCTAACCCACGATAAACTTCCACTATACGAACCAGTTATATTTGAAGGAGATAAATCTGTAACAGATGTGCCTGTGCCTGGATAAGATTGGTATGCATTTGCGTTCCAATGTAATACTAAACCATCAGTTACACCTGTAAAAACATATGGAGCTGGACCTCCTGCTATTAATCTTTTACCTAAACTCATATTTTACTACGTCTGTTTTTTTAGTTAAAGCATTTATTGCTGTTTCGTGATCGTTATGGTTGTTTAATATAATTGCTCTTTCATCTTCTACTTCTTGTGGCACATCTATATTTCTATCTAACTTTCTAATATAATACCAATCAGTTTCTTGTAGCTTATACTGTGTGTTATTGTTTAAATCATTTATTTTATTTTCTTTTAATTCAGCTAAAGTTTCAGACCACGTTTTTTGTATTACTGTATAATAATATTTATTATCTTCTAAATACAATTCACCTAGTTCTTCTATAGCAGGATCATACTGTGGATCTACTACTTCATAAAAACCTTCTTCTTCTAATACTTCTACAGGTGAACTTGCAAACCCACCCATATAGTGTTTCTTACCATTCCAAGTTGATGGTAATGTGTTAAATAATTTTATTTCTCCGTTTATATTATTTGCTCTCATAATTATTATGGTGTTGGATCACTTGTGTAAGTTCCTATTGAATACATATATACTGGATTAGCTGAATCATCAGTACATACTATTTGTACTAAATTATTTGCTGTACCATCGTAATCAATAGAACCTACTTTATTAAATGTTCCGTTAGTTTGACTAAATGTTATTGTATAATTTCCTGTTAATATTAAATCTATTACTTGTCCCTGTTTAGCATTACTAAACGTAAAGGTTGCATTTGCATTTGCTGTTGCAGTAAATGTAGTTGCTGCACTAAAATCTAAAGCAAAAGTACTACCTGTTCCTAAAGCACTTAATGCAGTATATCTATTTTCTAGTTTATCGTGAGTAATATTATTATCAGCTACCATTGCAGTTGCTACACTACCTGTATCACCAGTTCCTACTAAATCACCTGAAGCTGTTGGTAATACTAATACTGCACTACTTGCTGCACTATGAGGTGCTGCTTTTATAGTTTGATAATGAGCGTTGCTTACTTCACAGTACATTCTCATTTCTGCTACATTACCTGTATTACTTCTAATTTGAATACTTCCATCATCTACTGTAACACCACCTGAACTTCCGTCACCACCCATTGTAAATGCGTTAGGTGTGCTAGAAGATAAACTCATTGTAACGTTACCTGTACTAGATGAAGCAGTAATTCCATCACCACCTGTTAAACTTTGTACTACATTACTAAGGTTTACAGAAACTAAATGCTGTACTTCTATAGCAGTTCCATTAGGTACGTTAGTATCAAATGTTAAAGTTGTACCTGATACTGTATATGAATCGTGTAATTGATATACACCATCAAAATATACAGATAATTCATTTTCACTACTTGCCGAATTGCTTAATGTATATGATGCAGTACTTCCGTTTCCAGTAAATGTATCTATTGCTATTATATTAGCACCTGCTGTTGCTGAAATTGTTAAAGTATCAGTAGCTGCATCTGTAGTTAAAGTAACATTAGATCCTGCTGCAATATTTAAAGTATCATTTGTGCTATCAGCTGATATTGTACTTTGACCTGATACCGCTACATTTCCAAAAGCATTATCACCTACTGCAGAATTTTCAATTGTAATTGAACCATCTGCATTTGTAATTGTTATACCAGTTCCTGCTGTTAATAGTGCATTTTCAAAATAACTATTAGTTGCATCATATATTAATATATTACCTGCTGCAGGAGTTGTAATATTAGCGTCTGTAAGATCGTTTAATCCTGCGTCTAAGGCAAAGGTTGTTCCTGTTAAAGAAAGTCCTGTACCAGCGCTATAAGTAGTGTCTGTGGACGCAATAGTTATGCTTCCATCTGCGTTAGTTATACTTACATTACTTCCAGCTGTTAGTAAAGCGTTTTCAAAGTATGAATTACTAGCATCGTAAATTAATAAGTTTCCAGCTGCTGGACTTGTTAATGTTACATCTGTTAAAGTTGAAAGTGTATGTTCTGTTGCAATTGGTACACCACTAGCATTACCTAACCAGAAATAATTTTGTTGTATATTAGGAATGTCATTAGATCTAAGTATTGATGAAACTAATATTGAACCATCAGCAGTAGTAGATACTCTACCTACTTTACCTACATTTTGTATTAATGCTGTTCCTGTTGGTTTTGTAGTTGTTAAACCTCCTCCTGACTTTACATAAAGCGTAGCATTTGCTGAAGGTGTTACCCCGTCTATTGGATCTGTGATTAAGTTTTTAAGTACACCACCTGTAACTATATGCCCTTCCCCATTGTTTGCTAAATCAGTTAAAAGCAAACCAGATGCAGGCATAGTAGATGCATTAGCTGCATTTGCTGGTGCTATTTCAACCACTGCTGAAGCACCAACTGAACCTGTTACATATACAGGAGTTCCTTTTGTTATTGTACTACCTGATGTGTTTTTACAAGCTACTCTTACTTGATCTGTACTTTCACTAGATAGTGTTATTGTATCACCTGTTTCAGTAATTGTTATATTACTTCCTGCTGCTAGTGTTACATCATCAGTACTTGCATCGCTACCTGTTAATCTTATTATTGCATCACTTCCTGATGTTTCACTACTTAAAGTATAAGTTGTATCAGTATCTGAAGCTGCAGCAATAGTAAACGATGGATATGTTCCTGTTACCGTAACATTTGCACCACCCGTTAAAGATACTGTTTGATCAGGAGCAGAGTTAGTTACTGTAAAATTCGGATATGTACCCGATGTAGTTATACCCGTACCTGCTGTAAGAGCAACCGTCTGATCAGGTGCTGTATTAGCAATAGTTAATGTATTGTTAACGTCATCATACGTACTACTAATTGATGTACCTGCTACTATTAAATTAGAAACTCTATCATCTACACGCTCTGAAGTATAATAAAGATTTCCTCCTTCTGTTAAATCACCTGTATTTTTTGTTCCAAATGCTGTGTCAAATCTAGCCGTCGTGTAATAAAGATTACTCGTGCCTTCGCTAACTGAATCTGTATCGAAACTAATATTTGCACTACCATCAAAAGAAACACCATTTATAGTTCTTGGTGTTGATAAGGTATCTGCAGTTGATGCGGCTATTCCTAAGCTGTCTACATATGTTTTAGTAATATGTGCTTGAACTTCACCAGCGCTTGGTCCAGTATAGGAAATAACTCCTGTAGAACTGTTGTAAGATAAAGAACCGTCTCCACCATTGTCAACCGCACTTATTAAAGCTCTTACATTTGCATCCGAAGGTCCAGTGTAAGTAAACACACCTGTTGTATTATCATAGCTAAAACTTCCAAGTCCGCCTGTATCATTTGCAGATAAATCTGTTAAACTTATTCCCGCTCCACTATTAGCTATTGTAAAACTTGGATAAGTACCACTTACTGTTATACCTGTACCAGCAGTTAAACTTACTGTTTGGTCAGGTTGTGTATTTGTAATTGTAAAACTAGGGTATGTACCGCTAGTAGATATTCCTGCTCCTGCTGTTAATGAAACAGTTTGATCAGGTGATGTGTTTGTTAGTGTTAAAGTACCATTAGCATCGTCATATGTTTTTGAAATACCTGTAGATACTTGTAATAATGTGTTTACTTGATCATCTACTTTTTCTGCTGTATAATATTCGTTAGATCCCTCTGTAATATTATCAGTTGTTAAACTTATATTAGCAGTACCATCAAAACTAACGCCTGCTATTGTTCTTGCTGTTTCTAATGCTGTTGCTGTATCTGCATTACCCGTTACATCTCCTGTAAGGTTTCCAGTTACATCTCCAGTTAAATTACCTGTAACATTTCCAGTAACATTACCTGTCAAACTCCCTGTTACGTTCCCAGTTAAAGGTCCACTAAAAGCATTAGCAGTTACAGTACCATTAGCAGTTAAATCACCGCTTGTATTCATACTTAAACCACTAGCGTTACCAGCACCATCTGTGATTGCTTGTAATGCCGCAGCTAGAGTTCCGTTATCTCCTACTTTTAACAGCGAAGTATAAGTACTACTTATTGAATTTCCAGTTAATGTCGCCATTTTTCTTTAATTTATTATTTATATACTTTTTTAATTTTACTATATTTTTATTTTTTACCTTATATCTTTTCATAAAACCCACCCGTTGAATAAATTATCTTTGTCTGGATATACATCCTCGTTAGAGTTTTGATTATACTCTGGAAATAAATTATTATTAAAACTTAAATAATCTATCATCCTTCTTATATAATACTCTGCAAACTCTCTTTCTTTATTTACTAGATAATCTACTTCGTTTTTTGTTACACTTTCTGCGTTTTCACTTATATGTTTAAATACTCCTGCATTTTTTACTTGGTATGCTGCAAATGGTAAATAATCCATCATAGCGAAATGTATTAAAGCAGGTTGTATGTAATTGTTTACTAGTGTTAGGTAATCTCCCGTTAATGTATCACCAGTTATTTTAGTTTCTAGCGCTTCATATAGTTTAGTACCTAAGAAATTTTGTATATGTATTTCTTGTGCTAATTTTATATAAGGCAATAACTTGTCTACATCTACATTACCATCTAGTATTGTATTCTTTTTTAAATCCTGTACTTTTATAAATAATACCTGTGCCATTATTTTCTAGCTTTTTTATATCCTTTATTTGGCATATCCTTAGGCGCTACTTTAGCTTTTTTATGCCCTGCTGGTCTTGGTTTATACGTTTTAGGAATTGTTGCTACTTCTTCACTACTTGATAATGCTTTATCCTCATAGTATTCACCATCTTTTTTCTTTTTTAATTTATATAACCTTTCTTCCCAATAATGCCCGCAATTAGGTCCACCTTTGTATTTAAATAAATCATATGGTTGTCCTTTGTGTCCAAATGACTTATTAACTCCTTCCCTTGATGCTTTATCAATATCTTCTAATCTATACACTACACCACTATCTGATCTAGACATCATTGTTTTACAAAAACCTCTAGTATTATCGCTAGAGTATTTTTCAGAATATGCATATCTTACTTTATATATACTTTTATCTAAATAACTATCACTGCTAGGTTTAGATTTAATAGATTCTAATTCTATATCATTATTTACAACACTTTGTTTCCAAGTATCAATATCTTCGTTATCATCAGAATATTCTCTACTAGCTATAAGCTCATAATCATCCATAGTTTCACCAATAAGTGTATCTAAGAAATAATTTGCTGTATCATCATTTAAATCATAATCAGCAGACAGTTCTGCTTTATCTTCTAAGTCAACACCAGTTTCTTCTTCTCTAGTTTCATCATCAACTAAATTACCTTCTAAGTCAGTAAACTCTAATGGCTGTAGTGTTTTAAAGTATAAGTTAAGCGACACATTATTAAACGATAAAATAGAATCTAAAGCATCTAATATATATTCTTGTTGTACTCTAATAACCATATTATCAAATAATATACTAGCTTGTTTCAATTCATCAGCATTACTACCTAAACCGTTATTACCTGTTCTAATACCTAATAATAAAGGTGATGATAATCTATGTCCTACTAGAATTTTATTCGTAGCTTCGTCACTTAAAAATTGGTACTGATTATGTGCGTCAGATAATTGTACTGGATCTATAGTAGCTGCACTTTCTTGATTATCATTGAATGCTAATATAAATTTACCCGCATTACTACTACCACTAAACTTTTCATAAATACGTCTTTCGATTAATTCTCTAGATTCTTCATCAGGTGTACCGTTGTTAAAATTTAATAACATACTAGGTGCCATTCCGTTTTGTATATTATTAATATGATAGTTAGCTACCTCTGCTTCTAGTTCACAGTATGGTAAAGCACCTTGATAAGTAACTGGTGTATAATAAAAATACCCAGCCCTATATGGTTTAATACAAAGTATTTCTATTGCATTATTACCACTACCAAATGCTGGTATTCTAGTAAGTTTATCTCTGTTTGTGTATTTACTCCAATCGTGAAAATAATAATATCCTTTTACATCACCTTTTTTATCTGCTTTTTCAGCTCTTAGTGTTTGTACTGGAAAGTGTTCTACTTTAACTATTTTACTTCTATCTACATTGTAATATACTTGTAGAGTAGCTTGACCTAATAAATAAAAGTCAGAACATACCTTTTTAAGATCATCTTTAGTAAAAAGTGTTACCGCTTCTGCATACTCCATTGGTTTTTTATCGCTATTGGTTGCGCTTAAACCTTTACCATATATCATTTCAGTAATACCATTAATAATAGCATTATTAGTTGGACTACCTTGATATTGGTCTATTAGATATTGATAATAGTTATTATCTTCACCATAAGATACAAAATCTTTATTTTTTTGCTCTGTTATTTTAGGAGCTGTGTATGTGCTTAAATTTACTACTCTAATATTGCTCATTAGCTTATTATTATATAATCATCATCTGGATAATTAGTTGTTTGTGTGTATTGTCCGCTATTAATAGTATAATAGTCATTGTCAGCTTGATTTATAGTTTGGTCTGTACAAAATATCTTATCTAAATAAATACTTGTTTCAGAAGTTGTTATACTTTCCCAATTATCGGTTGCTGCTTCCCATATTACATTGTAAGTGTTCCAGAGCGCACCTACACCTTGTAATATTTTTAAATCATAAAACCTACCTTCTACTAAACTAAACGTAGTAGATATAGATGCATTATCGTTTGATCTTGATAATGAAACGTTTTCAGTTCTTGTTGTTGTGTTAGTACTAGTATCTCTAATTGATACAATTACCTCTGACGGATATGATCTCGGTGCAAAGGTTAAAGTTTGTGCTGAAGTACTAGTTGTTAAAATCTTCATACATATATAATAAAAAAAAATATATTTTTTATATAATAAAAAAGGGAAGTTAAAAACTCCCCTTTAAAAACACACAAAAACAAAAAACTGTTATGAAGTTGGATTTATTTGCGTTCCACTTTTTAACGCAGTAACTACCGTTCCTGTTATAAATAACGGAGGTATTACTTCTGTAGCAGTGAACGTAAGCGTAAATCCACTCAAGTCAGAATATGCCGCTCCACTTACAATAGTACCCGCTGTAACTTCAGCTCCTTGATGGAAACCTACCATTAAATAGTTAGCAGTACTGTCAGTATCAGGATCTACACTACCACCTGTTACTCTATTGTTATCTTCTACCACTACGTGTGGTCTTGCAGCTGCTAGAAGTTTAATTTCTTCTTGTGTAGCTACGTCTAGATGTGTAAATGTTAATTCTAGTGTTGTTTCATATACTGTTGTACCAGTATCTCTAGAACTAATAATGTTTGTTGTTAATGAACTAGTAGCTCCTTTTAAATCATATTCAAAAAATGATGGTGTTCCTGATAAAGCAGATATATTACCTGCAGATATTGTTGCTGTACCTAATGTACCATAATCTGCAAAATATACTCTACTTAGACCACCAACTGATTCTTTACAAGGTAACTGCCTTCCTGTTGTTAATGCACAAGCCATAATTTATTTTATTTTAAAAAAAAAGGTAGGTAGTAAAATGCCACCTACCCTTTTTAAGTTATACTATTATTTTACTTACGCTGTAGCGTATAATACGATATCACCACCGATTGCGTGCTGAATACCAGCTGTAAATCTCATTACTACTCTTACGTTTTGAGATCCATCTAAATCAGCCATATCAATTACTTTAACTTCGTTTTGATCTGACATTAATCCAGTTCCAAAGAATAAGTTACTTGCTTGAGCTGCTACTGCATCATTATCTGAAAGTCCAGGAGCGTTAACTACTTTAATTCCATCGAATGATAATGCATTACCGTTGTTGTACCATTGAGTACCTTGAGCGTTAGTACCTGCTGCACCTAAACCTGCTGCACCAAATCCACCTAAAGCTCTAATATAGTTTCTGTACATATTAGATGGTAAATAGATATTTAAATCTTCTGCTCCATATACTGCTGTTGGAATAGCGTCAGCAATTTTACCTAATTCTTCGATTACGTTAGCAGAAGTAGAAGCTGTACCTACTACATCATTTACATCACCATCAGCACCTAAAGTTGTGATGAAACCATCAAACTCTCCTGCAGTTGCATTAGTACCTGTCCAAATGTTTTGTTCCATTTTTTGAGCTACTTTATCTGCTACGTGAGCAATTAAAAAGTCAGAAAACTTAGGAGGTAAGTTATCAAATGCAGAATATCCCATTGATACTGCTTCCCAGTCTGATCTAAAGTCTTTTTTACATAACTCTAAGTTTACCTGAAATTCTTCTGGTTGTAGAATTCTTTCAGTTAAAGTTAGTGTTGAAGTATCTGTAAAGTCACAAGTTGCATCTTTTACGATTGCATCCGTTGCTACTTTTTTCATTACTTGTTTAAACTTAACATTAGGTACAATAGATATGTTACCTTCTGCTAGTGTTTTACCAGATAATAGAGCAGCTGAAATATACTTCCCTGCAAATTCTCCAGCATACGTTGTTGTTATTGAAGTTGTTGTTGCCATTATTTAATTAATTATTGTTAGAAATTGCTTGTAATACTCTACCATAGGTAGTGTTTTGATTAGAGTTAACTGCAAACTTTGCACCTAATTTTTCTTCTACGTTTTCAGGTGAATGTTTAATGCCTTCTGCCGCAGGTTTAGATAATTCTTCTTGCTGTGACATTTCCTCTTTTTCTTCTTTTTTATCGACCATTGCATCAATGATCTCTTTTAGTTGTCCTTTTACTTCTTCAACAGATTCTGCTAAAGCTGTAAGTTCCTCTTTAGTAGCGTAACCCATTTCAGATTTTTCTTCTTCTTGGACTGGTGCTTCTTCAAGGTTAGTATCTTCTACTGCCGCTGCAGTTTCTTCTACTACTTCTTCTGAATTTTTGATATCTTCTATCATACCTTCTGTTTTAACGATTAATATTCTATTGTCTGAAAGTTCATACTCACCAATAGGTAAGGGAACATTCTGATCCTCTGTTTTAATAAATACTTCGCTACCTGATTCAAACTTATCAGCAGTTAGCACAGTACCGTTCTCCAGAGTTATTTCTTCTAAAGAAATTTGTTCTAATTTTATGTCTACATTATTAGGATCAACACCTAATAAAGTTTTGACCTTTGATAATATCTCTGTAGCATTCATAACTATATAATGAATACACGATATTTTTTTACATTTTGTGTTAAAGAAATTTTAGATACGACCTATTCCCTGCGCTTCTAATGAACCATCGCAGCATTTACGACTATAAGTATTATCTGGACACAAACAAGCCCTTCTAGCACCTTTAGGTGACGTTCTACTAGGTGTTTTATAATGTTTATCTTTCTTTGGCATTATTTACAGATACAAGTTTCGCAGTTACACATATTATTTTTTTATTGGTACGCAGTTTGGTACTTTTCTACCATTTTTCATTTTAGTACCAATCATTTCGTAACCTGGTTGACAAGGTTTTTTTAATTCTAGGTTTAACTCATTTATTTTAGCTTCAGCCCAGCTTTTAGCAGATTTACCACCCCATAGTAAGTAACTTATAGTACCACAAGCAGTTGTATCGCTTTCATCATAGTATTCTTCTGCTCTAGATAAATAACTATACATTCTTTTTATTGTTTCAGTACTTATCTTTTCTTTTTTAGCTAATTGTTGCGCTCTTATCTTACCTACATCGGTTGCACACTTATTATTTACTTTTTCGTTAAGTTCTATACCTCTTTTAGCATTATTAGCAACAGAATCAGGGTAATCATTAAAACTTTCTAGTGTAACCTCTAAACCATTAACAATATCTTTTAAAGTAGATAATAAATACTCTGCTTCTTCTATTTCTATAGCATTTAACTCATCTTTTCTATATGTAGACTTATCTTGAAAGTAACCTTCTATTGAAAAACCTTTTACAGCACCTGTTTTAACAAATTCTTGCCATACTTTCTCGCTATTTACTTTAACACTACCTACCCAAGTACCTACTGGGTATTTTAAACCATAAAATGCTGTTTTGTCTTTTATCGGATCTTCTACTATCCACGATTCTACCAAACTTAAACCTTTTAGTTGCATTTGGTGTTCTAGTGTTGCATTGTTTTGGTTACCTTCCATTAAATATAATTCGCTTGCTTTACGCACCGTATCTTTAGAGAAATATATATAATATTCACCATCTTCCCCTAAACGTAATATTGGTTTATTAGGTATTAGTAACGCACCTAGTAATATTCTTTTTTCATCATCTACTTCTGCTAATTTATATTCTACTTCAGCGTTTAGTGTAATAAAATCTTCTTCTATAGCAGGTTTCTCTACAATAGATATAGCTTCAATACCTGAATACTCTTGTTCTTCGTCTAGTATAAGTTCTACGATCTTCATAATTATATAATATATTTATTCTTGTTTTTTTTATATTCCGCTTTCGTTTATAATATTTCTATCTAGTTGTTGTGCTGTTGTTACTTCACCAGAAACTACATAAGCTTTAACAGGTTGTTGGTTGTTTAGTGTTTCAGCTATTTGGTTTAATGGTGATGATCCTACTACATTAAATGCTGGTGCTTGTGCTACTGGTGATGCCGCTGCTGCTGATACACCTGCTGATCCTGCTCCACCTCCAGGTACTTTTGTGCTTACTATATTTTTAACTGCGCTAAAACCTGTTGTAAGTGCTGTAGCAAATCCAATTAAACCTAAAGGGAAAAATGGTTTACTATCTAATGCCGTAGTAGCCGCTTTGTATGTACTCATTATTGCTTCTGCAGTTAATGCTGCTTTAGCTGCCGCACTGTTTTCGTTCAACGCACCTGCTATTGCTTTTAAACCATCTTTAGCTAGATTAAATTTCATATCAGCTAAATTTTTGTCTAATAGTTCTTCTTCTGCATTAGCTTCTGCAACTAATCGTATTTTTTCTGCTTCTGCTTCTTTAAACGCTGCTGATTCTTTATCTAATAACTTTTCTTGTTCTGCAAATACATCTAATGCTAATTGTTTTCTAGCTTCAGCTGCTTCTTGTTGTATTCTTAGTTTTTCAAACTCATTATCTGTTAAGTTTATTAACGATTGTCTTTCAGCTTCTTCTAAATCAAATGTTTGTTGTAAAAGATTAGTTTGTAGATCAACAGACTCTTGTATTAAAGTATTTCTATTAGTTAATTGTTCAGACTCTATACCACCTATTCTTTCAGTTACTTCTAATAATAAGTTTTGCGCTCGAATTAGTTCTTCTTGTGCTTCTATACTATCTACATTTAATGCGGCTTTTGCTTCTGCTGCAGCTATTTGTAATTCTGCTAATCTTAATTCTTCCTCTGCACCTTCCTGTAATATTTGACCTAGTTTTTCATTAGCCGCTATTCTATCTTCTATACTTTGGCTTACATCATCTCTTATTTGTCTTTGTTCTTCTGCGGCTTGTAATGTTACTAATCTTTGTTTTTCTTGTTCTGCTGCTGCTAATCTAGCTGCGTTTGCTAAATCAACAGAATTTTTTACAGA
>Ga0208644_1003453_pt1 | contig 12276 bp, 15 predicted proteins | sample VirMetDEL_Nov_18_FD_184517 | JGI IMG/M metagenome (GOLD analysis project Ga0208644, IMG submission 184517) | Aqueous microbial communities from the Delaware River and Bay under freshwater to marine salinity gradient to study organic matter... | ecosystem: Environmental > Aquatic > Marine >... | reverse complement strand
TATAGATTGCTGTAAATTGGAGAAAGGCTGTGTTTTTGCTCAGAGTAGGGATTTGCGGGGGTGTATTAGGATAGATCTGTTAGGTGGTGGATACTTGCTATGCAAAGTAAATAACAGCTGTTGTAAGGGGATCCCTTGGTCTGAACGCGTGGTTCTGAAACAGGTATAGTTTGGGCGTATTGTAGTGTTTAACGTGAATTTTAGAGTGTGCCTTGATTTGGGATTTGGCACTCTGAACTAGGATTAGTTTATTTCTGAACTATAAACTGATTCACTTAAGAACATGAGTTCAATCATTCGTTTGATCTCAATCACAATGCTAAGTTAGTAAAAATATATGACATTATCAAGTCCCATATGAGACAAACAGCTGTAGTATTTTATTGATTATCTTTGTATCTATGACAGGCATTATTATATTACTAGGCATTGTGCTGTTGGTGAGTATGTTACACCGAATAGCAGGTATCAATACAACAGCAGAGCACCCTTTCTCTTGTGGTAGTGATGAGGTATGTTACTGTTCTAAATCAGAAAACTGTAAGAAGCGTGAAGAGCAAGTATAAGAAGTACGATAATGGCGGTAAGCCTGGTAAGAAAGGTAAGAAAGGTCCTGGATTCAGCCGTATGATAGGCGGTCCTGTTCGCTATAAAGGTGGATGGGAAGATAAGCTAGAGGAACTAATGCAATCTCAAGCAGATAAGTTAGCTGCACGTTACGGTTGGGCTCCCAACTATAGAGATGCAGAGCTTCCAGAAGATAGAAATAGAGACGATCTACCGTCATTCTACGACTTTGTAACAAGAGCAAGAGCAGAAGACCTGTATGATGAGGCGCTACCATTAGATAATTATATTACAACATACAACCTAGGTCCATTATCACTACAACGTTGGAAGAATGCAAAGCAATCGCCTGATGGTGTAAACTATAGAACACCTTATTGGGCTTCTGAGAAAGTAAAAAAAACAGGAGAAAGCGTAACTCTGGGGAAAACACGAGCCAATGCTGGTGTTTACTTAGGAGATGAGCAGAACGATATGCTAGAAGAAGTTAGATTTGGTAACTATAAGTTAGGACACCAAAAAGAAAAGCTAGATAACACCTTACTAGATAAGTTCAGACAATCTCTTGGTTCTGTGTTCCCACCTGCTAATACTCTTTTAGCTGGAGGTGCATCTACAGGAGGTAAGAATATTGACGAATTAGTCCAGCTTGCTTACTCAGCAAAAACTTATAATGATTTAATTAAGCAAGAAAAGATTATGTCTGAAATAGAGAATCAAATACAAGGCGCATCCGCTGCCGATCGTCCAGCTCTAATAGATCAATACAACCAAGCTTCTGAAGGGCACACAGGGAAAATGGCTGAAGCTACTTGGTTTGCCCCAACTGCTGGTCTACTTGGTATAGGTGGTCTTTCTACTACAGATGGATTGGTAATACCAACTGCTGGTCTTATGAGAAACCCACTTCAGAAAGCTTACAAGCAAGAGAAAAAAGAGTTTAAGAAAACTCTAGAAGACGCAGATGAAAGATACGCATCTGACAGAGAAGAGTATTTAATGCAAAAGAGTCAACGTGAGTTAGATAGATACCTAGATGCTTACGAGGAGGAGTATGGTTTAAGACCAGTGTTTAAAAACCCACCAGTAACAAAGACACCTAGAAAGAAAGCTTCAGAATACGTTATACCTAACGGTAGAAGAGGTGAAAACAGAAACCCTATATTTTTGATAGATGGTGGTAAGGTAAAACCAAAAAAGAAATGAAAGTAAAGTATAACAACGGAGGACCAGTAAAGCCTAGCAAGTATGACAAGTACGGATTTCCGGTATCTGATACTACAGGCACGGCTTCTTATGAGAAGATGGCTAAGTATCTTCTTGAGACTAGAGGAGGTAGCAGAGAGCGCATGGAAGACTTAATGTATGACATTGCAGCTGTTGAATCGGGTAGAACATTTGACCCAGCTATAAAACAAATAGGTGGTGGTCCAGGTCGTGGTATATTTCAATACGAGGGACCATTTACAGAGAAAAGTAGCAACCGTGCTAAAGATGCTGTTGGTAGAGCTATGCAATATTACAACGATGATAAGACTGGTTCTATGCCAAAATGGCTACAGAAGTTTATTGATGAGTCCGGAGGTTCTTATGACTTCTCTAAACTAACAATACCTCAACAAAAGTCTCTATTTCTAGCTGACTACAGCCAAGCTGAAGGCATACCTTTCAAAGCTTTTATGCAAGGCGAGGGTACAACAGAAGATATGTGGGCTGACTACCATAAAGTATCTGGTGCAGATAGACCACACTTTAGAGAGCTTGAGGAGTTAGCAGACAAACAAAAAGAAGCACGCACACTAACAGACGATCAGATACGTGCAATGCTATTAGGTAGAAGCATAATGCCAAGATGAGAAGCAAGCACAGAAAATATAATAACGGTGGACCTGTAAAGCCTAAGAAGCGTAGAGGCTCAGATACTGCAACTGTAAAAACAAATGTAGATAGAGATACTTCTTTTGTAGATTCTGAAGGTTTAATTCGTAGAATAATAGACATGTCTCTTATTAACGAGACGGATCCTTATGCGTCAGAACGAACTGAACCTGAGTTTAAACCACGTAAGATTTACAATGGTGAAGCTGTTGATCCAATGTTTGAAGAGTATAAAAAAGACATGGTCACCCCAGAAGTTATGGTAGAGCTACCCCCAAAGCTGCCGTTCCCTAATATGGATTTAAATAAACTACCTGCATTACGCAGGGTGCTACCGGAGATATACTCACGTAAGCTAAACCAGCAAACAGGAGAGTATATTTACGATACCTCTGAAGGTGAGGTAAGAAAGAAAAGAGGTCAAGAAGATGCTGACTATGTACGTATGAATAGAGCAGCAATAGATAGAATGCGTCAAAAACTAAGATAACATGGCAAAGGCAAAGAAGAAAAAGAAAATGATCAAGCGTAAAGATGGTAGCTACAGCGAACGTGGTTTGTGGGATAACATCCGTGCTAAAAAAGGCTCTGGTAAGAAACCTACAAAAGAGATGCTAAAGCAAGAGCGCAAGATTAAAAAGAAAGCTAAGAAAAAGAAATACTACGCTGGCGGCAAGGTTAAAGAATACCTAAAGGGTGGTCAAGTAAATCTTGATAAGAACGGCAACGGTGTTTTAGATGCTAACGACTTTAAAATATTACGTAGTGAAAGCTAAAAAGAAAACAGCAAAAGTAATGGTTGACGCACCCTCTGGGTATCACTGGATGGACAAAGGAGGGCGATACTACCTTATGAAGCATAAAGGTAAGTTTGTACCACATAAGGGAGCGTCACTAAAGAAGCCTTTTAAAACTATTGCTTCACACTAATAGGTTCCTCACCAGCCATTTTGCGATAGAATCTAGATACAACTAGTCTACCATTTTGGCTGAGTGCGTACCTTACACGGTAATTATATTTATTCTCTTCTCTAAACAAATGATCTTCTCTAACCGTAGACGGAGTAAGCTTGTCAAAATGCTTATAAATGTACCCCTTTTTAAGAAGCGGGTATACAAGCCTGCGTCCTATGTTTCGTTTCTCATACTTGTACTGACCGGCAATCCAGTCCATAGTGAAGAATTCCAAGTCGTAGACGAAGATCATGAACCGCATCTCTTTATCTGATAAGTCATACCTAGAAAGCATATCACTCATGACAATACTCCAGTTCTTTAGGTAGTTGTCTTTCATCCATTTTTCCTTGAGATAGGAGAAATCTCTGAACATCTTTGTTTTCGCTACTCTTCCCTTGGGCATAAGCCTTTTATTAAATTAGTATCTTTGTATAAAATTAACTAAATATACAGTTATGAGCACATTGGCTGGTCAAAAGATAAAAGATAAATACGGAAACCTTCTTCACGTTGAAGGAGGCGTAACCTCCTCAACGAAAAATGTAGAAGACGGCACAGGAGATGCAACAGCTCTTAAGCTCTCAACTACCGAGGTAGAGATTAACGGCACGCAGTCTTTTACTGCTGCGCCTGCTACAGACAACGCAGAGCTTACAGCATTACTTGTTAACGGCAGTAATGAAGTAGTTAAGCGTGAGCTCACCTCTAATGCATTCAGCACAGACCCTATAGTACCCAGCAGAATAATCGCTAGACAAGAACTAGATAGATCACTAACAGCTGGTGGTCCCGCTAGTCAAATGGGCTTTGCACCTATAGACAATTCAAATCCTGACAGGTCCTACCAAGTAGGTAGTACAGACCCGTATACATTTGCTACAACCAGTATCACCGTACGTGAAGCTGGTGTGTACCGTATTGATATAAGCTTTCAGTACGACGCTATTGCTGTTTCAGGTACAAACGTAACAACAGTGGTATTAGTAAACGGAACAGCTTTAGCCACAGCCTTGAGATCAAAATCAGCAACAGGACTATCAATGGTTTCTTTTTACTGCAGTAAATACCTAGCGGTAGGAGATATCATCACTGCTACCAGTTTATCATCAGCTGGTAATATTGTTCTTAAAGCAGGATCTGCAGTAGAGGTATTAAAGATAGCATAATGAAAGAAAGCCACAAAGATTGCATCGTAGAAGTACAGGAGTTAATGGTAGCTATTAACGAGACCATTGCTAAGTACGGACTAGAGGAGGAAGTAGTAGTGGCTTTAGCGGTTGGGTTTTTAGACCTAGACGACCCAAGTGCAACACCTGATGCAAAGGAGATTACTGTAGGTATGAACCTACTCTCCTCTATAACAGTTGAAGACGAGGATGAGCTAGACGACGTATTATCGTACGTCGCCGACGCTTACAAAATAGAACAAGAAAGCGATCCAAGCAATATAAACTATTGGATCAACCGTATGAATAACAACGGGGACGTAAATTAAATAAAATGATTCGTAAAATTATTATAGGGGTAGACCCCCTAAAGGCTATGGCGTACTATGTGGGTCAGAAAGCTGGTGACTCTTTAGTGGATGCCATTGTTTTAGACGAGGCATACCTACATAAATTTAAAGAAAAAAGATACTTGGTATACATCAAGCACCCTGAGGATGGCGTAATGCTATGGAAGAGTGTGGAGAATGTACCTGTACTCATTGAGTACGACCTTAATTTTTAATTCAATACATATGCGTAGTTTATACGATTTCTTCGTTAAGATGCCCAAGGCTTTTAACGATGAGGTAGAGGTGGGTGATACATCCATCTACATTGATCCGAAGTGGAACGAGTTTGAAAACCGCAAGCAGTGCGCTGAGGTTGTAGCCGTTCCTGAGAAGTACGACACCCCTGTTAAGGTTGGTGACACCATCTACTTCCACCACCACGTAGTTATATCTAATGAAGGCAGGGGCCAGCGTATTGATGACGACATCTACGTTGTACGCTTTGATCCTAACAACAGCCACACCACACAAGCTTATGCCTACAAGGACCAGCATACGGGTGAGGTGAGTTTGCTTAGCGACTGGGTGTTCCTAACACCAGAGGAGCAAGCCTACGAACAGGTTACCACAAGCGGTATCATCATTGACCTTGAGAAGCCTGAGTACAACCAATACGGTTATGTACTCTATGACTCACCTGCAGTGCAACAGTTAGGATTGAAGAAGGGTGACAAGGTGATGATTATGAAAAACGCCGACTACAAGATGGAGGTAGAGGGCGAAGAGGTATTCCGTACACACATTGATCACATCTACGCTACAGGTTTCTAATGGGACGTAAGAAGCAATTCAGCAGCGTAAGAGCCGGTGAGGAGCTGTTGGAAGCTATGGCTGAGGCCATACGCAACATCACTGAAGAGATAAGACGCCCTATAGATACGGAGCAATCGGGCTCCGGTAGACGGGCGGAACTAAAGAGTATCAAGGAGTCAGCTTTGGATGCAAAGGAGTTAATCACTGAGTATCAGAAGCTTGAGACAATGATCAAAGAACTTAAAGATACTGGAGGCATTGAGGCACAGAGAGATTTCTCTGGCGGTCTTGCTGAGCAGTACGCTAAACGTTAATGGCTGGTTTAAAAGACATAGAAGGCTATGGTGAGAAGGTAATCAATATATGCCCAAAGGATACTGCGGGTGAGATCATAGAGATTGCTGACCTATTTATCCAGCTACCTGCAGTACCACCAAAGAACGAAATACTCTACCACGACCTACCTAAAGAAGAGCAGCGCTGGATCCGTCAGGATATGCCTACAGAGCTATCCCGTATAGGTTCTATGGATGAGTGGTACGATATGCCTAAGGAGTTCAAGGCAAAGTACGAGTCGTACATACGCAGTGAGTTTGAGCGCAGGAACAACGGGATGTGGTTCTTTAATAACGGGGAGCCTACCTACCTTACCGGTGCACACTATATGATGCTGCAGTGGAGTAAGATAGATGCCAGCTTCTACGGGTACTACCTTCAGTTCCAAAGGGATATTAACTACCATATGGAGGCCTGCTTCGTTGACCCAAGGTGTGCAGGACAGCTGTATACTAAGTGTCGCCGTTCTGGGTACACCAACGTCGCCGCTAGTAAGGTGGACGATGTAGGTACTTCTACCTACGATGTCACCGTAGGTATAATGTCTAAGACGGGTAAGGACGCTCAGGAGAATATCTTTATGAAAAAGGTGGTGGGTATGTACAGACATTACCCATTCTTCTTTAAACCTATACAGGATGGTACTACCAACCCACGTCAGGAGCTAGCATTTCGTGAGCCCTCTAAAAGGATCACGAAGAACAACAAGACCAGCTCTAAAGGTCAAGCACTTAATACGATTATCAACTGGCGTAATACCACTTCCAATGCCTATGACGGTGAGAAACTGAAGCTGTTGTTTATTGATGAGGGCGGTAAATTTGAGCGCCCTGAAGATATACTAGAGGTCTGGCGTATCCAGCGTACCTGTCTTATGGTGGGGCGTAAGTTTGTAGGCAAGGCCATCATAGGCTCAACAGTTAACCCTCTGGACAAAGGAGGTAGAAACTACCGAGACCTGTGGGATATGTCCAACCCTAACGATAGAAACTCTAACGGCAGGACCAAGAGTATGCTCTATAGAATTTTTGTACCAGCGTACGAAGCGCTAGAAGGGTTCTTTGATATTTATGGTAACCCTGTAGTAGAAAACCCTGACGAGCCAGTTATGGGTATTGACGATGAGCTTATTGAGATAGGTGCAAAAACATACCTAAAGAATGAACGCAAAGGATTATCAGGTGATAGCAATGAGCTTAACGAAACAATACGTCAGTTCCCGTTTACCGCAGAGGAAGCCTTCAGAGACTCTACTAAATCTAGCTTATTCAATATTGCTAAGATCTACGAGCAAATAGAATACAATCAAGACCTTTACCCACAGCCGGTGGTGCAGGGTAACTTTGTTTGGGAGAACGGTAAGCAGGATACTCAAGTTGTATTTAGACCAGATGCAAACGGTAGGTTCCGTGTGGCGTGGTTGCCACCCGTAGAGCTGCGTAACAAGGTAGTTATAGAGCGCGGTAAGAAGTCTCCGGGTAATGATTGGCTTGGCGTAGGTGGCGTGGATAGCTATGACCTAGATGCTACCGTTGATGGTAGAGGCTCTAAGGGAGCCTACCATCTATACAACAAGTTTAATATGGCGCACCCCTCTAATATGTTTGTGTTAGAGTATGCCTCGCGTCCACCACTGGCTAGAATATTCTACGAGGATGTGCTGATGGCTGCCGTGTACTACGGGTATAAAATACTAATAGAGAATAACAAGTACGGTATAGCTAGGTACTTTGAGACCAGAGGGTACGATGAGTATCTGATGGACAGACCCGATCACCTTAAGTCAACAGCTAGAGTAGCTGTTAAGACTAAGGGTATCCCGTCTAACTCACAGGACGTTATACAGGCCCACGCACAGGCGATAGAGTCTTTTATTCACGACCACGTGGGTATGAATGATAACGGGGACTATATGCCGATGTACTTCAATAGGACGCTAGAGGATTGGATTAATTTCCGTATAGACAACCGTACACAGTATGACCTTACCATCTCCTCTGGGCTGGCGTTACTAGCTGCCCAGCGCACCAAGAAGAAGAAGGAGAAAGCCAAGTTTGACAACAAGACCTTCTTCCGTAAGGGCAAGTCAATCCAGCGTTGATAAAAGCGTTATATTTGCAGTTGATAACGATTCAGCGAAACGATGAACAATCAAAAGAAATCTGCTTTTCCAGACCCACTAGCAACTACGGAGGAGAAGTCACAAAAGGCATACGGGATAGCTTATGCCAAATCATTAGTTGCCCAATGGGGAGGGATAGACTCTGAAGGAAGTCTATACCGTAAGCGCTACAAGGAGTTTGAAACTTCTCGTGAGTATGCTAACGGTACGCAAGATACCTCAGTGTATAAACAGATTCTTAATTCCCTAGATCCTAATAATGGTGATGGGACGATGATGACATTGGACTGGACACCAGTACCTATCATCCCTAAGTTCGCTAAGATCGTTGTCAATAAAATCATTTCCTCTTACCGCTATCCACAGGTTGAGGCAATGGACCCGCTCTCTCAGAGTGAGAAAGATATCAAGAAGAAAAAGATTGCCTTACGCATTGAGAACAAACAGATGTTTGAAGAAGCTAAGGCTGCAGGGCTAGAAGTGGATGTAGATCCAAGCAAGCTACCACAGACACCTGAAGAGGTAGAGATATTCCTAGACACTAATGTAAAGACCGACGCAGAGATTGCTGCACAGCTGGCTACAAATATGACGCTGAGCTGGAACAACTTTGATGAGCGTGTGTACCGTAGAGCTGTTGAGGATTTAGTGAATTGTGGTATGGCTGTTACCAAGCGTAGCAATGACCCGAACTACGGCATCCAAGAGGAGTACGTAGACCCAGCATTCTTCCTACACAGCTACACTGACGATCCTACATTCTCTGACATTGTATATGCCGGTCATATGAAGCGCATCTCTATCCAAGAGCTTAAGCGTTTGGCTGGTGATCAGTTTAGTGAGGAGCAGTACGAGAAGATTGCAAAGACCGTAATGAATAAGTACGGTAACGATGCCTCTCGTTTTATGGAGAACTATTACGACCAGCGTCTAAGCCGTTATAACTACGGCTACGACGAGTTCACCCTTGAGGTGTTGGACTTTGAGTTCCTATCTGTTGACCCTATGGTCTACGAGAAGAAGCAATCACGCTTCGGGAATATGGGCTTCTACTACAAGGGCAATACCTACGAGTCACCAAAGAACAGCGTGTACGATAGAGAGCCTGTTCAGATGAACAACGCTACGGTATACGGCGGTATCTATATCGTAGGTACGGACCACATCTTTAACTATGCGCAAAAGAACAACGTACCTAAGAACATCCACGACCTTACTAAGGCGCGTATGTCGTACTCTGTTGTAGCTACAAACATCCGCAATATGATTCCTAAGAGCTTGGTATCAAGCATCATAGGATTTGCCGACCAGTTGCAGCTGTCCCACCTAAAGATCCAGCAGGCTATCGCGAAGAGTAAGCCGGATGGTATCATCATTGACATTGAAGGACTAGAGAACGTAGACCTAGGGCGTGGTGGTGACTTACAACCGCTAGAGATCCAAGACATCTACGAGCAAACGGGTGTGTTCTACTACCGCAGTAAGAACCCTGAAGGTGGTTTCCAAAACCCACCGGTACAACAGATAGACAACCGCATTAGAAACATCAACGAGCTTATCGCTCTCTACAACCACTACCTACGTATGATCCGTGATGCTACGGGTATCAATGAGGTAATGGATGGTACCACACCTAAGGGTGAGGCATTGGTAGGTGTGAATCAGATGGCTGTCGCTGCAGGAAACAACGCCCTGTACGACGTAACCAACGCATCTATGATTTTGTACCGGAAGGTCTGTGAAGACATCTTAAAATGTCTACAGATCCTTCCTAGTGAGTCTGTGTTGTATAAGGTGTATGAGAAGGCTATAGGCAAGACCAATATGAAGGTGTTGAACAGCTTCAAGGATCTGCCGATGTACAACTTTGGTATTCAGGTGATGACAGACCTTAACGATAGAGACCGTCAGTACTTGGAGCAGAACATTCAGATTGCATTGTCTCAGAAGGAGATTGATCTTGAAGATGCTATTGCCATCCGTAACATTAAGGACATTGACCAAGCAGAGCGTCTCTTAGTGATACGCCGTAAGAAGCGTATCGCACAGCAGCAAGCTATGCAGCAGCAGAACATTCAGATGCAGTCACAAGCCAACGCTCAAGCAGCACAGGCAGCAGCACAGGCTGAGGTTCAGAAGGAGCAGGCATTGATGCAGCTAGAGATGCAGAAGAAGCAGATGGAGTTTGAGATGAAGGCTCAGTTGGCACAGCTAGAACACCAGATGCGTATGGAGCTTGAAAGATTGAAGGGTGAGTACGGCGTTGCTGAGCAGCAGATTGAAAGCCGTGTGAAGACCTCAGCTGAAATGATGAAGGAAGACAGAAAGGACAAGCGCGTGAAGAAGCAGGCGGTTGAGCAATCAAAGCTCATTAGCCAGCGTCAAGGACAGCGCGGTGAACTTCCTGAGGACCAAATGGATATGTTGTTATAATAATTATCTTTGTCAGGTATTTAGCGCACAGGCGCATTGATCTTGACAACTTAAAACTTGATATACGATGGCTTACGAAAACGTAAACGCAACCCCTAACTTCCAACGCCAAGTTCTTGGTCAGAAGGGATTCAGAAAACTAACAACGGGAAACACCTCTACTTCAGGTGAATTCTACCGTGCAATCACTGTACTAGCAGATGCAAGCATTACACTTAGCTCAGAGGCTGGTGATGACTTAACTGCGGAGACTATCCCTGCGGGTGTAACTATCTACGGATTGTTCAGCAGCATTACTGTTGTTAGTGGTGATGTCCTTGCATATATAGCATAAGCTATGTTAGGTCTAGGGTTATCATTAACTACAGGAGGTGTAGCCACACCAGCGTACGTTGTACTAGCCAAAGCCTTTGTATCAAGGGTTGAGGCAGACGGCGGTACCGTAGAATCCTTTGCTTGTCTAAAGACGGATATGGCATACCTCACTTCTAATCCAGCGGCTCCTGCGGGATACACTGTAGAATGGAGTGCAGCAACTGTTGGTAGTTCAGCAGAGTTTAGAATTAATCTTGTTGGCGGCGCAGGGTACGCATATACTTATGCGGTTACGGATTCACAAGCTACAGAAGTTACTGGAAGCGGTGTGATGAGTGGAAACATCCAAGCTGTTGTTGCTGACTTGTCTACGCTTGTTGACGGGCAGGTTACATTAGCTGTCTACTTGACTGGTGCTGGAGGTAATGGTAACGTAGTAACGGATACTGCAAATCTTGTTGGATACACAGGGCTGCTAGACACCTATAGTGGTGCAGCAGCCGCATACTCATTAAGGCTGTTAGATACAAGTTATACGGGTAGTGCCGTTCGTGTTCGTAGAGCATCGGATAATGCCGAGCAAGATATAGCGTTTGCAAACAATGAATTGGATACGGCAACGCTTGAGACTTTTGCGAGTGGTACGGATGCCTTTGTAACGACTTGGTACGACCAAAGTGGGAATGGTAATGATGCAACGCAAACGAGCGCATCAAATCAGCCGCAGATTGTAAGTAGTGGTACGGCTTACATACTTAATTCAAAACCCGCTATTGCAGGTACTGGCGCAGGTCAATTATTACTATCTACGGAATTAAACATTTCTACTGATTTATTTATTGCCACGACTCTGCAATACGCTGCCCACAAAATGATTCTTGGCGATAGGTTTGGCGGAAGTAATTTTCTTTATAATGCATCTTTAGCACAATACCGAGCAAGAATGCAAAACTTCAATATTTATTTTAATTCAACAGCATTAGCATTAGACACACAATACAATTCAAATGTTTTCCGTGTTGGTGGAGATGTTGACCATTCAAGAAATGGGACATTAAATGGAGTTATAAGTGGTGCAAGTGGTAAAGTTTTTAAGATTAATACTTTAATGAATGGTTACAATAGCATAGGGTATTCAATGAGTGGCTACGCTCAAGAAGTTATTATTTGGGACACCGACCAATCCTCAAATCGCACGGGCATAGAAACGAACATTAACGACTTTTATTCAATCTACTAATGGCGTACTACACAAGCACAACAAAGGCAGATTTGGAAGCCTACAACACCCTTGTAAAGAATGGCGAGGGATACAACGGAACAACTACGAATTGGGCAACCATCGTAGAGCATCCAA
>Ga0208644_1003452_pt1 | contig 12276 bp, 6 predicted proteins | sample VirMetDEL_Nov_18_FD_184517 | JGI IMG/M metagenome (GOLD analysis project Ga0208644, IMG submission 184517) | Aqueous microbial communities from the Delaware River and Bay under freshwater to marine salinity gradient to study organic matter... | ecosystem: Environmental > Aquatic > Marine >... | reverse complement strand
TGTACGATGCCTTAAGATATGGTATCATGTCAAGACCACGATTTAGTATCTTTGACTATGAGCCGACTAGATCACAAAGAAATAGTTTTCAAGTTGCTGATTCAACATTCGGCTATTAAAGGTAAGACACATGGCAGACAATAAAGAAATGTTCCTTGATGATAAAGCTATCAGTTTAGAGGACACAGAGGATTCGTCTAAAACAGATTTAGATAGTGCAAGTATTATTCCATTTATTATGGAAAAGTATTCCCGTGCAGAGGATCATCGTTTGCAGGATGAAACTCGCTGGTTAAGAGCATATAGAAACTACCGTGGTCTTTATGGCTCTGATGTACAGTTTACTGATGCCGAAAAGTCTAGAGTATTTATTAAAGTAACTAAGACAAAGGTTCTTGCAGCCTATAGCCAAATTGTTGATGTTCTATTCGGCAATAACAAATTTCCTATTAGTATTGATCCGTCTGAACTGCCTGATGGTGTAGTTGATTCGGTAAGCTTTGATCCTGCTACACCTGAGCAACTTGCATCATCGGACTTAGATAATTTTATTTCTCCCTACGGCTACAAGGGAGACGGTAAAACTATTCCGGCTGGTGCTACCGCCAAGACACTTAAAGAAAGCATGGGCGCTGAAGTTAGTAAGCGCCTTGAAGGTATTACAAATGTAAAAGAAGGTCCGGGCCTTACTCCCTCTTCTGTGACTTTTGAGCCTGCAATGCTTGCAGAAAAAGATGCAAAAGAAAATCATGGATCAGCTAGATGAATCCAGCGCAAATAAGCATCTTAGAAGCACAGCTTTTGAAATATCCTTGTTTGGTACTGGCGTTATGAAAGGTCCGTTTGCAGTTGATAAAGAATATCCCAACTGGAACGAAGAGGGCGACTATGTTCCTGAGTTTAAAACAATTCCTCAAGTAAGTCACGTATCAGTTTGGAACTTCTATCCTGATCCTGATTCCAATAACATGGACGAAGCTCAGTACGTAGTTGAGAGACATAAACTTTCACGTACGCAATTACGTGCTCTTAAGCGCCGCCCCTACTTCCGTAAAAACGTAATTGAGGAAGTTGTATCTCTCGGTGAAAACTACGTTAAGAAGTATTGGGAATCTGATCTTGCTGACTATGCTCCAGATCAGGGCATTGATCGCTTTGAAGTTCTTGAGTATTGGGGCATGGTGGATATTGATCTGCTTGAAGAGCAGGGAGTAGACATTCCAGATGAAATCAAAGACTTTGATGAGGTTCAAGCTAATGCTTGGATTTGTAATGGTAAGCTTCTTCGCTTGGTTCTTAATCCGTTTAAGCCTGCTCGCATACCTTATATGGCTGCTCCCTATGAAATGAACCCCTATAGCTTCTTTGGTATCGGTCTTGCTGAGAACATGGACGATACCCAGACGCTTATGAATGGTTTTATGCGTATGGCTGTGGACAATGCCGTGCTTAGCGGCAACATGTTAATCGAAGTTGACGAAACAAACCTTGTTCCGGGTCAAGATTTAACTGTATATCCGGGTAAAGTGTTCCGTAGACAGGGTGGTGCCCCCGGTCAAGCTATCTTTGGCACAAAATTCCCCAACGTTTCTAATGAAAACCTGCAACTTTTTGACAAAGCACGTGTACTTGCTGACGAATCTACTGGTTTTCCCTCGTTTGCACACGGTCAAACAGGTGTTATGGGTGTAGGCAGAACAGCTTCTGGCATTTCTATGCTTATGGGTGCTGCTAGTGGTGCCATTAAGAACGTAATTAAGAACGTAGATGACTACTTGCTACGCCCATTAGGCGAAGGCATGTTCAGATTTAACATGCAGTTTGACTTTGACCCTACAATTAAGGGTGATCTTGAGGTTAAGGCACGTGGTACTGAGTCGCTTATGGCGAATGAGGTCAGAAGCCAGCGTCTTATGCAGTTTTTACAGGTTGCAAGTAATCCAGCACTTGCACCGTTTGCTAAATTCCAGTATATTATTAGGGAGATTGCCAAATCTCTTGACCTAGACCCCGATAAAGTTACCAATGACATGGCTGAAGCTGCTATTCAAGCTGAACTTATGAAGGGTTTCCAGCAAGCTGCGCCTGAAGGTGCACCAGCAGGTGCTAATCCTATGGATATGACTAATGCTGGTGGTGGTACAATTGGTGTTGGCGCTGCTCCTACGCCACAAGAACAAGGATTTAGCGGAAATGCACAAGGAACTGCTCAGCCCCCTCAAGGGTCTGGTGAACAACCACTCCCAATGGTCTAAGTTTGAAGATTATCTTGATTCATTAATAGCGCAACAGCATAAACTCATGGAACAAACGGAGAATATGCAGGCACTACACAGAGCACAGGGTGCAGTTTACCAACTACGTAGATTAAAAATGCTTCGGGATGAAGTCTTATCTAAAGGATAAACAGCAATGGACGAACAAATGAACTTATTTGAGCATGGTGGCCTAATGCAAGAAGGTGGCATGATGGATAACGCTTCTGGTAATGAAGTACCTGTAGGCAGTACTCGTAAAGAAGTACGAGATGATGTTCCTGCTATGCTCAGTGAAGGTGAATTTGTTTTCCCTGCTGATGTCGTACGATACATCGGTCTTGAAAAACTTATGGACCTAAGACAACAGGCTAAATCTGGCCTTGCTCACATGGAAGATATTGGTCAGATGGGCAATGCTGATGAAGCAGAAGAAGACTTGCCTTTTGGTATGGATGATATTATCATTACTGTTGATAAAGGCGAACCTGTTGAAATGGCTGAGGGTGGCTATCTTCCTTCCTTCATGACTAGCAGAAAAGGTGATACCCCTATTGGTGCACCCTCTGCTGATGATGCTTCCTTTGTTCCTACTCTTACATATGAAACATATATGAATGACAAAGGACAATCCACTATTATTCCTCACTTTGGCGGTAAGCCTATTTATGCTCCCCCTGTTGGATATACTCTTGTAAGCGGCACTGGTGAAGGTACTGATACTACTACTGCTCCTGTTGTTACAGATAGTATTGAAGCTACTCAACCCGTAACTGGTGGTGGAGGTGGTGGTAACGCAGCTGCAGCTATGTTAGCGAATAGACCACAGCGTGAAGCAATTGATTATACTAAATTAACTGACGAAGAACTTGCTGATGCCTTTAGTAAAAATAGAACAGCTGCAGGTATTGCAACAGGTCTTAGTTTTGTAGCTGGTCCGGTTGGACTGCTTATGAAATTTGCAACTGGAATGGAGAAGCGCAATATTCTTAAAGAGTATGAGCGCAGAGGTCTTGAGGCACCAGAGGTTACTGAAGGCTTCCTAAGCAATCTGTTTGATAACGTTAAGAACCTGTTTGGTTTTGGTGATAAAGAAGAAGCTGCAGCACCCGCACCTACTAGGAGTACAGGTACAGGCGGTGGTACAACACCTCCTGCAGAAATAGACACAGCGACAGTTACTAAAGGAATTAATTTAGCTGGTGCTCCTACAACGCAAAGATTTTCGGACACTCAACTTTCGTTTGGTGCCGATGATACATCAAGTACAATAGGCACTGAATTTGGTCCTATTGGTTCTACACAAACGCTGTATGATGCTATGGTTAATGACGTTATGGGTGATGTTATGGCTAGAGATAGCCGTGTACCTGAACCTATCTTACCACCTAAACCTGTCACTGTAGCTGACCCAGAGAAGTATCCGGCTAGAACTTCAACGTATGGCATACCGCAAGATGGTGGTCCGAGAAGAGGTGGACCAAGAGGACTTGGTGGAATTAACCAACCACCTGAAATATTATCTCTTACAGATAGAGAGGATATTCCAAAAAGTTCATTTGATAAACGAGCTACTACAACTACAGAAAGACCAAGTAGTGCACCAAATGCTGCCCAAGCAAGACTTGAAGCCTTAAGAGCTAAGCAACAAGCACAGGCTGCTGAGGCAGCTAAGACTGCTGCAAAGAATACATTAGATGTTGCTAAAGAAGCATATCGTAAAGGTGCTACAGGTACACAAGTAGAACAAATCCTAGATGAAGGTAAGCGCATTAAAAATGTGCTTAATGCTAGAGCTAGTGGCGCAAGCGTTGGCTTTAGTAAAGGTGGATTAGCAGCACCTAAGAAGAAGAAGTAACTGCTATATTAGACTGGCCTACCCATCCCCCTTCCCAACATAGGCTACGGTGGCCCCAGTGAAAGAAACTAAAATGTCTGATACTACTATTTTGGCTGAAGATATGAAGCCGCAAAAAGCTACTGCATTTGCAAATCGTAAGTACACAAACGATGAACGGTTGCAGCGAGATGAAGAAGAGCTTGCAAGGCTTGTTGAAGAACACAAAGCACAAGCTGAACCTAAAGAAGAACGTGAAGACGACGATCAAATTGAACCCCGTGATGCAGAAGATAAGTCTTTTAAGAAACGGTATGGTGATCTTCGTAGACATTCACAACAAAAAGAAAAAGATTACGAAACTCGTATTCAAGCTCTTGAACAACAGTTACGTCAAGCTACTCAGTCTGAGATTAAGCTACCTAAGTCTGATGAAGATATTGAAGCTTGGGCCAGAAAGTATCCTGACGTTGCGGCTATCGTCGAAACTATCGCAATTAAAAAGGCACAAGAACAAACTGCTGGACTAGAAACACGTGTCAAAGAAATTGACGAAATGAAGTTGAGTGCTGCAAAAGAAAAAGCTGAAGCTGAACTTATGCGCTACCATCCAGACTTCGATGAAATTCGTTCCAGTGATGAGTTCCACGATTGGGCTGAAGAGCAGCCCCAGTGGGTACAGAATGCTCTGTATGAAAACGATACAGATGCAAAGGCAGCTGCCAGAGCCATTGATCTTTACAAGGCTGACAAGAATATCAAAACTAAAAAGCCTAGTAACACTGATGCAGCTAAGGCGGTGAACAGCCGAAATAGTAGAAGCAGACCTGAAGAAGATGCAACTTCGTCCTACTTTAAGGAATCCCAAATTGCAAAAATGTCTGCACAGGAATACGAAAAGAAAGTGGATGACATTATGGAAGCCATCCGTACTGGAAAATTCGTATACGATTTATCTGGCAATGCTAGATAAACACTTGACATACATTTTAAGTATGTTATAACTATACTATAAAGTGTTTAGTATGCAGGGTCGCTCCTTGTGTACTAACCTTATAACGGCAAATGACATAAGCTTTCGGACTTACCTAGTACATTTGGCCCGTTGAAATACTTCTACATAGCTGATCCCTATTAGTGTATTGATACGCACCCAAATAATATTAGCCTCTGACTATAAACTTATTCAATTTGCATCTGTATGATTCCAAAACTAAGGAGAACTATCATGGCTTTTGGAACCGCTAGCGGATACACGAACTTACCTAACGGTAACTTCTCTCCCGTCATTTACAGCAAACAGGTGCAGCTTGCATTCCGCAAAGCGTCTGTTGCTCAAGGAGTTACTAACTCCGACTACTTTGGCGAAATCGCCAATATGGGTGACTCGGTGAAAATCATCAAGGAACCCGAAATCTCGGTTTCGGCTTACCTGCGTGGCACAACTATTGCTATGCAAGACCTGACTGACAATGACTTCACCCTGACTATCGACAAAGCTAACTACTTTGCGTTTAAGGTTGATGACATTGAAGAAGCTCACTCGCATGTGAACTTCCAGTCGCTCGCTTCGGATCGTGCTGCCTATCGTTTGGCTGACCAGTATGACCAAGACGTTCTTGGCTATATGTCTGGTTACAAACAGTCGGCTCTGCATTCTGCTGCTAATACTGTTAACACCACTGTTAATGGTACTAAAGCTAACTCGTCTGCTGGTTCGGACGAACTGCTTGCAGTTAACAAAATTGACGCTGCTGCGTTCAATGCTGGTACTGCTGGTCAGTCGGTTGCTCTTCTTCCTCGTACAGGTGGTGCGACCGCTGTTCCTTCGACTGCTGGTGAAGCTAACCCCCTCCAACTTATTGCTCGTATGGCTCGTAAGCTCGACCAGCAAAACGTTGATTCGTCGGGCCGTTGGCTTGTTGTTGACCCTGTGTTCATGGAAATTCTCCGTGACGAAGACTCTCGGTTGCTTCAGGCTGATTGGGGTGGCAATGGTATCATGAATGGTTTGATTCTTAACAACCTGCACGGCTTCCGTGTTTACGTTTCGAACAACCTTCCTTCGATTGGTACTGGCGCTGAAACCAGTGCTGCTTCGAATGCCACTAACTATGGTGTCATCGTTGCTGGTCATGATTCGGCTGTTGCTACAGCTGAGCAGATCAACAAGACTGAGACTTACCGTGACCCGGATTCGTTTGCTGACATCGTGCGTGGTATGCACCTGTATGGCAGAAAGATTCTGCGTCCTGAAGGTCTGGTCAATGCGATCTGGAACCTTCGCTAATTAAAGAACAGGGAGTATCCTTTAATTAGGGTACTCCCACTTTTCGTTAAAAAAAGGACATCCTAAGATGGCTATTACAACTGCGATGTGCAACAGCTTCAAGCAAGAGCTTCTTGGAGGTGTTCACGATCTTGATACTGATACGTTAAAGATTGCTCTGATTAAAGCGTCTCCTGCTGGCACTTATGGTGCTGCAACAACTAACTACTCTAACATTACTTCTGACGAAGCTGTAGGTACTAATTATACTGCTGGCGGTCAGGTTCTAGACTCTCCAGTAATCTCCCTCTCGTCTGGTGTTGCCTTTGTAGACTTTGCAGACGAGACATTCACCAACTTGACTATCTCTGCTGATGGTGCCATTATCTATAATGCATCCAAAGCTAATAGAGCTATTGCTTTGTTTAACTTTGGTAGTACGGTTACTTCTACTAGCGGCGACTTTACAATCGTCTTCCCGACTGCTACATCTTCTACTGCTGTTATCCGTATTAGCTAACTACTAAAGGTATCACAACATGGCTTTGATTATTAAGGATCGTGTCAAGGTAGTATCTACTACTACAGGTACAGGAGTCATTTCCCTAGGGGCGGCTACTGATACCTTTGACACTTTTCAATCAGTTATGGTTAATGGCGATACTACGTATTATGCTATTGTGCATACTGCGTCTGGTGTAGACGAGTGGGAAGTTGGCCTTGGTACATGGAACACCGGAAACACTCTCACTCGTACTACAGTCATTGCTGGCAGTAGTGGCACTTCGGCAGTTAACTTTAGTGCTGGTACTAAAGAAGTCTTTATGACTTACCCTGCTTCTATTGCTGCCTTCACAGATGGAAGCGGCGATCTATCCAGCCTTATTGGACTTGGCAATCATACTACGGATGATCTTACTGAAGGTACTAATAAGTACTACACAGATGCTAGAGCACAGGCTGCTATTACTGCAGGTACTGGCGTCACTGTGTCTGCTGGTCAAGTTAGCATTGGTCAAGGCGTTGGTACTACTGCAGACGTTACATTTAACTCTATTGAAACTACGGATGGCCTTACTGTAAATGGTAACGCTACTATTGAGGGCAACCTGACAGTTAACGGTACTACTACTACAGTTAACGCTACTAACCTTGCTATTGCAGATAACCTAATCTATCTTAATGATGGTAGCACTATTACTAACCCTGACCTTGGTTGGGCTGGTAATTATAATGATGGCACGTATGCACACGCTGGTGTGTTCCGTGATGCGTCTGACGGTACGTTTAAGTTCTTTGACGGTTATACTCCTGAGCCTGACACTGCTGGCCTTGACCCTACTCACGCTTCGTATAATGACGCAGACATTAAGTTTGGCACAGGTTATGGAAACCTTAGTGGCAACGTAACGGGTAACGTCACTGGCAACGTCACTGGCAATCTTACTGGTAATGTTACAGGCAATGTTACTGGTAATGTGTCTGGCTCTTCTGGCTCGACTACAGGTAACGCTGCTACAGCTACCAAACTTGCTACTGCTCGTACTGTACAAATCTCTGGTGATGTAACTGGTAGTGCTACCTTTGATGGTTCAGCTAACATTAACATCGTCGCTGCAGTGCAAGATGATAGCCATGCTCACATTATCTCTAACGTGGATGGCTTGCAAGCTGCACTTGATGCTAAGGCAGATGATACGACTACTATTAGTGCTGGCACTGGTCTTACTGGTGGTGGCTCTATTGGTGTGAACAGAACGCTGTCGCTTGATACAACATACACTGATGGTCGCTACGTTAATGTTACTGGCGATACTATGTCTGGCGATCTTACTGTGCCAAACCTTATTACTACTGGTAACGTAGACGGTCGTGATGTTTCTGTAGATGGCACAAAGCTGGATGGTATTGAAGCTGGTGCAACAGCAGACCAAACCGCTAGTGAAATCCTGACTGCTATCAAGACTGTTGATGGCTCTGGCTCTGGCCTTGATGCTGACTTGCTAGATGGGCAGCAGGGCAGTTACTACCTCAACACGGCCACCACATTTGGCGGTGATGTAAGCGGCACCTACAATGCCATAGTCGTTGCTGACGACAGCCACAATCACATCATAGCCAACGTGGACGGCTTGCAGACCGCACTGGATGGCAAGTCGGCAACTAGCCACAACCACACGCTTGACGGCCTCTCCAACACGACCATCACCAGCAATACCTCTGGCGAAATTCTCAAGTGGAACGGTTCTGCGTGGGTCAACAACACGCTGGCCGAGGCTGGCATACAGCCCACTGGTAGCTACCTGACAGGCAACCAAACAATTACCCTGTCTGGTGACGCCACTGGCTCTGGAACTACATCTATTGTTGTTACTGTTGCAGATGACAGCCACAACCACATCATCAGCAACGTCGATGGCCTACAGACTGCACTGGACGCCAAGCTGAACCTGTCCGGCGGTACTATGACTGGCTCCCTTACAATGGGTGCTAATAATATTTATATGTCGAACTCAAATATTAGTGGCGTCAATAATCTCTATATTAACGACCCCGGAGAAGGTATTACTTTCCAAGGTACAACTAATGTAACTTTGGCAGCGATTGATGATGCTACTGATAGTATTATGGACTTTGCTGGTGCAACAGAATTACGCCGTAATAATAATAAAGTCTGGGACGCTGGTAATGATGGTGCAGATAGTGGCCTTGATGCTGATCTGCTGGACGGTCAGCAGGGTTCCTACTATGCGCCCAAAACAATAGGTGTTTATTATGTAACTGGCACAGGCACTGTAGCTGGAACGTGGACAGGCTCAAACTCCGACATTGATTCCTACTACGAAGGTCTTGTAGTAAAATTCAAGATCAACATTGCAGGTGCCTCTACCACCACCTTAAACATTAACGGTTTAGGTGCCAAAACGGTTTATCTTTATGGCACCACTAAGCTGACCACACATTATCCGGTAGGCACTGTTCTTGACCTAACCTACACGAATGACAATGGTGGCTCGTTCTATGCTACGATGTGGTATGACACCACGGACGACTATCGTATTCGCTGGCAGAACAACATTACTGCGGGGGCATACATCCACGGCTATCAGCTTCTGCTAGAAGGCATGGATGGCAAGTTCTACCCGGTTACTGAAGGCGGGGCAAATAGCACTACGAATACGGTATCGACTGCTTCATTTAAGCCGCAGGGCACTATGCTGTATTACGATACCAGCACAGACATTGCGGCTAATGCCACGACAGGCGGATACTCCCTCTATGAAGGCCTTTACACAGGCACAATGGAGTATTGGTCAAACCGCTCCACGACAGCATGGGCTACTACTGGACTGCCTGTATATCTCGTAGGGTCTATCAACTCCAGCGGTGCGTTCATCCTTGACAATAGCACCACGACAGCGTTCTTGACTCAAGACCTGCCCACCTCCGCTGATGGCAAGGTCTATATGCAGGTTGGTGTTATGAACAACACGACCGACGCTATACGTCTGGCCGTGAATCACCCAATCTTTGAATATATAGATGGGGCCATTCGTCCGTATGCGTATGATAGCGGCAACCAGACCATCACACTGTCTGGCGACCTTACTGGCTCAGGCACAACTTCTATAAACGCACAGATTGCTGCAAATGTTGTTGGCGCTAACGAGTTGAATGTGACCGGAAATGGTACAACGGCCCAATACTTGCGTTCTGACGGTGATGGCTCTTTCTCATGGGCTACTCCAACAGACACTAATACTACTTATAGTGCGGGTAGTGGTATCAGCCTTTCTGGCACTACTTTCAGTGTAGCTGCCGGGACTGGGCTTACACAAGACGCAGGTGGATTGTCAGTAACCGCAAACGGCATTAGTGCCGCCCAGCTTAATGTCACAGGTAATGGTACTACTACACAATACCTCCGCTCTGATGGCGATGGCTCCTTTACTTGGGCTACACCGACTGACACAAACACGACCTACGGCGCTGGCTCTGGATTAACTCTATCAGGCACTACATTCAGTCATTCTGATACTTCTTCTCAAACGTCTGTGAATAACTCTAACGGTGTTGTTATACAAGACGTATCTCTGGATACATATGGTCACGTTACTGGATTAATATCTGCTGATCTTGATGGTCGTTATTACACTGAGTCAGAATCTGACGCACGATATCTTCGCAAAAACACCAACGACACATCGGTCGGCTATATCGCTGCTGAAGGGTTTGTAAACACAGGGGCTGGCTCCCTGTCGATCTTCAACCCGCACAATGCTAACTATGCGACCACGACCTCAACAGTGACTGGTGCAATTAAGATCACGTTGCCAGTGTCTTGGACGAACACCATGATGCGGATGACTATCCGTATTTATGAGTATGCGACCAACGAGGGCTTCGATGTTGTTTGTGGCGGCTATAACTACAGTCCGAGTTCATCTTGGAGCAACCCGTTTGCCTACATCCTTGGCAACCCCAACGTAAACCGGAACTTCAACATCCGTTTCGGTCACGATGGCACCAATTGCTGCATCTACATTGGTGAAACTACGTCAACGTGGTCTTACCCGCAGGTGGCGGTGACGCAATTTGTGGCTGGATACAGCAACTATTCGGCTGAAACTTGGAATGACGGATGGGATATTGGCTTTGTCACAACGCTCGGCACGATAACCCAAACCATCTCCAACTCGGAAGTTGGTCGTTATGTGGACAACCAGCTTGTATTCCATGATGGCTATCACCCAAATGCTGATAAGCTAACTACAGCCCGCAGCATTGCCCTTACAGGTGATGTAACTGGTAGTGCTAGTTTCGATGGCGCTGCTAATATAAGCATCACTGCTACCGTTGCTGACGATAGCCACAACCACATCATCAGCAACGTCGATGGTTTGCAGACTGCGCTTGATGGTAAGTCAGCAACGAGCCACAACCACACGCTCGACAGCCTTTCCAACACGACCATCACCAGCAACACATCTGGTGAAATCCTTAAATGGAATGGCACAGCTTGGGTGAATAACACGCTGGCAGAGGCTGGCATTCAGCCTTCTGGCAGCTATCTGACGGGCAACCAGACCATCACGCTGTCCGGTGACGCCACTGGTTCTGGCACTACGTCTATTGTCGTTACTGTAGCAGATGACAGCCACAACCACATCATCGGCAATGTTGATGGCTTGCAGACTGCTTTGGATGGGAAGCTGAACCTGTCGGGCGGCACGATGACTGGGGTTATTACCAGTACTGGCGGTAGTACTACGGCAGGCGTCATAGAAACTGACGACACAGATCAATGGTGGATAAAGCTCTCTTCATATGATGTAGGTATATATTGGAACACTACCAACAACCATATAAACCTACGAAACACATATGGTAACTTGCAGTATAACGGCAACAATGTCTGGCATTCAGGCAACGATGGATCAGGCTCTGGCTTAGATGCTGACTTGCTGGATGGCCTTCAGGCCGCTTCGTTCCTACGCAAAGACACCAGTGATACATCCACTGGAACAATCAGCGCAGCCACCTTCAACGCCACCAGCACTACCAACGGCGGCTTCCAAGGTATTGATGCTGACACGGCAGCTTCTCCGTCCTTTACTTGGAGTGCTGACCTTAACACGGGCATCTGGCGTCCCGGTGCTGACCAAGTTGGTATTACTACTGGCGGCTCAAATAGGGTTACAGTGAGCACTACTGCTGTAACCTCGACGCTTCCGCATCGCATAACTGGAGGACAACCGTTCTGGGAAAATTCTCAAGCGGTTACATCTAGCTACACAATAACGGATGGATACAATGCCATGTCGGCTGGCCCGATCACAATCAACTCCGGTGTGACTGTCACGGTCGGCTCTGGTGAAACATGGACGGTGGTATAAATGAGCACACTCAAGGTA
>Ga0208644_1003451_pt1 | contig 12277 bp, 13 predicted proteins | sample VirMetDEL_Nov_18_FD_184517 | JGI IMG/M metagenome (GOLD analysis project Ga0208644, IMG submission 184517) | Aqueous microbial communities from the Delaware River and Bay under freshwater to marine salinity gradient to study organic matter... | ecosystem: Environmental > Aquatic > Marine >... | reverse complement strand
AGAAAGAGCGTGTCGCTAGAAGCAAAGGCTACTTAGATCACATGACAGCATTAGACGATTGGGGCAGTGAAGACATGGCTCCAGTGACAAGTGCTATTAATGCAGCGACTACATTTATAGGATAAACTAAATGTCAGAGCTAAAGTTAAGTTCAGAAGAATTAGAGGCTATGCTAGATAGATCAGCTAAACGTGCTTTAGAGAGCATAGGTTTAACTGATGAAAATGCAGCTAAAGACATACAAGAAATGAGATCTTTACTGGATGCGTGGAGAGATACACGTAAGTCTATATGGAATACAACAGTTAAAATACTTACTGTTGCTACACTTACGTTTATAGCTGGTGCAGTCTGGATGTCATTTAATGGAGAGTAAAGTATGAAATCATTAATACTGTATACAGGTTTAGCTATAGTCATAGTATTTATCTTAATGATGGCTAAACAAGTATACGCTGAAGGATGTAATAGTGCTACTAACGCTAACTGTATAGAGACTAACAGTAATACTACATCTAAAGTTGATTCTAACTTAACATCAGAGACTACAGTTAAGTCACCTCCACCTTCAGCTATGTCACCTACTATTAATAACTCTAACTCAGACTTATGTACTGTAGGTATTGCAGCAGCAGTACAGACACAGGTCTTAGGTATCAGTGGTGGTGGTACAGTAAGAGATATGAACTGTGAAAGACTGAAGAACGCCAAAGTTCTATATGATATGGGTATGAAGGTTGCCGCAGTATCTGTATTGTGTCAAGACAAAAGAGTGTTTGAATCTATGATGAATGCTGGTACGCCTTGCCCATACGATGGGCTTGTAGGTCAACCAGCTAAAGAAGCATGGAAGAATAATCCACATCTAGTACCTGGAGCTAAGACAGGTAAGAAGGAGGAATGGAGTGAAGATACTAAGAGTACAGCTACTGGTGCTGGGGCTGTTGGTGGGCTTTTCTTGGCCCTCTTATTTATCCTCTGAGTTACTATACGGAAGAACTGACAATGTAGCTAAGTATGTTCGTACTTGGGATATGTCAAAAATACTTCCTCCAGAAGCAGGTTTAGAAGTACAGGGAATCTTTCATAAATATACAATCACTAAAGAATCAAGTGCAGATGCTACAGTTTCTATAGTTAATAAGAATGCTAATGGATCAGGTAATATATACGAAAGACACGATAACTGGAATCAGTTACCTAGTAATACTAAGATAGGATTTGATGTTGTTACACCTTCATTAGGAACTCGTTGGGGTGATGGCAGCATAGACGTAACAGGAGATGCTACACTCAGTGATGTAATCGTAGCATACAACTATAGATTTGATCCTTGCTTTATACCTTTATCAGATCCTACTTGTCCAGACTACGAAAGTGCATTGTATCAGTACCTACTGGATAATGACTTAATAAACAATGAGCCTGACGTAAACGATCCTTTTTATGATGAGTGGGTACAGTTTCAGCTAGAACGTAAAGCAGAAGAACAAGAAGAAGAACAGGCTGAAAAAGAAAAGCAAGAAGAAGAAGAGCAAGAAGAGTTAAAGATGGAGAGAGCTTTATCTGTAGCAGGAGCAGCAGAACAAATAGCTAATCCAATGCAACAACTAGCTATGATGCAACAGTTAGCTTCCACAGGTACACTAGATAGCTACTACGGTGCAACCATAGAAGGTGGTACTTACGAAGATACAATAGAATTAAAAGACACAGAAATAAAAGATAACTACAAAGCATTAAGAAACCTAGCACAAGACAAACTACATAGAACAATAGTACGTTCTCAATATGACAGATAAAGGATAAAAAAATGGCAGCACCTATAATAGCAGCAGGAGTAGCAGCAATAGCTAAATATATAATAAAAAATGGCATGAAACTAGCCATAAAAAAATACGGTGTGAAAGCAGCACAAGAGGGCCGTAAATTTGCAGATAAAATTACACCGACTAAAACAAAAACTAAACCAATAGAACCGCTTGGAGCGTTTAACAAAGCACCTCAAAAAAGTAAGCCAACTAGAATGCCAAAACAAAAAAATATGCAAGGGCCAAAAAATCCTAAAGGTATGGGGTTTTCTAAAGGTGGTAAAGTAACCAATGTAGATTACCGCAAAACTGGATTATTTAAATAGGAGATATTATGATTAAGAGATTAGCAACAATAGCATTACTAATGTCAGCTACCTCTGCAATGGCAGTTGACTCACCTATAAACGGTGTCGTAGAGCCTAAGTGTTCTATATGGACAGAGACTAATGGTGTGTATGGACATCCTCTACCTTACAAACTGACAACAGCAGCCGCAGATGGTGGTGTTGCTGCCTCTATTAGAGTAGATGTAGCACAGGCAGACTACTACAAAACAAAGTTTACGCATCCTAATAGCTTCTCATCTAGCCCTACACTGACTGATGCAGTAGCTTGGACAGGTAGTACAGTTGTAGGACAAGTAGGCGTAGCAGGAATGTCAGCGTATGAAGCTGCAAAGGTTACTTACAATAACGTCACAGAGTTTAATATGACATTGGCAGGGTCTACATGGTTTACTGTAGCGTCTAGTGCTAGTTATGGTTCAACTAAAGCATTGCCAGCAGGTAACTACACAGCTATGATCGTAGCGGAATGTATCGCCAAGTAGCTATACTACTAAGTTTTCTTTTTTGCACTACGTTAAATGCACATGAGATGACACCTGCATATCCTACGTTAAAGCCGTCTTATATAGATGGTGTATACGTAACAAAGATGAAGATGTTTAATAGGCGTAAAGAAATAGAGTATTATGCAATACAAGTCTTTACACATGATTGGAAACCTCTACCCTTTGCGTCTACATCTAAGATAATAAACGTAGGACATAATAAAAGAAAGTTATTTGAAGTATTTATCAGGTCAAGAGATGTAGATAAAGCTACTTACATATGTACTGAATCAAAGGTATTTAAGAACACTGAACAAGTTACACTCGTATCTTCTAAGATATGTTCTAAAATAAAACAGAACAAATGAAAACAGTAGCACTCGTATTACTTGTATTATTTATATCAAGTTGCAGTATTGTAAGAGCTTGGGCAGACTCAACATCTAACTCTTTGAGTTTGTCACTACCTAACTCTAGTATGAGTTACCAAGCAGATAAGTTTAGAGCAGGTGAGTTAGACTGTAGTAACGCTATAGGATCTGCAACACAGTGGGAGTTTGGAGTTACAGGCATAATACAGGGTGGTACTATATCTACTGACAATACAAAAACTGGTGATATAGGTGTATACAGTAGAATAATAATACCACTAGGTAAAAGAGTTAAGTCAAGAATAGATTGTAACAGATTATATGAGCTAGAGTTACAGAAAAAAGAACTAGAAGTAATGAAGTTACAGCAAGAGATTAATCAGTTAAGAAGTCTCTCATTTGAAAACTAAGGTGTAGTATGGCAGAAGTAGAGATAGCAGGTGCAAAGATAAAAGGTGGCAAGCTCATGCTACTTGTACCAATTGTTTCGGCACTAGGTGGTGGTCTATGGGGTGGCTTTGAGTTTTACAAAGACTACATGGACATGAAAGAAATTATACAAGAGATAGATGTAGACACAATAACAGCTCAGAATACTTTAACACAGACTAAACTAGATGAAGCTATAGACTATACTCGTGATATTAAAAACAATCTACGTGAAGACATAATGTCTGTAGAAGGTCATGTAGATAAGATACGTAACGAAGTTCAGAATGCTATTGACGAGATGAACCAGTTACAAAAAGATACACTAGCATCTATGCGTGAAGTAGAAGCATTAAATCGTGAGACAGAAAAAGATGTACGAGATACTATGCGAGAAACAGAAAGTCGTATAGAAGAAGCTATGACTAAACTAGAAGAAAGACTAGGTACAAGACTACAAGAAGCTCTTGACAATCCACTAGTAGGCAATTAAACTATACAAAAGGAAATAAGTAATGATGCAATTCCAAGGATTTAAACCTGAAGCAATGAACCGTATTGCTAAAGCTCTAGGTCACGAAGGTGACATGGGTGGCTTTCAAGACTTTTTGGAAAAGAACCCAGAGAAAAAAGAAATGATGGAAGGGTTTAATAAAAAAGCTATAAAGATGATGCAGGGTGGATATGTAAAAGGCTATGCTAATGGTGGTGTTGCACAACCTACATTAAACATGCCTCCACAAAAACCTAATATGCCTATTATTAAAAATCCAAACATTGAAGCTGGGTACTACGACTCTCCAGAGTATAAAGATTTTATGCAAAATAAATCAACTGGCATAGGAACTACGAATATTCGTTACAGTCCTTACTTTGGTCAGCAAGGCTCTGGAAGTATTGGAGCTGCTGCTGACTCTGCATATGAAGCGTACTTAAAACGTACAGGCAATACAGGATACCTTCAAGGAGGAGATCAATTTAACCAAGCACCAGGGGCGCCAGGTTTTTTAAATACTGGCCTTCCACAACAAGTTAAAAATATAGCAATAGCAGATCCTAACCCACAAATACTAACTCCAGATGGTACGTTCCAAAACTATAGTATGGATAAATTTATAGGTCTACCCATTGACGAAATCTCCCAGAGAAGTGCATTACCCCCACAACAAGATCCTAGAAATTTAAGTAATAGTAATACACAAACTACTAGTACTGATGGTAACGCTACACAGATAACTGACATAGTAGCTAACAATGCTCTTAATCCTATGCTACCTGAAGGTGGTGTAGTACAGCCAGTAGGTACAGAAATTACTGCAGGACAGATGCAAGACCCAAGACTAGGACAGCTAGGTGCAATGGGTAGTGCAAACACAATAATAGCTGGAACTAATGCTGTACAACAACCTACTCAAACTGCTGCAAATACTATGCAGGCAACTCAAGCTGCCGATGCAGTAGCTGCGGCTACAGATCAAGTAAGTGCAGCACAGGGTACAGTATCTGATCCATCTAAGGTAGCAGCAGCTACAGATACAACTTCAAGTGTAAGTGACTTAACTGCAGCTCAAGGTACTGGTGTTCTTATGCAGAATCCTACTCAACGTAAGATTGAAACAGGAGAACTTATAGATGGTGTAGCTAATGCAGAAACAGCATCTAAGTTTGCCGAAGAACTGCAAGCAGCAGAAGCTACACCTAGTAAAGAAGCTACAGTGCAAGGGCAGTTAGAAACTCTTATGGCTTCTTTTGAAGGAGGTGCTACACCACCTTGGGCAGCAGGTGCAATGAGAGCTGTATCTGCACAAATGGCTGCACGAGGACTGGGTGCTTCTAGCATGGCAGGACAGGCTATGGTGCAAGGAGCTATGGAAGCTGCACTACCAATAGCAGTAGCAGATGCAAAAACACAAGCTACCTTTGAGTCTCAGAATCTATCTAATAAACAACAACGTGTAATGTTAGCAGCAGAACAACGAGCTAAATTTATAGGTCAAGAATTTGATCAGAGTTTTCAAGCTAGAGTAATGAATGCTACTAAGATTAGTGAAATAGCTAATCTAAATTTTACAGCAGAACAACAGGTAGCTTTAGAAAACAGTAGAATTGCTAACACTGTAGGTTTAGCTAATTTAACTAATAGACAGGCTATGATTATGGCAGAAGCTGGTGCTTTAGCTAATCTTGATATGTCTAATCTTAGCAATAGGCAGCAAGCTGCAGTACAAAATGCTCAGTCCTTTTTACAAATGGATATGGCTAACCTGTCTAACCTACAGCAGACAAATATGTTTAAAGGTCAACAGAGAATACAATCTTTGTTTACAGATCAGGCAGCAGATAATGCAGCTAAACAATTTAATGCTACTAGTAAAAATCAAACAGATCAATTCTTTGCTAATTTAACTACACAAACATCACAGTTTAATGCTGCTCAAGCTAATGCTCAGAACCAGTACAATGCAGGTCAAGCTAATGCTATGACACAGTTTAATCAAGAGATTCGTAATCAACGTGATCAGTTTAATGCTACTAATAGATTAGTCATAGATCAGGCTAATGTTCAGTGGAGAAGGCAGGTAGCTACAGCAGATACTGCTGCAGTAAATCGTGCTAATGAATTAAATGCAAGCTCTTTACTAGGTATATCTAACACAGCAATGAATAACTTGTGGACACACTACTCTGATAACATGGAGTTTGCTTGGAAAAGTACTGACAATGAAAGAGAAAGACTTATAGAATTAGCTATTGCACAAATGCATATAGAGGGAGACAGTGCTGCTGCTTCTGCTGCTGCTAGTGGTGCCACTGCTGCAGCTTTTGGTAAGCTTATATCTAATTTATTTTTAGGTGATTTTTTATAAAGAGGTAATACATAATGTCAACATCATATAGAGAAGCTGCAATAGCTTATAATAACATAAAAGATATAGAAGAAGAAAAAGTAAGCACTACTTCTAGTGGTTTGTTAGCTAGAACTAATAGTAAAATGAGTAAAGATGTTAACAAAGATGAACCACTAGATCGTGTTACAAGGTATGTACATACAATACGAAATCAAAGAAACGAGATGAAAAATGATTGAACCCTCTTTTAATGCACCTATACCAGGTGAAAGTTTGACTGCAGAATTAGGTAATAGACCTTGGCAAAAACCACCACAGTATAGTACTGTAGAAGATGCACTGGAATATTACGTACCTCGTTTAACTGATAAAGATTTTGAGTCTGACTTGTTAGATACTATGGAGCTTGGTGTGCCTGTAACTACTATGGCTAATAGTATACAAATAACAGGAGTAATGCAAGGCTTACACACAGTAGATGTAGGATTACTTCTAATACCTGTACTCATGGAAATGATAGCATTTTTAGGTGACAGAGCAAACATAGAATATAAAATGGGTACAGATAAAAAACCTAAAGATAAAATAAGTGATAGTAAATTACAGTTAGCTTTACAAAAAATGAAAGAGGCAGAGGGTAATGAAGAAGAGTTGCCTGTAGAAGAAATGCCTGAACCTGTAGAAGAACCAGTACCTAGTGGACTAATGGCGAGGAGAACATAATGGCAAGTTTTATAGAATCATTTCTTGGTGGTGCAGCCGAAGGTCTTAACGAACAGTTTGATATGAAGCGTAAAGAAGAACGTGCTAACCGAATGCTTACAAAAGAATTAGAATTAAAAAGAGACTTTGGTATTGAAAATGAAAGAAGATTAGAAGAAAAAAAAGCTAAAGAAAATATAAAAGCATTGGGTGCGTACTATAACCCTGCTAATGTAGATAGAATAGTAGCAGGTGGATCTACGACAGTTACTGATGCTCTTGCTAGAGCTAAAGAACTACAAGCTATTGGTAAAGTTCCTGATAATTTTATTAATTCTAATTATTTAAAAGATACTTCATTAGGTAATGTAAAATATGTAGGAGATAAAGGGTGGAATGGTCATGTAAGAAGCATGATTAATGGCACACAAAATCTTAGTAAAGTTACTAGAAAAAAAGGTACACCCCCAGTAAAACAATCCTTATTTAAACCTATATCTCAAGAATTACTGTCTTCTAAAACCGCATTTACAGATATGGATGAAGCATTTGTTATGTTTAGTACAGAAAAAGCAATGTCTATAGGAACTGACAATGAACAAAAAGCAAAAGAAAACTTTGAAAAGTTTTTACCTATATATAAAGCACATCAAAAAAATAATCCTGAAGCACTTGATCTAAGTCCTGTAAATCAAACAACTATATATGAAAATGAAAGAGATGCATCATTTGAATCGTATGGTATTAAAGGTGAAATGGTAGGCGAAGGTGTAGATGCAACATATCAATATATCTTTGAGGGCAACGAGGGAAAATATTTTATAGCACAGTATGATGGTATTATATCTAATATGAATATTGCAAAAGAAGGAGGCTTTAAAGCAAATTCTATTAGGGCAAATAACGATTTAAGTAAAATGAGAGCTAGATCTACAAATTTTGTAATGCAAGAATTTAATAGTAATGTTGTAAAAAATCAAATTATAGATCAGGGAGAGGGTGAAAGATTTCAACACGGTACTGAAGAAGAGATAGCTAAGAGAATAAACAAAGGTGCTATACCTGAAGGTGCTGTAATTAGTTATGTAAGAGCTGAAAATCCTGCACAAATTATAAGGCAAATATATGGTAAATCTTTTAATATACTTAATCCAACTTTAAATAATGGTTTAATTATTGAAAATAAGTTTACAAACACATACAATTAAGGACACATTTATATGGCATTTACTCTTTCAGTAGGTCAAACCACAGAAGAAAAAGAAGACAATACAGTAAGTCAAGATACTAATACTGTAGAAGAACCTAACACTGGTTTTACTCTTGGTGTTAAGCCTGTGGCAGGAGAAGAAAAACCTACGCATATAATGGATGTGCAACAAGAAGATAACTTAGAAACATTTATAGAAGATCCTCAAGAACCATTATCTGAACCTGAAGTAGAAGAAGAAGATGAGCCAGGATTTTTAAGATCTGTTGCAGGCGATCTAGGTGAGTTTTTTACTAGTGGAGAATATTATACTGCTCCTCTTGAAGGTCTTACACGTGGTGTAGAACAGGTTGCTGAAACTTTTACATCCGTTGGTAACTGGTTAGAAGATACATTAAATGTAGGAAGAATACAGTTTACAGATTTAGATACAGGTGAGTTTAAATTAGATTACTTAAACAGAGAAGAAGTTAAACAGGCTATAGCTGAAGGTAAAATGACTGAGGGAGATTTTGTTACAGGAGGTACGGCTGCAACAGCTCAAAACATAGATGATTTAATCCAAGATTCAGAAACCGTAACTGGTGCAATGACTAGTGGCATAACTCAGTTTGCTTTAGGTATGGTTACTACACGAGGTATAGGTGGTAAAGTAGGTACAGTTAGAAGTGCTATGACTAGAGGTGCTATAACTGATGCTGCATTCTTTGATCCTGACTTAGATGGTTTAGCTGAGTTGTCTGTTGCAACTGGTGGAGTGTTTGATAATATAATTAGTCAGTCTCTTGTTAAAGGAGAAAGTGATTCTGAATTTGCAAAACGTTTTAAGATGGCAACTGAAGGTGTAATAATAGGTGGTGCATTTGAAGGTGCGTTAAGAGTATTTAGAAATGCTAAAGCCGTAAAGGAAGCTAAGACAGACATTGAAGTTAATGGAGAGTTATCTCCTGCTAAAGCAAAAGCAGTAGATGATTCAATAGATGAGTTAGATCAATGGATGAAAAGAGATACAGTAGGGCCAAGTCAAAGAGATATTGATGCGGCTAAACTAGGCCCACCTGAACTAAGAGGATTGGGGAGTAGAACTAAAGTTAAAGATGCTGACGCTAAAGTAGAAACAAAAACTAAACCATCTAAAGATGTAGACGCAGAACAATTAAAAAAAGTACAAGATAAGAAAAAGAAAAAGTACGACATTGAAAGAGTTAAAGAAGCTAATGCAGAAGAGGCTGCAGCTAAAAGAAAAGTAACAACTAAAGTAGCTGAAGAGAATAAAGTTCTAAGAGATAAAATGATAAGAGAACTTGAAAATACTAAAGGAATTATTATAAGTAGAACAGGAGATGATGGGTTAAAAGAGATAGATCCTGAACTTGCAAGAACAGAAAGCAAAAAGCTAACAGAGAAACTAGCTAAACAAACAACTCAACAAGCCGAAGACGCAAAAAAATTACAGGGTGGTAGACTTGATGAGGATCAACTCAATGCTATTGAAGCTATACGTGTAGCTACAGCACAAGATGGTATGTTCCAAGCTATGTTAAAGCCAGAAAGTTTAGATTCTATTGTGGCTGTATCAGCAGACTTTCAAAAAACATTTGGTGTAAATATAGGTGGTGGTGGCAAGACTGTCATTGATGATCTATTTAAACTTACGGTAGATAAAAATCTTATTGGTGATGAAAGACTATTAGATATACTTGCAAAACACCAGATGACATTTGATGATTACATAATGACTATCGTAGGGTCTGGTTCTGAAGCAGGAAGACTTATGAATAAACTATCACAAATATCTAAAAACAATTTACATAAAACCGAATTTGAAAAACAAATAGATGCAGAAAGAAAAGCAACACAGGGCAGTATACGTAATTTAGTTTTACGAATAGAAAATATTAGACGTGGTGCATTGGTATCACAGGTAGCTACTGCTGCACGTAACCTATCTTCTGGTTTAATTCGTATGCCATTAGAGGGTGTTGCAAATATAATGGATGATGCACTATACCATGCAGGGCAGGGTAACTATGGTAAAGCAATAGGCATGATTAAACCTACAACTTGGAGAGGTAGCTTTACTGGTTTAAAGTTAATGACAGCTAATCCTAGAGCATCTAAACAATTTACAGACTTAATACTAAGTCAGCCTGAGTTTGCATCTAACATGGACTTAATGTTTAATCAACTTAACGAGATGCGTAGACACGTAGGGCAAGGTAAGGGTGGTAAAATTGACAGTGTACTATCAGTTATGGAAAAAGCTGTTGATACTGTTAACATACCTAACAGAGCGCAAGAGTATCTAGTTAGACGTGGTGCATTTTTAGGTGAGCTAGAACGTCTAGTTAAACGTGAGTGGGGAGTAGACTTAATAGAGACACTTGATAAAGGTAAACTGCGTGACATGATAGCAAACAGTTCGTCAGTTAAACCAGCAGGTAAAAATGTACGTAGCTTTGCTTCTCTTGTAGACTCAGCTACTAACAAGGCATTAGATGTTACCTATGCAAAACAACCCGACCTAGAAGTATTTAGAAATCTGTCAAGCTTTATAACTAACAATGGCTTAACTACTATCATACCTTTTCCAAGGTTTATGTTTAATAGCATAGAACTTGTAGCTCAGTATGCAGGTGGTGCGTCTATACCTATGACACGTAAGATGATGAAGATGGTGGGTGGTAAGTCTCAACGTGCCATGACAGAAGCAGAACGTAAGTATGTATCACGTAACATAACTGGACTAGGTATTGTTGGTGCAGCATACATGTACAGATCAGATAAAACTTTAGCAGAAACAGACTCTGACTATAAACTATTAAAGTTTGGTAAACAGGTATTAGATACTAGCCCTATATTTCCTATGAGACAGTTTATGTGGATGGGAGAAGCTACTAAAAGATTAATTGATGGCACGTTTGATGATTGGTATGATCACCGTGAAGCCATACAGACATTTACTGGTAGTAACTTGCGTACAGGTAATGGCAATATGATGTTCGATGACATTGCTTCTATGATAGGATCTGAAGACTACTTAGCTCAGAGAGATATAGGTAAGACTGCAGGTAGAGCTATAGGTAATTACCTATCTACATTCGCTGTTCCATTTGCACAAATAATAGATGCAGAGAGAGCCGCAGGTTTAATACCTACAACATATCAAGACGTAGTAAACGAGCCAAGCATAGAGGGTAGCTCATTCATGGATGAACTAGCCAGACCATTTAAACAAAGAGGTTACAACCAAGAGGCACTGCTTACAGGTGCAGGCGTACTCAGTGAAAAGGTATATCCTGAACGAGAGTTTGTACTGAGTGATGATAAACGAAGATCACCTCTACAGATGGCTGCAAAAGTTACTCTAGGTTTAAATCTAGCCTCTGCTGATCCTGAGTATGGACAGTTCTATAAGAATCTAGGATACACAGACTTTAAACTAGGCAGTAAATCTAAAAGTCCTGCAGTACGTAGGTTTGAAAACAAAGAACTTCGTAAGTTTCTTATCCCACTAGCAGAAGTAGGTGAAAATCTAGCTGAAAACTATGGTAAGGAGTTTGACAAAAAACCAGTAGAAGAACAGAATAAAACAACACGCAACTCTTACATTAATGACAAACTTAAACTATTTTTAGACAAACAAATACGTAGTGCTAGAACTAAGATTAACAAAGCTAAGTTAGGTGCAGCTCCTCCTGAAACAAGGGTGTTACTAGAGTATAGCAAACTTAGCAGACAGATAAGACGTACATCTACGGCTCTATACTTTGATAAGTATGGTGACAACCCAGACTTTTCTGACATAAAAGATATGCAGAAGTTAATAGAGATAGGAAAGAAAGTTAGATAAACAAAAGGGGGCGTTAAGCCCCCTAAGTGTTTCTACCTATTGTCTCCACTACCATTTATCTTTCCTCTATCAAACCTGCTACTTAGTTTTCTTTCGTTAAGACTTGCTATCATACCTAGTGACATGTTTAGATCCTGTGCCAGTGCAGCGCAGTACCACAGAACATCTCCTATCTCACTAGCTATCTGTTCTTTCCAATCACTTGGTTGGTTCTCTA
>Ga0208644_1003449_pt1 | contig 12282 bp, 24 predicted proteins | sample VirMetDEL_Nov_18_FD_184517 | JGI IMG/M metagenome (GOLD analysis project Ga0208644, IMG submission 184517) | Aqueous microbial communities from the Delaware River and Bay under freshwater to marine salinity gradient to study organic matter... | ecosystem: Environmental > Aquatic > Marine >... | reverse complement strand
TAGTAGTGTCATTTTCACGTCTGTCTATTAGTTGACAAAAGGTTTTTCCACTCATTCCTCGTCACCAAGTATTCTTTTAAGATGATGATAAATCTTTTGTATTTCGATTAAATCAGTCGCGTTCTCGTCTGCCAGTAGGGATACATATTCTCTCAGTTGGGTTTCTACATCTCCAGGGTCAATCATGTCTTCTCCATATACTGCATCCTGTCTGCCTCATGGCATGGGTTGTATAGTAAATCTCTCATGTATAGTTGATATTGTAGAAATACAATGTCCTTTGCTTGTTTTTGTAAAGCTTTGATTAGATCTGCCTTGCTGTGTTCTCGCTTGAATTTATTGTACTCACGCTTTAATTCCTGTTTAGTTTTCATTCTATCGTCTCCGTTTCTATTTTCAAGCTGTATGATTTATCTTTTGCTTCTCCGTATAGTTTGCCGTCTAATGATATTGTCCTTGAGGAATAGTCCCTGTCCATAAGATCCCAACACATCATGTCAAAGGCATCCACCAAATCAAATGGGACTTCAGACTTGTCTATTCCGCCCATAGGGTCAAAAGATACGGCTCTCATTTGAGATATAAGCTTCTTGAATTGTGGATGAATCCTTATCTTTCTTTCAGTCACCATCGTTGAGGCATTGATTGGCATCTTCTTCTTTAGGGTGGTTGTTGTGTCTGTCTGTTTGTGGGTAGTGCCTACTGTATGGGTCTTTGATTGTTTTGGTGAGCTCAGTTTGCCTGACTCATGGGTGGGTACTTGCTGCCCAAATGCAACTGGTACTGCAGGAACCCCCCTACTCTTTAGTTCTCGAATGAATCCTGAATTGGCGGCGTCTAGCTTACATGCCTGCCCATGTCTTTCCCATGACTCTTTCATTACCTCCTGCATTTCTGAAGGCAATGACCTTTCGTATTCATGTGCTTCTGTGATGTATATGATTCCGTCTACTCTCTTCTCTGCAGCCACTATTCCAAACATTGATGATCCAAATGCAGGGTCTGCGTATGTGCCTGCCTGTCCTCCTTGGTACTCTATATCGTATTCTTCTATGATGTTATCCACAGAGTTTGAGAAAATGTCCCCTGTACCATAGCCGTATTCTCCATATGCCTCTCTCATAAAGCTGGGTGATTTCTTCCATTCCGCTATGGATTCTTCAGTATAATGACCGGAGGCTAAGGCTCTGTCAAGTAGCAGGAACCGTCGCAAGTAAATACATTGATCCTCTGGTTCGTCCTCTATTTGCTCATAGAGCCCGCCTGGTAGATATGGGGTACTAGTCCATATAAGATATGGATTTGTCTTGGCAATGTATCTTTCATTGACCTCCCTTACCTTGTCCTGTTGCCCTGTAGGAAAGAAATCCCCTTCATCGTCCCATACCACCTTTGGATTAAGCCCGTGTGCTGATGCCACGTGGTGGCTAGGGTATGCCTTGATCTTGTTGCCGTTGATTATCAGTGTGTCCTCCCTTGTCTTCTTTAGGGAGTTGACCGGAAACATGTCTTTTAGTCTCTGTATGATTGTTATTGCAAGGTCTAGTCTTGGTCCTACAATGAGTATTATGTTGACGTCTTTCTGTGTATTCTTCCACTCGTCATCCTTTAGGCACATCCAGGATATCCACCTAAGCATGAATTCAGTCATGCCTATGCCAGCGCATTTCTTTACCCAGATATGTTTGTGATTCTGCAGGTCGTCGTACATCTCTTCCCAGTAATCATAAAATTCCAAGTTTAACCCTGTTTGCTCGTTTAGCCAAAACCAGAACTCCTTGAATGACATACCCCTGCACTCAGGAAAGTCTATGGCCTGACCTTCCTGATTATGCAATGCAGTGAACAGTCTTTTGGGGGTCCTAACGACCGAGGTCTTTCACCGTGTTCATGTTCATCAGTGTTGGACCGTCTCCCTGAATGACCCAGCGCATGTTGATTATCTCGGCTAGTTGTTTGATTATCTTTAGTTTGTCATCCAGGTTTTGATGTGTTGATCTTAATGATTGTAATTCTAACTCTATATCCTGTAACTGGTCTATTGTCTTCCTGGTCTCAAATATGTACCCGTCCAGCGTATGGCCTGACAGCCAGACCTTGGAGTTCTTTTTCATCCAGTGCAGGTCGTTCTTTATCTTGGATACTGGTTCGTTAAGCTGCTTGGCTATTTGTGAAGGACTCGACATTGACTTGGCTAGGCATATTGATACCTGCTCCCTTCTTGCCATTGTCTTTGCTGCGCTTGCCATGATACTTATAATTATAATCTATTTGGTTACTTTTATCGCTTTCTCTCCGGTGTAATTCTCCCACCTTTGTATGATAACATCAATATAGCCGGGTTCTATCTCCATACCGTAGAACGTTTTGCCCAATTCCTCACACGCCATTAAAGTTGAGCCAGAGCCTGCAAATGGATCATATATGGTATCGCCCTCAGCATTAGATAGTATCTTTACTAAAAGATCAACGGGTTTCTCTGTTGGGTGGTTCTTGTTTCCTGTTCTGTCTGCCTGGATTACATTACCTAAGTGATTCTCAGGTATAAATTTCGAGGGACTACGTTTTGCAAAAAGGATAAGTTCATGCTGTGTTCGCCAAGGGAACCCCATACCAAGATATTTCTTATCCCATACGATCATATTTCTAATAGGAAATCCACATGACTCAGCAATGTCAAACGTAGTTATCCACATACGCCAATCAGTGAAAATGAATAATGTGTCGGCTTTTATCTCATCTATAGCACTGCTAATCAAAGCAACATGCCCCCTAGTAGAAAGATTATCTGAGTGTATTGCTTTAGGCTTTGCAGTAGTTCCCACACTTCCTACGCCCTTCCCAGCCTCTTGAAACCCTCCTGATGAATATGGAGGATCTGTTAAGATTATGTTTGGGACTATATCACCAAACAATGCCTTTTTGTAATCTGAATTAGTACATCGCCCACACATGATCCGATGTCTCCCCAACTGGTATATCTCGCCCAGCTTTGCCTTTGGCTCCTCTGGAGGTTCCGGCACCTCTCCTGTTTCCTCTATTATATCTGGTTTTATCTTAAATTCTTCCCCTATGTTCATCTGGAAAGGTTCGAGGTCTATCGGGTCTATTTCTTTGAACAATATCTCCAGATTCTGCTTGTTATAATCGGTATCTCCTACGAAATTATCTCGTATGACAAGTTGGTTCTTCTGTGAGGTTGTCAAGCCTTCCAGTCTGATTGCGGGGATTGATGACTCCCCCAGTTCCTTCATGGCCTGTACCCTTCCATGACCTGCAAGTATTGTATTATTTTCGTCTATCAGTATGGGATATGTATAGCCTATCTTGCCATCAGACATCATCGTCTTGAGGTCGTCTATCTGTTTCTTTGGATGTTCCTTTACGTTGTGAGGGTATGGTTTTAGTGAATTGATGTCAATTGATTCATTTTTGTTTATCCTTACCAATCAAGCCACCGACATTTCTATACCTATCTATACCTAGAACTTGTTTATATTATTTTACGTTACCCTATGAGGGGATCTCACCCTCATGGGCTTGTTACCCGGGATTATTCTTTTTTAACTACCTAATACATGATCAGGGTGTTACCGATTAAGTAACACATCTCCGGCCTATATGGATATACTATAACTGGTTTTTATTAGTTTTGATTATTTCAGCCATTTGAATAATTTCTGTAATCGTGTAGGCTCATTACAGTTCATAATATGTAACTTCCAATCTTTAGGCATACGTGTAGAATAACCACAATGATGACGTCTACATTCACCCCATTTTACTATAGAGAGGTCTTCATCATCATCGAATCGGTCAGAATGCTCTATTTTGCACACCTTTGGTCAATAGTTGATTTTGTGTCTGTCTGGTTTATTAATGTTTTATCCATCTGCTCCCCAAATGATACAAATGCCATCTTGAGGGACTTTAAGGATTGTATCATTCTGTCTATTTCTATTATTTCGATTCTTACTGCGTGTCTTAGATGTGCTATGTCATCATTCATTTCTTGCACTTTTTACATGTTGGAAAGTTATCATGGCTTATAATTATATCCGTGTTTGAAGAGTTGCAGTGGTGGCATAGTCCTTTAGTCAAAAAGATAATTCTCCTGTACATATAGGACAACTACAATTTTTATTATTTCTCTTAATATCATCTAAATATACTTGATACCTAAATTTAGCCTCACGTTCAGCAGTAGTATTGATATAAAAATATATTCGTTTACCGTCAGGCATATCCTGATATACCAATTCAGGTAAATTGAGTCCTTTCATGTATCATTACCTTTATCAGGATATGCAGTCCATCTCTTGATTGTTAGATATGCAAAATTAAGAATATCCCCATCCTTCAATATGGGCATGATGTACGATAGCCAATACACCATTTGGAAGGATTCGTCCATATTATTCATCGTCTTCATATTCATCGTTATATTCCATTAGATACCCACCACATCCACATGTGCAATCAAACCAAATTTTGGACATTATATCATCTTACTCACTAGTTTCTCGGTCTTTAGTTCATTCCAGTTCTTGCAGGCATAACAAAATAACATGTCTGTGTTAAGATCAGTGTGATACTTTAGGTCAACCCGCCATGATCCGCATTCGCCACACCTTACGCCGTAAAAGTTGGCCATTCGTGCATCGCTTCTGCTTTTTGGCTCGTATAATATGTCTACTTTTGATACCCTTCCTGTGATAAGCTTGACTGCCTGTTTTGGAGTCATCTCTATTATTTTCCTTAGATGCTCCATGTATTTTGCAAAGGTGTTGCTCTTTGTTGATTCTATGTATGCTGTCATGAGCAAATGGAATGTTTCTGTAAGTACCTTTACCCTTCCGTCCATTACTTGGTAAAGCATTGACCTTGATCCTCTCTTTCTTGTAAAGTATTCATCCATTTCAAACGGGTCAATCTTGGACATCATCTCATGTGTCTCAAGGTATGTTCTTGCCTTTTCTAATAATTTAATGTCCTGTGTAAGTTCGTTGATGTAGGGCTTGTTTTCTTTCGTTATCTCTTCTTTTGTTTTGCGGGCTTGAATACCGCGGTTTTCATTTTCTTCGTATGCCAAAAGTATGCGGGCATGTATCCTTGCACTATCCTTATATTTAAATGGTAGCACCTTTCTTGCCCATTCGCTGGCATGCGGGATATTCATCTCCTTTAGTTCGTTTCTTATTGTTGTTGATATCATACAGAGATCCTCCTTGTACTCTCCAAGCTTGTGCAGATCTTCTAGTGCCTCACCCCATGCCCTGATATAGTCTTTCTTTGGTGAGTTTGACTGGTAAAGTGAATAAGTAAATGTCTTGGGGTTCTGTAGTTCCCTTTTGAAATTATCTATGCGTGCCTTGAGAGTCTGTATCTTCTCCTCACGAGAAAGTACTTTTGTGCTCACGGTTTTTAAGTTGTATTATATGATATTAAAGGTTACTTTCCACAGTAATGGCATTTTGAAGGCTTTCTTGGTGTCCTGGTATAGTGCTTTTTCATGTGTACCCCCATTTCTATCGGCTCATCTGTCTTGAATTCACAGTAACTGCATTCCAGTGGGAATATGTTCTTTGTAGGTCTTGCATCTCCCGTTATGATCCTTTTTGTGTTAAGTTTGTTGTTCTTCATTCTTTTATTAATCTCTCCGCTATCTCCATTGAAGGATATGCTGGCTGTGGCATTGGTTCAATGTGCTTTATGGTTCCTTCTTTTACTGATTTAGAATGAGGGTTACACAATTCAACAGATATTTCATTTTCATGTATTGATGTAATCAAGCAATCACAATCTGTAAATTTCATTCCAACTTTGAGATGTTTAGTATAATCACAATGCATTTTTACATAACATTTATCTTTCATTGCCAAAGTTTTAGAAGTGTCGTCGGTCATTGCAACCTCTTCAATCGTCTTTCACCAAAATATGCAATTATGGTTATTGTTACAACTCCAATTACGCCCAATATGACTGCAGGTAGAAGCGAGTACACTAGATACATCTCTTAGACATTGTTAACTTTCATACTCTCCAGCAATTTCACATATGTTGAATTGACTATCTTCTCTAATCTCATTTAATTTCTTTTGAGCTTCCTCTTTAGTTCGATAATAATATCCAATAAATGATCCCTCAGTGTACTTAATGCCTTTATGTACAATCCAATATGTTTTACTTTCTGTTTGGGATGTCATATCTTTCTCCCATAATTATAAACAAACATTGCCATGACTTCAGGGTATTTTCCTCGTTTTAATCTATGATCCACCATACATGCTTTCTTCATAGAGTCAGTATGATATTTTGCCAATTCGCCACAAATTTGACACGTTAGTTCATTACTCATATCTTTCTCCTGTGTATGATTATGCCAATTATGATTAATATGTCTGTCGCAAACCAAAGTCCGTCCATCAATGGAAACTGTCCGTACTCGTACCCCGTCAGGTTCTCCTGTGTGTAATACCATACGTCAGTTATTGATGCCCCAAATATGGCGCCACCTATGAGTATCCATGATTTTGAGAGACTTGTCCTTGACATGATCATCATTGTTATCAGCGCAAATGCCGCCAATACTGATGCTGACCACGCAAAAAGCCAGCCATAGACGTAGTACTCTAGCTCGACATCGTATGAAAATGAGGAATACGTGATCATGAGTATTGAGATTAGTGCTATCAGGATTATGATGTGTTGTATGTGAAGGCGTGCTTTTAGTGATTTTAAGGTGGCCAATACGTGTAGGATTGCAAATGCATAGTAAAAGCCGTACATGATATCCACAGCCGTCTGGTATGGTTCTATTCCCTGTGAGTCAAAGATATACCAGTATAACTCTGCTATCCCGTATGAAAGAAACGCACCACCAAGGAATACAAATGACAATGAAAGCATCCTGTATTTTGTTGATATGTAGAACGATATTGTGGCAACTATAAAGCCCGCTGTTATGGATGAAAATCCTACTAGTTCCTCAATCATTTCTTGTTGACTAGTGTGGTTACCTGACCTATAAGTTTGTAGAGCTCCTTTACCAGTTCCTGATATTTGATCTGCATTGAGGCGTGCTCTTCCTTGGCGCTTATTATCTCATCCTGCATGTCCTTTCTCATATTTTCAAGCTTCTTGCATAAATCATCAATACGTTGTGCAAGCTTGTCAATGTCGGCGTTTGTTATGAATTTGTATTTTGCGGATGAAAGTGCCTGGTTCCACTTGTACTTGAAGAGCCCCGCGACGGTGGTCACTATTGTAATTACCCCCACCAGAAAGCCGACAACCATGTTTGGTTCTATCATGTCATTGGCCACGTAATCTAGAAATATGCATGGTAAATAAGTTATAAGATTTAATAAAAAAGTGGGTCTAACCCCTTCGTTGTTTTCTATTGATGCCTTGGCCCATCACATATATCATGAATTCAGCTAGTACCAAATCCAAGGTTTCCAGATCTTCTTCTTCTTGACCGAGTGGGGTTTGTTTTGCGTTAAGCAAATCTTGATCTATCTGGTACCTTAACGATTCTGCGTTAAGGTACCCTAGTGAGATGTATCTTGCAGTCAAACAGGCTATGAGCAATCTTCGTTCCATGATATTATAGCCCCCTTACTGATTCTATCAGGCTCTTAAACTTGTTGAGTTTCTTAACTAATACCTCTATGATACGAATCAAAGCATCGCCTTTAATATCGTCTATAGAATCTTCAACAAGTCCTACAATAGTATCAGTTTCAGGAGTCCAATCCAATGAAACGTAACATTGTTCTTTTTCATCATATTCTTCACTGATCCAAATAGTACCGTCATTTAATTCCCCGAAGGTTGCTTGATTATCTGTGGATATCATGTACGACCCATCAATATCCGATTCTTCTAGGAATTTAGACTTGTTCTTCTCGAACCATTCTTTGTTTATTGTTATGTACATTCTTTCTTTTTCACCTACCTACCAGCTCAAAGACCCGACTTGGTGAAGTCAGATTAATGCCGATACAGATATGAGACGTAAGTAGTATATATTATTATATAAAAAAGTGGGATAGGATCCCTATTTCTTTGGTGTGAGTCTTGACCCACCTTTGATAGCTGCGTTTGCAAAGAATGACAATCCAGCAATCTCAATAATTACTTTGAGTATGTTGGTTTCATCAATTCCCCCTTCAATGCCTTGAATGACAGCAAGTGAGGTAAAGACGCCTATTATCAACGCATATGCAAATTGCTTGTTATCCCATGGATTTTTATCTTTGATCCATCCGGCAAAAGCAATCAAGGCACCCATTACGAGGCCTACGCTTATTGATAATACGAGTTGTTCGAATACCATAATGAAGCCTTGAATATTGTATATTAAAGTGTTTTAGGGCAGTTAGGCATTGACTTTCCTATTCAAAACATTATCACCATATGACTGTAACATTATCTCAAAGTCTTTTGTATTCCTCATCAGAAGAAGATATGGATAAGTTTCCATTAGTTCCTTTTACCTCGATTTGTAACGAGCCTCTTCAATTCGTCATATTCCCATCTTTTTAACCAACAATCAATTTTTACTCTATTGCCATAATATTGAGGTTCAAGCAATTCATCTACATTCATCTTCTAACTCTTGTCTCCTTTTGTGAGCCACCTTATACACCAATTATGAAATTCATTGTCTGAACAATTTGCTAAAAATAAATATTCATCGTCTGTGAGATTCAACTAGCTCTTATCTCCTTTTGTTTCCCAATTACAACGACATGTACATATTATACCGTTATAATACGGATGTTTATTCATACAATATTTACATTCATTAATAATACAATTTTCACAAAAATACATGATTATTCCTTATCTCCTTCTGTTAGTTGGTCGTCTTCTTCGTCTTCAATTTCTCCATAAACATAATCCATTATCATTTCTCTATTCATTTCATACGCCTTTAGAATGTCGTTTCTCATAACTACAAACATGTCTTGAATAACATCGTGTTCTATTGCTTTCATTGCTTACCGTTTCTCCTTTCGGTTACGTGGTGTTTAGTAGGGAAAGGTAAATCATGAAATGCTTTGTTACACTTTTCGCAAGCAATACACCAGTCTTTATGACATTTACACGGACAAGCATAAGATACATCCAAAGCTTGAATTGGTTTTGTGAGTTGGATTACCGTCTGATTAGTCAAGAACTTGTTCTCCTTTCGGTTGCGAGACGTTCAAAACATGGAATACATATACACTCAATCACTTCTAATCGGTATTCTTCATTAAAGCATAATTGCTCTCCGCATTCCCTACACCATACTTGTTTTCCTGTATCATCTGGCGTGTAATTAATCGTTTGATTAGAATGTAATTTACTCAAGTAGTTCAACCTCTGCTTTGTTGCATTTAATACATTGAATTAACCCTGTATCTTCATCTTCAATGAGAGTGTGATTACACTTTATCTGTTCAGTCATTTGATTAATTCCGCTCCACATTATTTCTAGTTTGGTTTAAAATCTTTCTGCCATATTCTGCTTCAATATCCTTTTCAAAAGTTCTAGACACCAACTTGCCTGCATCATAGCCGAATTCTTGAACCAGGTCTAAGACTTCTTGTCTCTTTTTGATTACCTTCTCATATAGGTCAAACAATTCTAAAGTATCTAATTCCCTTAGATTGTGCTTTGTAGAGTCTGTCATCTATAATTCCCCCATTTGTCCTCAGCACATTTCTTGCACAGTCCTTTAGGAGTTTCGGTTTTGCCTGTCTTACAGACTCTGCATTGGAATTTCATGGTTTTGCCTCCTCATTGATCCATATTCTTTTGGCATAACATCTTTCACATAACGGCTTTTCAGTGTCGCATTTGCATATCTTACAAGTCATTATGTATCCTCAACCTCATAGACCCCGTTAAACTTTAGGTTACATCCCTGGCAAGTATATGCCTTTGGTGGTGCCATGATTCCGCATCTTGGGCATTTCCATCTGATTCTTTGGCTCATTTCAATGCCTCCTTAAGCGTAACCTGTACTATTCTTGAAAACGATACGGTCTTTCCTGTCTTGGCCATGAGACTCCTTTGCTTCTTTTGGAGCTTTAGGATATCAGACTCTTCAAGCATTATTGTTACTGGTTTTTTCAAAATTCTACCTCCAATTCAAAGGTCGCGCCAGTAAATCCAGGGGTGTTATTTGGTCTTTTTATTTCCCCAACTTTGATATTCGGGTATGTTTCTCTTAATTGACATACTCTTTCAATTAACTTGAATTCATCTCGATCGTAAAGTGTTTCCTTGGTCAATCATATCGCCTCCATTATCTGTGCAATCATGTCTATTTCCTCCTCAACTATGTCTAACCATGTTTCCTGAGTCATTAGTTCTTGATCTCCGTTAAACATTCTTTACAATATGTTATTTTGAAGTGTTCTGAATAATCAGTTTCCTCACATCCACATATTTGACAGCCAGTGACTTCTATTGGCTGTGGTCTTCCTCCTTCCATCATTTTCATAAAGGCTCTTGTTTCTGCAAAGCCCATTGTTTTTCTCTCAACGATTGAATCGTGTATTTGTTTCTCCATGTATACCTATAAACATATGAGGTTAATATAATTTTCTAAATCTGCATATAAAGGAAATGGCACGCGTATGTTCTGGAGAAACATAAGTTTGTGTTGCGTGCCACCCCATGAATGTTATTTATAATTAGAGTATTTAATCTTGTTCCATTATTAACCCACAGTATCTTTGTCTGTTGCCGTTCTTTTTGCTCCATCTTGCCCCCCTTGTTACTGACTGATGGCATGAGTTGTGAAGCGGTGCGAATCTGTACGGCTCTTGGAATACTATTGGCCTGAGATATTCGTGGTATTCCTGTGAATGGTAGATGATCTTTGTCTTCTTTTTGCCCTTGTTCTTGCCTCTTGTGATTATATGAGGTATTCTTTCCTTGAAATCCTTGGAATCCTTTTCACCTTTCTTGTATGTTCTGTGGTGTATTATCCATGTCTTGCCGTCTGGAAACGACTTGTTACATAACGCACATCTTGATCCCAAAAATATGACAAGTTCCTTTGTTATCTCAAGCATCTATCTAAAGTCAAAGCCACGGTCACGGCGGTTCTGGAAATAATCAAGCATCCTTTGTGATATACTTCTTTTCCCATATCTCTCTTGTATTCTTGTAACGTCGTTTATCCCTAATCTGTTCTTCTTCTTTCCGAGATCAAATGAAGGATACATAATGGACTCCATTGTAGAGGTATCGTGTCTTAGACCCAATGAATGCCCAAACTCATGGATTAATATTGGTACGAGTGGGGGGGTTGACAGTTTTTGTAATGCCGAGTGGGTTGTCCAGTTCCACTCATCATTTATTTCACAGTCTCCCGATACTTTTCCTTGTCCTGGAAACCATGCATGAGCTAAAACACCCTTCTTACCGTCAAATGCCGAAAGGGGTTTGAAAGATACATCAAAATCCACTGGAACATCTGGGTTTCTTTCTCTTCTAAATTTAAGATTGCTTATCCTTAACTGCCATGCCCTGAGAGCCACAGTGACAGCCCTGTCCTGCAGGTTTTGTTTTTTAATGTCTTGAGTGTAATTGTTTAATCGGTATGATATTTCACCATCTGGCCATGAGTGAGGCCATTCGTCTATTCCTGTAATATCTTCAGAAAAGCATATGCCTTTCAGTGATGCCTTTGCCTCACATTTATGATGCATAATATTTGGTTATGGTATTGGAATTTAAGGTTATTCTATTAATCTAATTTCAGTCAAGTCCTTATCAAGCAACGTTGTATATCTACAATATTTCTTTAATAGTTTCATAGGATATTTATGATTATTTTCACACCATAATTCAAACTCTTTGTATTCTGGAGTTGCCTGAAATTTTTTAGTAATTGAATATTTCTGATACCCCACACTCATATCTTACTAGCCCTCGTAAATACCGCCTCATAGGTGTCATGCTTTGAGTTTAGCTGTATGATGTGATCCTTACATAAAGTCCTCTTTTCCTTGCCAAACATTATCATAGTTCCTGACTTGCCGCAATATGTGCATTTCTTGGTCTTTGATGCTGCAGGAATCTTGGTCTTTGAGCTGTATGTCGTGGCCTTTTTTGCCTTGCCGTAGTTCTTGTAGATTTCTTGCCACGGGTTAATCATGTGTCGCAAATCTCCTGTTCATAATAACCACATGCACATAACATACTTCTGGCTGTATACTCCTTGCCAAGAGACAGTGTTTTATAGGTATATTGTGGTGCTTCTTCACCACATT
>Ga0208644_1003448_pt1 | contig 12283 bp, 30 predicted proteins | sample VirMetDEL_Nov_18_FD_184517 | JGI IMG/M metagenome (GOLD analysis project Ga0208644, IMG submission 184517) | Aqueous microbial communities from the Delaware River and Bay under freshwater to marine salinity gradient to study organic matter... | ecosystem: Environmental > Aquatic > Marine >... | reverse complement strand
TTCATAACCGTTACGACACAAAGCTGTCATTCTATTACAGCCAATTTGTTTAAAACCGTATTCAAATACATATTTTATACGATTTTTAGTACAAACTAAAGGGCTTTCTAATGCTAAATGCACCCAAATATTATTACCGTCGTAATCTGAAAATAAAAAACCACCTAAAATTTTGTCGTCTTCTACAAAACCAATGTAAGAAAACATATCACCGAGATCTGCTGATATGTATGCATTTTTTTTTATATAGTCACCGACACGTTTTTTCCATTTATCGTTTGTAACTACTTCAATCACTATGCGTTAATTTTTCTTTTTCTTCCGCCACCTAAAATAGTTTTTTGAACATTAGCTTCATCTTCTACTCCAGATGCGCTTGTCATAATTGTTTGACCACCGTATCCAGAACCCATCAATTTTTGTCTTGTAGTTTTATCACTAGGTTCAGCAGTTTGTGCAACTGGTGCAGGTTCTACTTTTTGAACAACTGGCGGCTGACTTGGCGATCCAAAAACTGCTTTTGCTATTGCTCTTACAAATCCACCCATTTTTCCTCCTATATTATTGTTTTCTTTTTTGGTTTTAACATTCCTAATTTTTGCATAGTACCATAAACGTATCTGTCTGTACGTTTTTTCCCGTAACCTTTTTTACGGGCTTGTTTTGCTAGTTTCATTTCCATTTCTTTTGGCATTATGCAAATACGTTAAAGTTAGAATCAGAATATATTTGAGTAGGTTCGTAATTTTTAACTCTTGCTTTTCTTAATGACATTACACAATATCTCATTGCAGAAATAATATCATCATTAGCAGGTACGATTTTACCATCCTTCCTGTGATACATTCTTAATTCTTCTAACAGTTTACTTTGATTTTTAAAGATTTTCAATCTCTTTGTTTGCATTCTTGTTAACATTTCCATAACCCCTGCTTCAACGCTATTACCACCTGTGCCTTCTTTTTGCCCTATGCTTGGTGGATTACTAAAATGTTCTCTTGTCATATAAACGCCTTCTGCTCTATACTGTTCAGTTAAATTTTTACCAGATCCTTTATCAGCTTGTCTTCCGTCCATTGGCCATATTACAGGTATCCATTTACCTCTAGATTTAATTGCTGATGCGTGTACAGGTACAGTTTCTTGTCTTAAAGAATAACTATCATAAACATAAACTATATCACTATCTCTATCCCAAGAAATCCATACAGCCGCAGTTGGGTGATCCCATCCAAAATCTATTCCACATATTCTAGGCCAATGACTTGGCATCTCTATTGGATCACAAATAATATCTTCTTCTGCTACAGGAAAAACTAATCCAGAACCTAATTGTGGTATTCCTTTTTCACGCATTTTTCTTTCGTGTGGTGGTAACGCTTGTAATATTTGATCTCTAACTTCTTTTGTCATATGTGGTGCATCATCCCATCCCGCAGTAAATAATGCTTGTCCATCTCTTAATTGGTTCATAAATTGCGCTACTGTTTCTGTCATACCGCTTTCTGGTGTAAATGTCATATAAACAATTCCACCTTTATCGGCTGTACGTGTTAATGATTGAGAATAAATACTTGGTGGTGGTTCTTCGTCTAGCCAAATTACATCAACGCTTTCCCCCATCCATTTTTCTTTACCCATTTCGTATGCTTTAAATCCTACTCTAGAATTTCCACCAGAAATATGTTTTACAACTATACTGTTTAATGCATTAGGCACACCAGCTTTTCTAATTGTATCTACTATGTATTGTAATGGTATAGATCCTGTTCCTTTAGCAGAAGGATCATCTGGTTGGCCGACAAGTTCTTTTTGACAAACATCCCTAGTGGTTTCATTAGAAACTCCCCCAGCCCAAGCACGAATTGGTCTGTTAAATCGTCTGCCTTCCCACCACGTTGGGTATCTACCCGTCACGTGGTATGCCATTTCCATAGCCCCGCAAAAGGACTTGCCGACCCTGTTTCCAGCCATCAACAATCGTTGTGAAGATTTATCATTATGAAATTTTATTTGATATTCATAAGGTTCATAATGAGCCATCCTATTAGTTGCCTTACGGCGTTCTAATTCTTTAGCAATTTCTACTGCTCTTTGTAACGTATCATTGTCCATTTTTAATAATATATTTTCTTCTTAATTTGCGAGGTGTAGTTAAAGCCCATATTTCTTTTTCGGTTAGTTCTAGTTTGTCATCAAAACCATAGTGTATCTTAGCAGTATGCTTAAATCTATCTACCAAGATATATCTATACACATAATTACCTTTTTTAAAATGTAAAATTGTTTTTAAATCCTTAATAGGTTTAACCATATATACAAATAACTCTTTTTTCCGCAACATTCAACACATTAACTTAGGTTAATATTAAATAATCCCAATCGCTGTGCGGATTAATCCATACCTAATTGGAACGGGAACGGTTTTGGGGGGTGGGGGTCTGTTTTTGCCCGTGTATGAGAGCAATCTTTATTTATGTGTGTCAGTATGCAGTACAATGAAGCAAATATGGGCAGGTATTATTTAAACTAGACCACATCACAAGCGCTAACACCTGTCGCACCTTGCCTCCAGACGTGTGTGTGTGTGGGTGTAGAACGATTATTCTGGCCTATTTCAAGCCAAGTAAATAGGATAGGGTAAGTGTCGTGCTATGTGTCTTATGCTTATGTATGAGCAGATATGGAGGATTATGGGCTAGTTTATTGAACCAGAACCCCCGCCATCTTCGGTTGGTGTAATGATACGAATAGAACCAAGTAAATGCTCTAACTCTTGCCTTAATTCCTCATCTGTTTTCTTGCCTGTTATATCTTCAACTTTGTGTACTGTTTGATAACCTGTTCTATCTAGCAATGAATTGATTGCCCCAAGTTTTACGCTAGGACTTATCTTATCTTCTGATATTAAGGATTTAAGTTTATCAATGGCCATAGGCACAGCACTAGACAGTAGTTTTTTAGTAGCGTCATCTATTTCAATAGATAGTTTGTTTTTTAACTCATATCCTTGTTGTTCAGCAGTTTTTTCAGAATACCCCGCCTTGATTGCGCTTTGAGTAGCGTTGCCTGTTTGGCTAAAGTATTCAATAAAGCGTTTTTGTTGTTCTGTAAGGTTTCTAGTCATATTGAAACCATTTTAACCTAAAGGAGTTGACAATGCAATTTAATTATATTATTAACTTAGGTTAACTAAACGGAGGATAATATGTTAGATAACGAAACAATAAAACAAGCAACGCAATTAAGGAAAGCACACTTGAACCTAGCGCAATATTGTTTGAATAAAGGTTATTCAATTACCGTACACTACGGCAATGGCGAGGGCAAAGAGGATTGCGACTACTCAACAGATTTTAAAAACATTAAAGAATGTGTTGAGGCGTGTGACGAGGCCTATATGAACATCTATAACAAAGATAAGCTGAGAGTTGGTTGGGCTTATATTGTTTTAGGTAATGATGATAACGAACTTGTGTCAGATTATGGCGACAATAAATTTATGAATGAGTGGTTTGACACATATCAAACAATGTACGAGCAAACGGAGTAAAATATGGACGACAAAACAAAAAAACCTAAAAATGAACAATTAACTGAAACACAAAAAGAAGATAACTTTTTAAGCAATCTTGGTATTTCAAGGGATGATCTTGATGATGCTGGGGATATGCTTGAAGACTTAAAAGAAATGGGAGGATACTATGATTAAAATGCGTATTAAAGGAATATTGTACACGGGTAAAACCGTGTACGACTGTTTATGTAAAGCAGTTAGAGAGCCAATTAATATTCACGCTAAAATGGTGGATGTTAATAAATTAGTTAAAGACAAAGCGTGGGAGGTACACAATGGAAAATCTGATATTAAACATTATTAGTATTTCAATAGCCGTACCTATTACGGTTTATTGGTACATCAAAGATAGTAAAAAAGCAAAAAAGGAGGAAAACAATGAGAACAAACATACAAATTAGGAATGAATGCTACAGAAATCTAAAAAATTGGATTAAGGAGGGTGATACAATTTATTATATTATAAAACAAGTATCCTCTAGCGGTATGTATAGGCACATTGATTTTTATAAATTTGACGTTGTTGACGGCAAAATTGTTAAAAGTTGGTTGTCTTACAATATTGCAAAAGCATTAGATTATCCATTTAAAGAAAAAACCAATAGTGTTGGTGTTAGCGGTTGCGGAATGAATATGGCTTTCCACGTCATTAGCGAAATTGCTAGATCTTTATTTGGTGATTATAAAAAACTTAAATATGAGGCACTTTAAAATGGTTAAGATTATTTTAATGACTTGCGGGGGCTTTGCCCTCGCATTTCTTGGTTGTGCTTTATCTTTAAGTGGTCAAAAAGAAATAGGACTATTGTTAGCCGTTGGCGGTGTAGCAATGTTCTTAACAGGTCTAGGGAGGTAAAAACAATGTCAACAATGATGTTAATAGCAATAGGTATATTTGTTTTTGGTTTTGTTATTATGGCTTTATGTGGAATACTTGGAACGCTTGAAGCTATAGACTTTCAAAACGAATTAGCAAGACAACGAAAAGAAAGAGAGGAAAAAAATGGCTAGACCATATTTAATCTTAAAAAGATATAACATAATCAATAAAGGTAGTGATTATAAATTAGATAATGTGACAAGCAAACATTGTCCAAGTTGTAATGAATTATTATTTAATGAAATACATCAACCAGAAATAGATTATCCTTATGTGTGTTTGTATTGTGATGAAAATTTTTACAATATTGAATTAAAAGATAATAATGGTTTATCAGATGTTGATAGATTACATTTAATGGTTCAAGGAGGTAAATATGGCGGATAAATGCACGGGTTGGGCTATTGTTACTACAATGGAAAGACCCGACAAAACTTGGTACACAGAAACTATCACAGATATAGATGACAGCACAGCATCTATAGTTGATGATTTTTTAACAGAGTATTGTGAACAAAAAGAGGAGGAAAAAAATGACACAATTAACAAATGAACATTTTGAATTGCACGACCATAACAAAGCAAAATTATACAAAGCTAAAAAGTTTGGTGTTGCGCTTTCTGGTCTTAACAATCAAATAAATAGATTAGAGCAATTAAAATCTAATACAGATGGATATGTTAAAGAACAACTAGATACAATTATAGATGATTTGACAGATGTGTTTGTTGATCTTAAAATAGAAACGGGGGTAGATGTATAATGATAATCTTCGGTAAAACTAAAAATGATTGGAAACAATACTTTTTAAGTAAATCTGATTATATAGGTTTATTTGTATTTGGTTTTATATTAGGCGCAATTATATTTTAATTAATTTAATTAAGGGAGGTGTCGGGAAAACTCGTACACCTCTTTTAATTTTTTGTATTTTTCATAAAGTTTCAGATATTTAACTTTCCAATTATTTTTCATTACAATAGCTTTTTTGTGTTTTTTTTTTAAATTATCGGCTCTCAAATACAAACGATAAGCTATATTACGGCCTACCTTGCCCCCTGTATTTTTTAAATGATTTTCTTGTTGATTTGTTTTGCATAGAGGTACTTGGGTTTCTACCGATAGAAGTTTTTTTATATTTTGCTCGGGAAACGAAATTAATTTGACCATATAGATTGCCTTTCTTTGCCATTACATTAAACCTTGTTCTCTTAACTTATCGGGTAGGGGTTTAGATAGTTCTTTTCTTAGTTTTTCAATTTCAATTTGTTTTAAATCAATCACAGTTTTTAAGGTATCGCATTCCTTACGCAATGTTTCAATAGTTTTTTTATCTTCATCATCACGCAGTAATTTAGATATTGCATTGATTAAAAACCTTATATGATACATAGCCATAATTTTGACAGTAGTGAATAGTTTTAATTCTTTATCTGTCATTAATGATGAGTATTTATTGTTTTCGTTTTTAGCAAAACCAGACCGTATCATTTCTGGATCTATTTTAGATATTAAATCAACATCAACATTGATGTAAGTATCTATTGTTTGCCATTCACCGTCTTTGAATAATCTTTTTAGTTTTTTATAGTCTATCATAATTGTAGGTTAAGCCCCGCCCTAGTGTACTACCCACGCCTAAAGACGATCTGGTATCACGTACAAAGGGCAGAGGCCAAGTTATTTCAGACTTAACCCAAACCGCTAGGTTTGAAATGAAATCAAGCGCCGTTCCAAAAGGAATGCATTGATGCATTACATATCCTCTATCGCCACTTATCTTGATGTTCTTTTTTAGCATTCACCACAACAATTAACATAAGTTAATACTTCTGTCAATAGTTCTTTTTGAGTACCCCATTTTTCTGTGAATTCTTTTGGACTATAATGATAACTGTCTTTACCTTGTCTATGATGTCTTGGACATAATGGTATAACTTCAAAATTACTAGCTTTACGACCCATACCTTTCTTATCTTTGATGTGGTGTAGTTCTGCGGGTGAATTAGGAAACCCCATTTTGCGACATATGATACATCCAAGATCAGCAATCTTGTTCATATGTTCTTTTTCGTGTTTGGTTTTAGTAGTTTTCATATAAAAAATCTTTTACATAAAAAGTTTTACTAAATTGTTTGGTAAGTTTTTTGATGTTCTTAGACGGTATAATCATTTGATCGCCTATCTCATCATCTGAAAATGACATAACGAATATATGGCTATCTTTAGTTTTTTTTAATAGATAACCACCTGTGTAGCACATAGTAGGTTTATCAGTTTCAGCGTCTTTTATTTTTTTCCATACGCAATCACTTGAAGCATCCTCCCACCAACAATCATACCAATCATACTCGTATTGTATTGGTTCTTCTTTTTTACGTTTTTTGTACGCCATAATGTTTTGCCTCTTTCATTTGACTTATGGTTTTAGTTTTCCAAGTTTCAAAATTAATTTCAACAATACGTTTTTCCCAATTCCATTTCGCTTCTTCTTTGACCGCCGTTGCAAGTGCCTCAATATGTTGTTTATATCTATCATCTGCTCTTGCCTCACGTTCCTGTGCATTTACGCTATCTAGTTTACCTGTATTAGAGTTTATCATTTTTTCTTTCATCAGGGTAGCTAATAAAATCTTTCTAGTATGCTCTAATTTAGTTAAATTTGACTTAGCTTCTGCGTGTTTTTGTCCGATCATACGTAAATCGTGCATTTTCATTTCTAGCGTTTCGTCGTTCATAGATTAAACTCCTTTATATGTTTTGATTTGGCTCTTGCTATATTACAATGTTGTATAAAATTCATAACATCTTTACCTGTAGCTACAGGAAATACTTTTTTAGTATGTGGAAAATGGCCATATTTACGTTTAAACGTCCAACTTGCCCATCCCTCTTTGTATCCTTTTTGTTTTGCATAATAAACTAATTGTGCATAAAAGTTTTCCTTGTCTTGTGGGTTAGGTTTCATTTTAGGCAACTCAACTAATCTGCCTTGTTGTATCAATATCATTTTTTCTTTTTTAGTAGGTATGAATGCACAGTTAGGACAAGCGGGGTCTTCCTTAGTTGGTTTGTACACCGTATCACATTCAACACAAGTAAACGGTTGACGTTCAATAGGTTGTGGTTCTTTCTTTTTACGTTCTCTATCTACTGTTGTTTTCAATTCCCACTTAGGCACATCTTCTGGGAAACCGTGTTCATAGACACATCCACTATGATCTATGATTAATGTATCTTTCTTGTTTGGTGCGGGTCTTAAACTTCTACCTACCATTTGTAGATATAACGAATAAGATTTAGTTGGCCTTGCAATAATAACACAAGACACTTTTGGTTGATCCCACCCCTCCGTCAAGACCATACAGTTAGATAATACTTTAATCTCACCTTTGTTTAATTTTTCTAATTGTTGTTCTCGTTCTATTTCTGGCATTTCACCGTCAATGTGTCCACTTGGTATTCCATTTTGTTTAAATATGTTTGCAATGTATTTACTATGTTTTATAGATACAGCGAAAACTACAGTTGGCCTGTCTTCACCGTGTTTAATCCAATGAGAAACAATATCACCAACTAATTTAGGTGTGTTCATTTTTTTATCTAATGTAGATTTTTCATAATCACCCGCAACTATTCTAATATTTTGTAAGTCTGGTATTGTAGGTGCAACTATTCTGTTTGGTACTAAATAACCTTTTTCAGTTAATTCTTTAATATTTCCGCATTCAACAAGTTCTTGGTATATATTACCCAATCCTTTACCATCTGCTCTACAAGGTGTAGCAGTTAAACCAATAACAAAAGCGTCTGGGTATTTTGATATAAGTTTTTTAAATGATGCGGAGGTTGATCTATGCGCTTCGTCAATAATAATTAAACTAGCATTTGGTTTTATAAAATCATCACGATCTACTCTAGCATTAAAAGTTTGTATAGAAACGATTTGTATGTCTGCATAAACATTACCGCTTTTGTTGGCCATAATAACACCGTGTTTAATTTCAAACTCAGCTAACTTACGGCTACATTGCATTACAAGTTCTCGTCTATGTGCAACAAACAATCCAAAGTTTCCTTTATCTCTTGATTGTTCTAACATTGAAGACGCAATAACAGTTTTACCGCTACCTGTAGGGGCAACAAGTAATATTTTTTTCTTACCTTTAAGAAATAACTGTCTTATATCAGTTATTGCTTTCTTTTGATAATCTCGTAGTAGGTTCATATCTTTTCCATATATCTCTTACTTGAAATAAAACTTCGCTTGGACTTTCTGGTGGCTTACAATGTTTGGCAAACTCTAATGCTTCTTGCTTTGCATAATCAAATGTTTCACCACGTAGTCTTATTGAAATAAGCATTTTAACTAATTGTTCGTGTCTATCACCCTCACCACATCCATACTTTAATGAACCGCTATACTTACCTTGATAAGTAGAAGCGTCATAAGTATATTTTTTTCTTTCTGGTCTTTTTAAACCTAAACCCTCTTTTATTTCTTTCATTGTGTAAGGTTCTTGTGATGTACATTGTATAATTTTTACAGGGTATGGTTTGTTTTTGTTATGATAAAAACCCGCAACTCTCATCACACGTGGTAAGTCTTTTACTTTAGGATCTGAATTAAATTTTAAAGCTAATGCTTCTTGATACAAACTAAAACTTTCTAACGGCATATCTTTGACTATCCAATAACAATGATACTTGTTAGGACTTGTATTAACAACTAAACTAGGAATAACATCAAACTTAGTTGGAAGCGGTGTACCATCAAGATCAATGAATACTGCCCTTACTGATTTAATGTGTTGTGTAGTACGGCCAAACAAATCAGTTTCATTTACTGTAAAATATATACCCGCACCTTTTTGATTTAGTTCTGCTAATTCGTTAAAGTGTTGTTTGATTGAACCGTGTAATTGTTTAATTAATCTTTTGTTTCGCATTTTATCATCAAATGTTTGGAACGTGTGGTTGTTTCCAAAATAATCTAAAAACATAGAATAATGACTTTGTTCGCTAAAATTACTCACATCTATACCCAATAACTAATTTACCGTTTGGTGTGTACCATCCTTGATCTTTTACATCTGTTGATGGATAGTAAGATGATATTTGTTCTCTAATAACATCTGCCTGTTCCGTACAATTTTCATATTTAGTAGGATCAAAATTAAAATACATTCTTTCTAAATCACAAGTATTACAAGCAATCAAAAAATATATTATTTTAATCATCTTCGCTTAAACTTTCATCACTCCAACGCTTTTTAGCGCCTAACTTACCCGCTATTGATCTTTTACGTCTATTTTTAGCTTGTTCTTTTCGTTCTTCTTCTGCTTGAATACAATAAAGGTATGTAGTACCATCCTTGTCTTTTTTTTCTTCAAACAAATGTTTTATTTTAGGATAAATCTTTTCAATCTTTTCTGTTCTGCAATTTAACATTCTTGACATTACTTCGTAGTCAAATGGTATTTTATAACCACGCCAACAATGACAATATAAAAGCACATAAGCGCCCTGTTCTTCCAACGACAATTTCATACGGTTGGGATCTGAAATCCAATCACCCGCATAAAATTGAAACGCTGGACTTTGTTCGTCTGTAGTTGACTTACGCATTCGTTATAAATTTTAACTTTTTTTTAATATCATTTTTAAGCATTGACAATGCATTTTTTGGTTTAGTTGACATCTTTGTCCAAAATTTTAACTTGTCTAATGAATATATTATTAATACCATATGGGCATAATAATATCTTAAATATGTTTCTTGATTTTCGTCTTGTATTTCTTTAGGTACTTTTGCATATATTGCTTTTCTTAGTTTACTTTCTAATTGATCTGTTATACGCATCATATCGTTTTCTATTCTGTCAGTCATATATTCCTTCATTGTTATTGTTAAGTTTAGTTAATTTTATTTTTACCCCAGAAGTAAGGGCTAGTCAAGGACTATCTTGTGTGCAGTTGTAGATGTAGGTGTAGTTGAAGATGAAGATGAAGGGGATACTTTTGCCATTAGCAAAATGATGCGATTTTATGGCAATGCTATAGCAATGCTATGAATAAAGATGTGGCGGAAACCTAACTAAAGATAACGAAGGGAAAAAAACCGCCACACCAAGACGCTATACTTTTACGCTAATCAGATAGATGCGCTACGCCTAGCGTTGAGGCGTAATTCTTAAATCTGGTCTAATATATTCTATATCAAAATCACCCAATTTTGCAATTTGAAAAGCACGAAATGGAGGTATTACTTTCCATTTAGATACTGCTGGATGTGATATTCCAAGCATTCTAGATAAATTTTTACCGCCATATTTATCAATGACTTCTTTTTTTCTTTTCTGTGCTAATTCTAAATTACTCATTGTGGTATATTTGCAACAGTATTGTGTCTTAATTCCAACAGATAATTGGCTCTATCTTCGCATTGAATTGCCTCGTCTGTTAGTTTACAGATACATTCTGCTTTGTTGTAATGTTGTGGAATAACACTAGATCTGTCAAGGTTTATTATTTCCTTGTCTAATCTTTTTTTCTTTGCTTGTAATTCCTCAACTAATTCATCTATTACACTTGCCATATATTTGTTCTATATTTGTTTTCTTAACTTATGTCAATATTTAACTTGACTATTGTTAATATATCATTTAACTGTAGTTAATCAATAGTAAATTAGTGAAAAAAGGAAAAAACATATGACAAGCATAATAGCAAGTGGCAATGAAACACCACGTTTTCCAAGCGTGTCCGCAGGTGTTCATAAGGCCAGATGTATTAAGGTTATAGATCTTGGTACACAAAAAAATGACTATCAAGGACAAGTTAGTTGGAAACGTACCGTGTTAATCATTTGGGAAACACCAGAAGAACTTGATGGTGAAGGTAAACCAATGACAATAAGTAAGTTTTATAACTTATCTTTGCACGAAAAATCTAAGCTAAGTCAAGACTTAGTATCTTGGCGAGGAAGACCGTTTACTGAAACGGAAATCAAATCATTTGACATAAGTAAGTTGGCGGGTGTTGCCTGTATGTTAAATGTAATAGAAAAAAATGGTAAGTCAGTAATATCATCTGTAATGCCTTTAGCTAAAAATGATAAGGTTGTTGAACAAGTATTACCAACTGTAATCTTTAGTTTACAGGACTTTCAAAATGGTAAGAAAGAAACATTTAATCAATTATCAGAAGGCATACGTAATATGATATTAAGATCAAGAGAACTACAGGATATGAACCAAGATCTAGGTGATGGTAATAACGGTAGTGATCTTAATGTTGGTGATGAAGCGATACCGTTTTAATGGAACTCACAAATATTTCTAACCTCCCTAAAGCGATTGAACGGGCAGTAAAGAATGATCCCTATGACAGTAGTGGCTCAAACATTTCAACTACCCGTTTAATTGCACCCCCTAGAATTAGGGTGCTAGAACAACGAAACTTTGATCTAATTAAAGAGGATGTATCTGATCGTATATTCTCTTTACTAGGTCAATCTGTGCATCATATTATTGAACGTGCTAAACTAAAAATAGATATATCTGAACGTAGATTGTTTTATAAAGATGATGCTATAACTAATGGATGGACTTTAAGTGGTCAGTTTGATTATCTAACTCGTGATGGTAATTTAATTGATTTTAAAGTTACATCTGCTTGGGCGGCGCTTGATGCTTTAACTAACGGTAAAGATGAATGGGAAAACCAATTAAATGTATTGGACTTCTTATGTCGTAAGAACCAAAAAGATTTGACTAGATATAAAAAAGAAATCAAAGTTAAATCATTATCTATTATGGCAAT
>Ga0208644_1003446_pt1 | contig 12291 bp, 7 predicted proteins | sample VirMetDEL_Nov_18_FD_184517 | JGI IMG/M metagenome (GOLD analysis project Ga0208644, IMG submission 184517) | Aqueous microbial communities from the Delaware River and Bay under freshwater to marine salinity gradient to study organic matter... | ecosystem: Environmental > Aquatic > Marine >... | reverse complement strand
AGGAAGCATTAGCAAGAGCCAGAGTATCTGCTGGAGAAGCAGGTGTTGCAGGAGCTAGTGTACAAGCGTTGATGGATGACTACACACGACAAGAAGCAGGGTATCGTGCAGCACTTTTAAGACAACAAGAACTAGGTGGAGTAGCAACAGGACTTGGTATTGAACAGGCAGGGTTTGCAACACAACAACGTCAGATCGGAATCAATCAACCTATCAACAGACCAAGCTTCTTAACATCTGCGTTGCAAACTGCTACAAGTGCAGTGGGTGCGTATGGTTTGGGATTGCAGATGCAACAGATGGGTGGTCTCGGTGGAGCAGGTGGAGCTGGAGGCGGTAGCACTCCTTTTAATGTAGTTCAACCCGGAGACGCTATCAGACCGGGAACAGCTGGTGCGAGCTATATGCAGATAGGCGGATAATTTATTATGGCAGAACGAGTACAAGTACAAGGATTAGGGGGAGCAGTCCCCGGTATATCACCTACCATTCAACGGGCTGGTCAGTACGCTGTACAGGTTGAACAAGCCGGACGTAATGGGTGGCAGGACTTAGCTGATGCGTTGGGTGAAGTTAATCCGATGTTACAGCAGTACGGTGCAGTCCAAAAGTTTCAGTACGAAAAAGGATTAGAGCGTGGTGAGATGGAAGCTGCTACTGCTGACCTAGACCAAGCTATTGAAGGATTAGACGCTACTGGTGAGAAGTTAGTAGAGCAAGGTTTGATGCCCCGTTCTCAGTTAGTTGGTTATCAAAGAGCTTACAAAAGACGTATCGGACAGAGACAAGCTAAGACGTTGTACGTTAAATCTTTAAACGACAGAATACAGGAAGTAACACAAAACCTAGAGAGTGATGCTGATATAGTAAGTACTATTATAGCGGAAGAACGTGACAAAGCATTGCAACAGCTAGGACAGTCTCCGTTAGCTATGCAGGGTTTTGCTGACTTCTCGGATAGTGTGGAAAATAGCTTCTATAACAACGCTACTAAAAAGCGTGACCGAGCAGTTCAAGACTACAACGAGGGAATGATTGTTGAAGACTTTAATCAGGACTTCGGTGAGATGTTAACCGCTGCTGAGAGTACTCCTGAAGACATAGCTCAACTACAACTTGCAATGAAGAGTCGTATGGACGCTATTGCAGAAGAAGGTAAGATACCGAGGTCTCGTGTTGTTGAGTTGTTTTGGAATGGATTTGCCGTACCTAACGTTAACAATCTTTTAGTAGGAGATGACCCGCAACCTGACAAAGCGGAGAAGATGTTAGACTCTATGTTGGATATTGATCTGACAGGTAAGGGAGGTAAGCTAGGCAACATCAATAGAGAGGGAGCACAGATACGTTCTAAGGCGGTTGAGTTACGTGCTCGTATTGAGTCAGCTAGAAGAGCAGTCGAACAGGATGAGGGACTAAAAGCTAGAGACATAGTTAATTTATATATGCCAGCAGCTCAAGCGGTTGCAGGAGGATTGACAGGAAATGCGGAACTAGATTCGTTACAACAAGGAGCTGTTATGCAGTTTCTAGTGGACGCTGGTATTCCTCAAGACGAAGCACAAGAGCAAGCGTTGCAGTTAATTAGAAGCCAAGATTTAAATAAACTAAAAGCATTAGGTCTAAACTACAGGTACAATGACGCTAAGAGAGATGCATGGAATGCTGCTACTGGTTCTATCTTGAGTTTTGAGACAGGGTTAATACAGAAGAGTCAAATGGTATTACCACGAGCTGTTGCTGAAGAAGTGCTAGCTGATATAACAAGTAGATTGGAAGACGACGCAGGTGCTGATGTTAACAAGATGTTAGCTACGGGACTGGGTACTGGTGCTCCTATAACTGACCCAAGAGTAAAAGCAGAGGCTAACAAACTAAGTATGCAAGCTAAACAGAACATATGGTTTGAAGGTACGGAAACTAAGGATAGGTTTGACGGAGAGTTGAACAAAGCACTAGACGCTGTTATAGATGTAGATTTAGCAGGAGTAGAAGACTTTGAAGATATACTTACAGGAACAGGAACAGCTGCTAAAAGGTCTTCATTAAAAAGTGAAGATAGAACTGAATTTTTAGAAGAGTACGGACGAAGGTTAAGAGATTTACAAAGAGATTTAGTGAACGATCCTGATAGGGATTCTAAAATAATAGATGGTGTAAAAGAAATACAAAAAAGGCTTACGAAGCGTTGGAAAGATTTTAAAACTTTAGAGCTTGAATTTGAAACGGGCAGGCTGAAGGAGATGACGGAGGAGAAGGAGCCGACGTTTCCTCAGCTACCTAAACTTGAAGAAGCTAAAGAGAATATTGACGATGTTTTAAATAGCTGGGTTGAAGATGCTTTTATAAAGACCGCATCAAATTTAGCTTTGTTTGGTGATATAAGCGAAGGTTTAGAGGTGGCTTCCAAAAGGCAGGAGTTAAAAAACAGGTTGATTACTGCTGATGTGCGTATAGATGCTAAAGACAGATCGGTTGCTTTTGCTCAAGCGGATTTCATAGAGAGCCAACTAAAGACGGAGCGATACAAGGATAACACAAAATTGATTGACGGTTTATTAACGTTGCGTCAATTCTACGGTTACCGTAATCCTACTGAGATAAAACCTGAAGATGCCAGTGACTTAGATTTTAGATTTACTCCTATGTACGACAGTTTAAGTAAGTTAAAAACCGAGTCCACCCAAGCGTGGAAAGAAATTACAACGTATAAAAAATCACCTGAAACGTTAGATATTGATGCGTTTCCTGTTTACAAGTTATACAACGAAAAGTTCGGGATCAATACAGTGCAACAGTTGGAGGCTTTTGTTAATACACAGAAGGCATTACTTATAACAAAGAACCGATAATATGGCTGACGAAGAAATACCTGAATGGTTGAAAACAGGGTTCGACGCAGGTATACCTACCGTTGATAGCACTGTTAATAAAGAAACCGAAGAGACATTACCTGACTTTTTAAAGTTCGAAGAAGTTGAAGCACCCGTATTACCACCTCCTGCACCTTTAGAAATCGAGGAGGAGGATAATAATTCTTTTTGGAATCGTTACACGAAATGGGCTAAACCTATTGCTGAACCTTTTATACGTTCAGGTCTGAGGGCTGCTGATGATTTATATAACGCAACGCAAGAAGGTTTAGTACTATATGGCGACAAAGCTAATTGGGAGCACGAATGGTTGGGCGACCCTAAATCATCTGTTGAAGATATATCAGCAGAAATAGGTTCGTGGTTAACTAGCTTTATCGTACCGGGCGGTGCAGTTCAAAAGACTGTAACCTTACCTGCTAAAATACCACAAGTATCTGCAAAGACTACACAATTACTAGGGGCTATAGGTAAGACACGAAAAGGTGAGGTAGCTCTAAAGGTAGGTAAGATAAGTGCAGAAGGTGCTTTAAAGGGATACGTGGCTGATTACTTGTCCACTGACGTAGGTGATCTTGAGGCAGATGCAGCAATACAAGAACGTCTTAGAAACTCTACTGAAGGATTAGCTATAGGTGCTGGTGTTAACTTAACTACATTCGGAGTAGGTCGTTTAGCGTCTGCACAGTTTAGACGATTAAAGGCTTTACGAAAAGTTAAACGAGCAGCAGAAGGTAAGGCAGACGCAACCCAAGCACTAAAGGATTTAAAAGCTAGCATCGACGAGGAGACAGCATTGAAGGAAGACTTCTTAGGAGATATAAAACCTACTGATGATCGTGTTGATGCTACTCAATCTGTTGATGATTTATTAAAAGAAGCAGAACCTCCTAAAGTTGAGAAGCCTGAATTAACACTTGAAGTAGGGGAGTTACCTAAAACACTGCGTGAATTAAAACAAAACTTTATTAGTAAGAAACTTGCAGTACCTGCGAGGGAGGGTGAGTTCCCATATATTGAGACACCTGAAGGATATTTTAAACAAGGTAATGTATACAGACATAAAGACGATCCTAACTTTAAAGTAGAAGAAACAGATGCTGAAGGGGTTGTTAAACTTGCAGAGGATATAGCTAACGAAGCGGGAGGTGAAGGTGTATACAACTTAAGGAGACACATGGGACCGATGAGTAACCCTGAAGCTGCTTCTAAAGCTCTAAGAGAGAAAGCCGAAGAGTTAGCCCCCGTTCAACAAGCACAGCGAGATTTACTCCGTCAGAAGTACGGGGATACTGTAACTGTGTATCGTGTTGAAGACCCTGACTTTACGCCCTCCCCTGAAAGAGATGTATCAAGTTGGAGTTTAGAAAAGAAGAGTGTTGAAGATCGGTTATTAGTAGAAGGTACTGTATTAAAAGAGAAAACAATCGCTGTTGATGATGTTCAGTTTGTATATAATTACCGAGAAACTGAAGTACTCCTTAGAGATGATGTAATAGCTGCTAAACCTGCTGTTGATCCTGAGTTAGAGATAGAAGACTACATACAAAAAGGACAAACACTACCTGAGCAAGTCAATAGATTGGTACGCTTAAATGTAGCTCTTGATGGTCAGATGACTCCGAAGATAAACAGTTTGATTGATAATCTCACTAAGTTTGATGAGCAGGTCGAGCAAGGCGTGAGGAAAGGTTTATCGGATCAATTTAATGGCATCAAGAAGGGTATCACGGAAATAGAAGACGACCTAAGACGTTATCGTAAGATGATAGAACTTAGAGCTAAAGCTGGTAATCTATCAGGTAAGTTGTTAGTAGCGTTTAAAGGTAAAGCTATGGACTTCCGTAAGCCTATCGTTTACAAACCAGCTGTACAAAAACAAATAGATTCAATTGATAGTTTGTTGGATTTAACAGACGGTGTGAAAAGCGGGAAGCTTACAAACGACGAGCTTGTTGCGGGCTTAAAGAGAGAACTAGATAGTGCTGATCAATTGGCTAAAACTGGTAACCTAAAAGAAGCAGTTGAAAAAGAATTTGATATACTGACCGAGGAAGGCGTAGACACTATTTGGGGTAAGTATAAACAGAGAATCAGTGAAGGTGTATTAAAAACGTTACGTCTAAATAAGACGACGAATAAAGCTGCACTTGAAATGTTTTCTGATCAAGTAGGCAACACATTGAAGACTGCCGTAAAACCAAATAAACAGATAGCTAAAAAGGTAAATCAAACACTTGATAATGTACAGGACATCTTAGCTAACCCTGAGAAATACAAAGAATCTATTGATGTTTTAATTAAGGATATATCGGAGGCTAAAAACCTAGACCCTGATGCTACATCCAAAGCGTTGCGTGTGTTAAATGAACTGAAAGAAGGTACACAAGGGCGTAGGTTTCTAGATGGATTACCACAACGAGATAAACTAATACAAAAAGTATTAAAGGAAGAGGTAGGTAATATAGGTAAAAAGATTAAAGAAGCCATTAAAAACGGTACAGAGAAAGAACTTGTTAGTAGCGTTATAAAAGATATTACCGAAAGAACTACGCAGTTAAGTTATAACGAACAGAAAGTATTAATTGATATGGTACGGTCTGAACTCGGTAACAGTATAGCAACTATGCGTGAGAAGATTATCGGTAACTTCATGACGAAAGAGATTTACCAGAAGTATTCATTGAAACACACCATCGAAGAACTAGAAGAGATGGGTGATAAAACAATAGCCGAAATAAAAGAATACTTAGGAGTAACTGCTAATAAAGCGAAGACTGTTCCTGACGATATAAAACGATTAAAAGAACAAGCTAGAGCTTCGAAGAAGGTGTTGACTGATAAACTAAAACAAGAAGAAATAGCAGCTTACAACGAGTTTACTAAGAAGTTTCTACAGTCTTTAGGTAAGATGGATTCTTTTGGTATGGAAGAGATGGGTACTTTTGAGTTATTTCTTCGTGCTGCTGAGAAGTTCAGATTAAATTCGTTATTGTTTAGTATGCGTACTTGGACTGTAGGTTTATTATCTGCCGGCTTTAACATGGGCTACCAACCGTTCAAGCAGATGCTCAAGACTTACAATAAAGTAAAGGAGTTAAAGGAATTAGGTAAGTACGGTCCTGAAGTTAGTGAAATAAAACTAGCACTCCAAGAACTTACAAGCATGGTTGAGTACGTTAATAACTGGACGGATATGCTTAACATACTTAAATCTACATGGAAACAAAACGGACACGGTGCTTTTAATGCTAAAGCGTTTCGTAGGCATGAAGAGGATTTAGTGAGTCAGACGGATGAGTTGGGTAATATAAAAGAAGGGCCAATAAAACTTAACTTTAAGAACCGGGAAAACATTCGCAGGATGATAAAAAAGTACGGTGTAGATAACGAAGATAACCGTAGTAGATTGCGTAAATTTTTAGAAGAAACAGTAGAGGGAGAACCTTCTACTCGTATAGGAAGGGCACTTGATCCTTTGTTTTCTGTAAGCTTCAGAGCGATGGGAATGTTTGATCAGCCGTTTGTTTTCTTAGGCACTATGAGGGCTTTACGCTCTCAGGCTTTGCAGGATGGTTTAGTAAAAGGTTTAGAAGGAGAAGCTCTTGAGAAGTTTACAAAAGAAAGAATGCAAGAAGCGTTGAAGCGTGAGGGGGATGTAGTAACTTGGGCAAAAAACGAGGAGTTTGATGAGATTGCAGAATTAGGTTTCTCATTAGTATATCAACAGAAATATGCGGATAAAATCATATCAAAGACTGCACAAGCGTTTGCTACCTATTCAAGATCAGGCGATGATGCATATACAAATCCTATTAAAATAGGTGCTAGATTGTTCGTTCCGTTTATAAAAACTCCGACTGCAATCGCACAGTGGACAGTTGATAATATGCCTGTGCTTTCCACTTTAAATTGGGCACGTGTTGTTTTACCTGAAACCGCTGTAGGTTCTAAGGTTGCTTCTAAAGTTGGATTAAAAGATGTTAGACTTACGAAAACCCAGCGACAATTAAGAGACACTCAAAAAACTCTAGACGATAATCTTGAAGCTTTAAAAGCACGTCCTATATCTAAAGATAAAATAAAAGAAATAGAAGACGCTAATGAAGTATTAATACAACAAAGAGATGAACTTCGACTAAAGAATGCGGAAGAAAAAGCGGAAGCTGCTAGTAACGCTGTTGCTGGTACAGTTTTAGGAGGAGCTGCTGTTACTGCTATAATGTCAGGAAACCTAACAGGTACAGGAGCACATTTAAGCGAGGATCAAAAAGCTAGATTAAGAGAAGCTGGTTGGAGGCCGAACACTTTGTATATAGGCGGTCACAAGATAGACTACAGTAGGTTTGAACCGTTTTCTACTATTGTTTCGGTACACGCTGACTTGCTACATTACCTACAGATGTCAGGCGAAGGTTTAACACAGGACGATCAAGACTGGTATAATGTAGTTCATTCGTCGTTTGTTACCAACTTTGCTGATAAGTATTTCCTTAGAGGACTAAAATCAGTGTTCAGTCTACTCGATCAACAAAAAGCAAACTATAATTTAGAAAGTGCTGCTGTTGATTTTCTGTCTTCGCTGTCACCGACAGTCATACGGGATTTAAATCAAGTCAATCAAGAGTACCAAACTAAAGCACATGGTTTTAAAGATAAACTATTAGAACGTTCTTTTGGTAAGTTTCCGGGTTTGTTTGCTCGTAATCTTTTAGGTGAGAAGGTAGAAAGACAATGGACGATGGAAGGTTTGTGGGGAATGATGAGTCCTGTATATATGGCTGAAGATAAACGTGATCCATTAATGACAGAGATTGCTAACATACGTGAAGATGTAGGAGGTCGTAAGAGTTTCACACGCACTGAAGTACAGAAAGTAGATACTCGTGATTATCGTAACCCTGAGACTGGTATATCTTTACACGACGAATGGATGGATGAAATGTCTAGTGTTAAGATAGGAGGCAAGACATTGCGTAAATCTTTAGAGAAATTAATTAAAAGCAGAAAATACGAGAAAGCTCCGAACTTTGAAGTTACAGGCGTAAAAGAAACTAGAGCAAGTCTTGTTAGTGCAGAATTAACTGAATACAGGAACAAAGCTTGGAAGAACATTAAGAAGAATAAACGTCTTCGTAGTTATCAGGACTCGGAGGGAAGGGGATGGTACGATGTTTTAACAGGAGAAACCTTACTAACCGAAACACCATTAGGAGAAATAAGAGGGATAGCTGAATTAGCTTTACCTGAGCAATAGTGCTTGAACTCCTCACTCAATAAGTAATAATATAATATCATGGCTAACACCTACGTAGACTACACAGCTGTTGCAGCACAGACAGATTACAACTTTTCTTTTGAATACCTTAGAGACGCACACGTAAAAGTAAAGGTCAACGGTAGTGAGGTTACAAACTTTACAATCGTCACCTCTCCTGTTCAACTTATTCGTTTTAACACGGCTCCTGCTGCTGGTGCTGCTCTTAAGATATACCGTGATAGTCGTGGTGATTTCTCTCCGTTAGTAGACTTTGTTGACGGTTCTATACTTACTGAGAACGAACTGGATGAATCATACAAACACAACTTGTTTATCGGGCAGGAATCTTCTGAAGGTCAAGGTGGCGAACAACTTACGAAAAAAGGACTGGAGCATTACGACGCTGAAGGTAACAAGATAATAAACCTTGGTACTCCTACTACTGGCACAGACGCTGCTAACAAAGGATACGTCGATCAAACCATAGACAACTCGATAGCTCTTGGTGGTAGTCCTGCTATTGTATCTCTTGGTGGGTACGATGTTACAGCATTAGGTTCAACACGGGCTAGAAGTCTTGCTGATCGGTTTGCTGACGTCGTTAATGTCAAGGACTTTGGTGCAGTAGGTGACGGAGCGACCGATGATAGGGCTGCTATACAAAGTGCAAATGATTACGCAGCATCCGCTGGTTTACCCCTATACTTTCCCGGAGGTACTTACGGAGTGTCTGTAGGATATACTAGTAATTTCGATATAGGTATATCTAGCACACCGAACCCTTCACTTTCTATTACTACTTCTTGGTTTTCAGCGGGTAAAGCAACCATTAAACAGCTAAATACTTTTAATGTCGGACACTCGGCTGCGAACATTGCTTTAGCAAAGATGGAAAACCAAAGTGGATTGTCTCTTAAAAATATCGTATTCGATGGGCAATGCACAGCACAAGGAGCTACGACTAATACTGATGGTAGTTTATTTAGTGCAACAACTAACAACGATAGACAAGCGAGATTTAATTTTACTGTTACTGCTGGTGTTATCACTGCAATAAGTGTGTTGGACGGTTCCTATGGGTATACGGCAGGTAAAATAGTACACGATGCTGGGGCTAGAAGTAGTTATAAAGATTTCATTTTACCTACGCAATCTTCAGGCAGTGGACTAGACGCTGATTACACTGTGGATTCTAACGGTACAATTACAGGAGTAACTATCAATAACGGAGGATCAGGTTATCCCTCTTCTATTACTTTGCTAACAGGTAATCTTTTAAGCAGTGGAGCAATTGAGAGAAATTGGTCAAACGGTTCAAATGGAGTTTTGTTAAGAGATTGTACTGATATAACATTAGAAAATTGCGAGTTTAACAATACACTGAGATCAGGGCTAAGAATTGATTGTCGTGGAAGCACTACAGGACTAAACACGGATGGTAGAAGATTTGGCAATATATTATTATCAAACTGTAAGACTAATAGAAATCGTGGCGAGTTCGGAGATGGGTTTTATATAGCAGGTGTAGACAATGTACAGTATTCGAATTGTTACTCTTACGATGCACAGCGTATTAACTTTGTAATGGAAATTGGCGGTACTAACGGAGACTTAGTTTGTGAGAATGTAAACTATGTTAACTGCACGGCAGAATACGCACATCACCACACAGGAGAGCAACATAACGTAGGTTTTTGGGTAGAATCAGGCACGGATATTAAGTTTGCAAATTGTACTGCTAAAAATGTTTATGGCGGTTTTACTTTTGGTACAGGACTAGATATTACAAAAGATGCACCACTACCTGATGTTGTCTCAATAGATTTTATTAACTGTAAAGTGGATGATGCAACAGCAGGATGGAGAGTGGGAATAGGAAAACTAAATTCAACTAGCATTAATATGTCTAATTGTTCTGCTTTGATTGATCCGAATAAAGGCTGGAATTGGATGTCGGGTCACACTAATGCTTATCCTACCCACGGTTCTTGGGCTATATGTTCAGGATTAATTATAAGAGGGGATACCGACGCTACAGTTGACCAAGTTATAAATCTTAAAAACTTTAATGTTGAAATAATAAACGATACAAGTGACCACACTGTCGGTGGCCCTGCTTATGCTGGATTACTAGACGAAGGTTTCAGTTCCGTAAGCGGTTCTAAGAGAATATTAAATATAGACGGTTTTTACACAAAATATAGAAGTGCTTCAAACGCAAGTACCCAAATGAATAAAACGTGGAACCCAGCTACAGACGCTTTATCAGATGGCACTCCTTTTGTTGGTGACATTGTTTTTAGAGGCCGTGCTTTCGCAACTAATAAAGGTTCTGATTATTATTTAACAGGTAGTAACTTAGTTAACTTATCAACTGATTACTTTGGTATTATAGGCAGTGCTGGTTTTGGAACAGGAGAAGTAGTGGGTTCTTTCTTTAACGAGTATTATATTTCCAACTCTAATGTCTTTTTAAATATAGTAGGAGTAGCTGACAGGTTGTATTTTGAAAATTGTCCACTATTAGATTGGAAGGAGTTTCCTAGTAATGTTGTTGAAGTAATCGTCGATAACTGTGTCGTACAGCATACATCAGATAATTCCGATAATAACACAGTTCAATCAATCCGAACTCGTTTTGTTAATTCTACAATTAAAAGACAATTAAGGCTTAGACCAATGAACCAACCGTCAGACTCAGGGTATAGAGTGTCTCATATTTTCGAGAATAACTCTTTTGAATTTGATTACACAACTGCTCAAATAATTTTAGAGCAATCATCGTATGACGGCACTAAGAAGTTTAATTTAATATTTAAAGACAACTTATTCCATGATCTAGGAACAGGTGGTGACAGGTCAGTGATACAAACATCATCTACTACAGCTAGTGATGCAAGTTTGTATAGAATATACGGAATAGGTAACTTAGTTGACAGTCGAATAAATAAGATTGGGCTTTGGACTTTTAACAACAACGATCATCATATATCGGATATTGCTGATTTAGAATTAATACTGACTTCATCAGGTGCTCCTACGGGTACTTATATTTATGGAAATCAAGCCGGGGGTAACACTGTGTTCGCTGAAGCTATAGTACTAACTTAAACCAATGACCGAATCCATCTCCCACTTTCTCGACTCTGCCCTTGCTATTATATTAGGTGTTATTGGTTGGATGATTAAAAAGCTGACAGATCGGTTGGATAGTGATGAGAGACGATTGACTAAGATAGAGGTGGAATTGGCTGCACAACGGGAACGAGACACTGCTGTTGAGAACCGTATGGGTGGTCTTGAAACAAATATTAAAGAGATAAACACTAAGCTTGATCGTATGATGGAGCTGCTAATGAAGAGATGAAAAAAGGACTATACTACAACATGAATAGACGTAAACGCTTAGGCATCAGCCGTAAGAAAAGCGAGTCTACTGTATCACCTAAAGCTTACGCTAACATGAAGCGTGGGTTTCCTAAGAAGTAGTAATGCCGTACTCACAATACAGCTTAAAACAAAAACGCTTAGCTGCTGTTGCTGGCGATAAAAAGAAGATAACACAAGCTGACATCGTGGCGTTGAAACGTCGTGGTGTTACTCTGAAAAGCCGTGGCAAAAAAGCGTAAAGGTGTATCACTGTCGATAGGCAGAGGTGAGAAAAGCCGTAAAGGTGGACTCACAAAGAAAGGGCGTGACAAGTACAATCGTGCTACGGGGTCTAACTTAAAAGCTCCTCAACCCGGTGGTGGTCCACGTAAGCGTTCGTTCTGTGCTAGGATGTCAGGAGTTAAAGGACCAATGAAAGATAGTAAAGGCAGACCTACCCGTAAAGCTTTGGCGTTGCGTCGTTGGAAGTGCTAAGTATGCCTCGTCGTCCAATAGCTCGTCCACACCCTCTGTCTGCTCAACAACGGACACTGGCAGCTGTATCTTCAGGAAAGGTGAGAGAGAATAAACAGAAAGCTGACGAACTGCAAACGAAGGTTACATCGCTGGAGAGTGATCCATTTTTTGTTACTATTGACGGGGGTGGTCCTGTATTGGACGACACTGATATATTCGACGGAGGACAACCAGATGCCTAGTTTTACAAAACGTATACAATTAAGACGTGGTACTTATGCTGAGTGGCAGGAAGAGAACCCTGTACTGCTG
>Ga0208644_1003444_pt1 | contig 12298 bp, 18 predicted proteins | sample VirMetDEL_Nov_18_FD_184517 | JGI IMG/M metagenome (GOLD analysis project Ga0208644, IMG submission 184517) | Aqueous microbial communities from the Delaware River and Bay under freshwater to marine salinity gradient to study organic matter... | ecosystem: Environmental > Aquatic > Marine >... | reverse complement strand
ATGCTTGCACTTGGTTTAATTACCGTAGAGCAAGCTATGGAAATGGAAAACCTCTCACCGAACGGAAACGCAGATGCACCTAACGTTCTCTAGTGAAATCGAGTGCTCAATCTCCGAGCGCACCATCTCAGGAAAGATTGTGCCCTTTGAGAACGAGGTCGGGTTCACGTCAGCTGGTAAAGTAGTATTTGAAAAAGGATCTATTGAGATTCCTACAAGCCCTAAGCCAAAATTATTGCTAGAGCATGATGCAAAAAAGCCGCTAGGTCGCATGGTCAGCTTCTCAGAAAAAGAAGATGGCATTTATGCAACGTTCAAAGTGGCAAATACGCAACGCGGCACAGATAGTTTGATTGAGGCAGCTGAATCGCTGCGCTCCGGTTTGTCTGTTGGCGTTGAAGTAATTGATGGAAAGCGTGATGGAGATGTTTATCGCATCCGCGCATCTAAAATGATGGAAACAAGTCTTGTTCAAGCTGCTGCGTTTAAGAGCGCAGAAGTTTTGAGCGTTGCAGCTTCCGAAGAAGAAGCCGCAGAAGAAAAACCAACCGAAAACGAAAGCGAGGCAGTCGTGGAGAATACTCCAGACACCGCAACCGTTGAGCCTGTGGTCGAAACCCCTGCGGTAGAGGCTGCTCGCCCAACTGTTAGCGCACCGATTTACACCAAGCCACGCCTAGAGTTTACAAAGGCTAAGTACCTTGAAAACACTCTACGCGCTAAGTTTCTTGGTGACGAAGAAGCTGCACTTTATGTAAAGGCAGCAGATAACGAAACATCAACAGCACCCGGCATGATTCCTACCCGGCAGCTCGTTGAAGTCGTAAATCCATTATCAAATGCTGATCGCGGTGTAATTGATTCAATCAGCCGTGGCACACTTCCTGATGCTGGAATGTCTTTTGAAATTCCAAAGATTACTGCTGTTCCAACAGTAGATCAGATTGATGAGAATCAAGCAATTTCAGAGTCACAACTAACTGCATCTTACATCACCGTAAATGTTAAGCCTTTCAAGGGTCGCGCAATTACTACTGTGGAGCTCATTGACCGATCAAGTCCGGCTTTCTTTGATGAGCTTGTCCGTCAAATGGAATTTGCGTATGCAAAGGAAACCGATAGCTATGTTGCAACAGCGATTCAGGGTGCAGGAACTCTAAATGCAACTGGACAAGCAAACAGCGCAACCGGATTGCTTGCATACATTTCAACCGCAGCAGCAGCCGTTTACAATGCTTCACTCGGTTTCGCTCGCAACCTTTTGGTCACACCTGATCAATGGGGCAACATCATGGGCTACAATGATTCAGGTCGCCCAATCTACAATGCAGCACAGCCACAAAATGCTGGCGGCGTTGTTTCACCGCTTTCTTTCCGTGGCAACGTAGCAGGTCTTGATCTCTATGTTTCACGCAACTTTACTGGCTCTGGCTCAGATGCAACCGCTGATTACTCAATGGCTGTAATCAATCCAGATGCTTACACATGGTACGAGTCACCACGATTCCAGCTTCGCACCAATGTAAATTCCGATGGAACAATTGATCTGCTCTACTACGGATATGGAGCACTCGCTACGAAGGTGGCAGCAGGGGTCAATTGGTTCAACAAGTCCTGATCTAACTTATAGATCGTAAACGTTAGCCCGGTGCTTTTGCCCTAAGCACCGGGTCTAACCTAGAAAGGAACAGCATGGCAGCTACATACGTCACCGAAGCCGAATTGCGCACAGCACTCGGTATTGGCGCTTTGTATAGCTCGGCTGTTGTCGAAGAAGTCTGCCAAGCCGCAGAAAATATTGTTAAATCAAAATTATGGTTTAACAGTCAAAGCGTTTATGCTATCGAAGCAACCGGAACAACCGGGCGCATTTACATTTACGAAAATGCAGAACAGTTTGTTGTTGGCGACACAATAACAGTAGAGAACGTGCGCCAACATTTCAATGGCACTCATACAATCACAGCTGCAAATGGAATTTGGCTTGAATTTGTAAACGCACAAATAACGACACGCGAATATCACATTATCGCACCGTGGGGTCGCGTTTATGGCACACAAGCCGTTGATTACGAAACAACACCGGAAGTTAATCAAGCCACACTTATGATTGCCGTGGATATATGGCAAGCGCGCCAAGCATCAAACGCTGGTGGCATTTCACCCGATTTCACTCCATCGCCGTACAGGATGGGGAACACTCTTTTAGCAAGGGTACGAGCTTTGCTTGCGGATCATCTAGCACCGGGCGGTCAAGTAGGGTGAGTGCCATAACAACCCTACGGGGAACAATCGCGACTGCACTAGCTGATAATGCAACGTGGCAGGTGTTTTCCTTCCCACCTGCCACCTTGCTTGCTAACAGCGTGGTAATTGAGCCGGGTGATCCGTACATCGAACCTTCAAATGATCACTACAAAACGGTTAAGCCTAAAGTCAATTTCAAACTCATTGTCGTAGCACCTATGTTTGATAATCAAGGCAACCTCATTAACATCGAAGATTTCTATTTGAATTTAGTAAACAAGCTGGAAGCATCAACGATTGCATACTCAATCGGAACTTTCAGCGCACCGGCAGTCTTGACTGGTACAGCAGGTGATCTGCTAACTGGTGAAGTATCAATCAGCGTTCTATCCGATTGGAGCTAAACATGGCTGATAATGACAAAGAGCGCGAGCGTTTTCTGATCAAAATCGGTCAGGCAAAAGCCGCGGAAAAGAAAGAAGCAAAACCAACCGCTAAGAAAGATGAGGAGTAATCCACATGGCTGTTTTTCTCAATAACAAAGTTGGGTTGAAAATCAATAACGTGGATCTCTCTGATCACGTTACTGCAATCACCCTAAACCAAACCTTTGACGAGCTCGAAGTAAGTGCGATGGGCGACACATCCAGAAAGTATGTCAAGGGATTGGAAACCGCAACCCTTACCGTGTCATTTCTTAACGATCAGGCAACTGGTGAAGTTTTGGCAACCCTTCAAGCAGCTTTCGGAACAACCGTAGCTTGGAAAGCAATCAACGATTCAGGCGCAGCAGTATCGGCTCAGAATGAGCTATACAGCGGCGATTTGTTAGTAAACAATCTAACACCTATCAATGGTGGCGTGGGCGACATGGCGACAATGGATGTAACCTTTACGGTAAACTCCGCTGTCACCGTAGCCGATACCGGCTCGTTCTAGTAAACGAAAGAGGGCAAAATGGCAAGTCTAAAAGTAGTCAGGGCAGATGGCAGCGAATCTTCACACGAGATTACACCAGCCATTGAATATGCTTTTGAGCAGTACGCAAAAAAAGGCTTTTACCGAGCCTTCCGCGAAGATCAAAAGCAATCAGACATCTATTGGCTTGCATGGGAGTGCCTAAGAAGATCAGGCACAGATGTTAAGCCGTTTGGGGATGCCTTCCTACAAACCTTGAAATCAGTAGAGGTTTTGGGAGATGATTCCCCAAATGGCTAACGCGTGATTCTTGGACTTACCGCATAGCTGAGTTATCGGTAAATCTAGGAATCGCGCCTAGCGAATTTATCAACATGGATCGTGATTTATTAAAAGCGATTTATGAAGTAATTAAGAAGCAAGGGGAAGCGCGAAAACATGCCGGTGGTCATAGAAGGCGTGGTAGGGCTTAGGAAAGCCTTAGGCAAGCTCGCGCCTGATATTAAAAAGCAACTTGATAAAGAAGTGCGCGCAGCCTTAAAGCCAATAATTGCAGATGCTAGAAACAAAGTACCTAGCAACGCACCCGGCGGTCTTTACAATCTAAACAATCCCGGCTATGAGCGCAAATCGCGCACAGGCAGGGATACAGCTTTTCCATTTTATGATCAGCGTTTGATTCGCAAAGGTTTGACATATTCGGTAGCGCCTAGCAAAGTCAAGCGCAGCGGATTCGTGTCTTTGTTTACTTTAGTCAATAAGTCACGCATGGGTGGCATCATTGAAACCGCAGGTCGATTAAATCCCGGCGGTGATCCGAGAAGCCAATCAAACAATACAAGAGCTGGCAGAAGATTTAATCTAGCTATGAATGGCATAGGCGCACTAACGGATTACTCCGGGCGTGGTCGTAAGAGCACAGGTCGGTTGCTTTATGCCGCTTATGCTCGCAATCAAGGCAAAGCCCTAAATGCAATCTTGCAATCTATTAACACGGCGCGTAATAACCTTGTAAAAGAAATCAAGAACTCTAAAAGGATGGTGGCATAATGGCTTTGACTGATGAACAAATCAAAATCATTATTGCGGCTGAGTTAAAAAAGCAAGGTTTTGACAAAGCCAAGAAAGCCACAAATCAGCTAGAAGATAATTTTAAGAAGCTAGGCAGAACCGTTGCAACGGTCTTTTCTGTTGCCGTCATTACCAAGTTTGCTAAAGAATCGGTGCGTGCGTTTAAGGAAGAAGAAGTAGCCGCTAACCGATTTGAGCAAGCACTAAAGGGTGTCAATCTAGGATTTGCCACACCTGCCATTGAAGATTATTTAGAATCGTTAGAGCGTGCCACAGCCGTCACAAAAGGTGAATTGCGACCAGCATTTCAAACATTGGCACAAACTACTAGATCAATTAACAGGTCGCAGGATTTACTTGCTACGGCTTTAGACGTATCGGCTGGCAGCGGTTATGACTTGCAGACGGTTGTAAATGATTTATCACGTGCGTATCTAGGCAATAACACTAGCCTTGCTAAATACAACATCGGATTGACTAAAGCCGAACTACGCACCACACGCTTTAACGATGTCCAAGAATTATTAAACAAGCAATTTGCAGGTCAGAAAGCCGCACAGCTTGACACTTATGCTGGCAAGGTTGCCTTCATTGGCGCAGCATACGAGCGTATGCAGACAACCGTAGGTGAAGGTTTAGTCGATGCTTTTGGCATGTTATCCGGCGAGAATGGCATCGCTGGCGCGACTGGTGCGATGGAAGAATTTGGCACGATAACAGCCGATGTATTCCGAGGTCTTGGATTCTACATTGGACAGGTAACATCACAGATTGGCGGTAGCGGTGGATTGATGGCTGCCATTACTGGCACAGCCATGACTGGCAATCCATTAGCAGCTTTGATTGTGGCATTACAAAAAGCCGGACAAAAGACACGCCCACTATTCTTTCCAACCGCAGGAATCGGGCAACCGGGCATTGATGCCAAAAACCGTGCAATAGAGGAAGCTGCAATCAAGCGCCAAAAGGAACTTGAAGCGTTACGGTTAAAGTCAATCAAGCAACAGGAAAAGATCAACCGGCTAAAGCAAATCAGCCAAAAGATTGACAAGGCAGCAGCCAAGTTTGACGAACGCCGCATCCAAATTGCAGCAGCTTTGCAAGGCAATATCAGCGATGAGGAACGCCGCCGATTACTTGAATTGCAAACGATTGAAGATCTAAAGCAAGCCATCCAAGAGCAGGATGTGGATAAAGCTGAGAAGCTGTTAGAGCGTTTAGACAAACTACAAAGCCAGACTGAAACTCTAGCCGAAACGCTGGTGGGTCTAGAAGCCGGTGATCCTTTTGCTAAATGGGAAACTTACTTTGACAAAGCCGATGCGCTTGTAAATGGTTTAGTAGCCAAACTTAAAGGGATACAATCGGAAGTCAATAAACTGCTCGAAGATGCACAGGCTAGATCTATGGCGGCAGCTGCTAACGTATTCGCAGCGCAACAAGATAAAGCCACAGCATATAAAGAAGCTGCAAGAGCTACCGCAGTTTCGGCTGATATAGCAGCATCACAGGCTGCATCGGCAATAGCCGAAGCCTCAGCCGAATTAGCAGCAGCACAAACGCCACAAGAGAAAGCGGTAGCCCAAGCATTTTTAGATGGGGCTATAGCCGCTGCCGATGCTGCAAAGATTTTGCAAGAGAGTGTGGTAGCAGCTGAGGAAGCCGCAGCGTTAGCCGAATTAGACGTTGCAAGGAACCTAGAGCAACAAGGATTAGAAGCTATGTTTGCAGCCGGTGTGCCAGCGCAGACAATCATCAACATGTATGTTGAAGGCAACGCAGTTACCACACAAGATCTAGCCGATACGATAACTGATTTGCAATACAATCAACAACGCTCAGGTCGCCGCACCATTTATAGCGCAAGGGCAATTTAGTGCCAGCAGCACCCGTTATAGGCGCGATTGTAGATTTCACGCCTGGTATTAGTATTCTCATAAATCCATTTACGCTTGACTCACCGCAGTTAGGCGTGCTTGGTACTAACGTACTTGGAGATCAGCCAGCCGATTATGTCGATATAAGCTCGCTAATCAAGAGCACATCAATTAGGCGTGGTCGTAATCGTATCTTGGCTAAGTTTGAAGCTGGTACAGCTACGGTGGATATTTACGACCAAAACGGCGACTGGAATCCTAGCAATCCATCCTCGCCTTATTATGGCAAGTTGATTCCGCTTCGTAAGATTCAAATCTTCGCTGATTACGATGGCGTGCGTTATTTCCTATTTACTGGCTTCATTACCAATTACATCACTAACTTTGCTTTAGGCACGGAAGAAGTGAGCCGTGTCACATTTCAATGCGTGGATGCTTTTAGATTGCTAAATGGCGCTCTAATTACCACGGTCACAGGTGCAAGCGCTGGAGATTTATCAGGCACACGCGTAAGCGATATTTTAGATGAAGTCAGCTACCCGGCAGGTCTAAGAGATATAGATGCCGGTGATACAACCCTGCAAGCCGACCCCGGCACATCGCGCAACGCTTTGGATGCCTTGCGAACTGTTGAAGATAGCGAGCTTGGCGGATTCTTTATCGATGGCGAAGGTAGGGCAACATTCTTATCTCGCAACGTTATTACTCAATCTCTTGGCTCAGTAGCTTATAGCTTTGCCGATGATGGATCAGGTATCGCCTACCAACAGGCAACAGTCAATCTTGATGCAGATCAGCTGCTCAATGATGTAACCGTGACACGCTTAGGCGGTACTCCACAAAACGTTATTGACCAAAACAGCATCGATACTTACTTTGTCCATTCGGGCATCCGTGAGGATGTTTTGATGCAGACCGATGCCGTGGCGCTGGATATGGCTAACATGATTTTATCTACGAGATCCGACATCGAAACACGCATTGACTCGATTCAGCTAAACCTCGAAGATGGCGATGATATAAACCGCTGCGTAGCCGGTCTAAACATAGAGCTCTTGGATGCGGTAGATATTACAAAGGTTATGCCCGGTAGCACGACGGTAAACCAAACCTTGCTTGCTTTGGGCATACGCCATGACTTTAGCAACCGCAAGATGGTGACTACGATTTTTACAGGGGAAAGCCTAGTCAATGGCTTCCTACTGGACAGCAACACTTTAGGTATAATAGGCACGAACGCCCTGAGTTACTAAGGAGATCTAAATGGCAGGTGCAGGTTATAAGACCTTTAACACGGGTGACGTTTTAACGGCATCGGATGTTATGACATATTTAATGCAGCAAACCGTCATGGTCTTTGACGATGCAGCTGCTAGAACCACAGCCCTAACCGGCGTAGTAGCCGAAGGCATGATGAGTTACCTAAAAGATACAAACAAGACGTATCGTTATGATGGATCTGCGTGGCTTGATGATGCTGGCACAACATCACCACTAACAACTAAAGGTGATGTTTGGGGTTACAGCACGACCGATGCTCGAATCCCTGTTGGCGCAAACGGAACAGTCCTCACAGCCGATAGCGCAGAAGCGCTTGGGGTTAAATGGGCTGCTGCTGCTGGTGGTGGTTCATTGACACAATTGGCAACAGGTTCTTTGAGTGGTAGTTCGACCAGCATCACTAGCATTAGCGGTTCATATACTCACTTACAACTTGTGATATATGAAATGTCCGCCGATTTTAATGGTTATTACACAATGAGATTTAATTCCGATTCAGGGTCAAATTATTATTCGGTGCAAACCGATTCTTTGGTTGGCACTCGCGGTAATAATGCCGCTGCGCAAATTATGATTCAGACCGAAGGAAATTTAGGCACAAACACACAACAGACTAACACTTTTAATATTTACAATTACGCCAGCACCAGCATTAGAAAATGTTTTGATGGTGTTTGGTTCGGCTATCGTAACACAGTTGGATTAAAGGCTGGCGGTATAAGCGGTCTTTGGAACTCTTTATCTGCTATATCTTCCATACAAATTATCCCCGAGGCAGGAAATTCTTTTGACAATGGCTCTTACATTCTTTATGGAGTGAACTAATGACAAAACCTTTAATAAAAATACATAACGTTGAAACTGACAAAATCATTGAGCGAGAGATGAACGATGAAGAATTTGCTCAATACGAAATAGACTTGGCACAAGCACAAGTTGAAGAACAAGCAAAAGCCGAAGCAGAAGCACAGAAAGCAGCAGCCGAAGCCAAACTAGCAGCACTCGGACTTACAACAGACGATTTGAAAGCGCTTGGACTTGGCTAAACTGTGCAAAGCGGGGCAGCAGTTACGCGAACAGGTAGATGATGCGTTCCCCGATAGAAATCGAAACGCCCCTGAGGGTTGGCTCGGTGATAAACGTCATGCCGCCCGCGTTAGCGATCACAACCCTTTGCCTGATTCGGGCATTGTACGTGCCTACGACTTTAACGCTGATTTGGGATCAAGCAAGCATGAAGCCTACGACCTTGCAGATCAGCTTCGATTACTTGCCAGATCTGATAAACGAATTTCTTATATCATCTTCAATGGAAAAATAGCGAGTTGGCGTAAGAATTACCGATGGAGATCGTATTCAGGAATTAACCCGCACAAGTCGCATATACATGTCAGCTTTACTGCACAGGGCGATCACGACCAAAGTATGTTCCGTATTCCCCTACTAACAGGAGAACCGATAAATGGAAAACCTAAAAAAAGCCGCCGCAAGTTGGGCAAGAAGTTTCTTGGCAGCAGCCCTAGCGACCTATCTTTCGGTGGGTTGGAAGCCGGAAGCGATACTGGCAAGTGCTGTAAGTGCCGTTGCGCCAGTCATAATCCGTTGGCTCAATCCTAAAGATACGGCTTTTGGCAGACGATGAATCCGACAGAATGGGCGGGGTTAATCCTCGCCATTCTTTCTTCATGCGCCATTGTTGTCGGTGGACTTCGCTACATTATTCACAAGGAAGTACCGGCATTATTAGAAGCGAGTAATATCGTGTCGCGCATCGATAAATTAGAGTCTATGGTTCTAGAATTGCTTACTAATGAGCGCAAGAAAACCAACAAAAGCAGAACGCGCCGCTAAGCGTAAAGCTAAGGAGCGTGCAGCTGCACGTAACAAGGCCGAGCCGCTACGCCCCATAGACTTGTGGGCTGCCTCTATTGTGGAGTGCTATGAAGCGCTAGTGCGAGCGGGATACGGCGAAGATAAAGCACGCTGGTACATCGAAGAAAAGATGCGTTTACCTGAATGGATAGCGCCGGAGCCAACCGATATTCCTCATTATGATGATGACGATGAGGATGAATGAAGCGCATAGTCGTTATTTCAGACCTGCAAGTACCATTTCACGATGAGCGAGCAGTCCGAAATGTCGCAGGATTTATTCGCAGGTGGCGACCCGATGACGTTTTATGTGTTGGCGATGAGATCGATTTCCAAACGATTAGCCGCTGGAGCTCCGGTAGAGATGAGTGGAGTGGCACAATTGGTGCAGACCGTGACCGAGCTCAGTCGGTTTTATTCGAGCTTGGGGTCACGCACATCGTCAGGTCAAACCACACAGACCGGCTGTACAAATCCCTAAGCTCTAGGCTACCGGGTCTGATTGGACTGCCCGAATTAGAGTATGAAAACTTTATGGGGTTCAAGACTCTAGGCATCAAGTTTCACCGCAAGCCCTACGAGATTAGCCATGACTGGATCATGGTGCATGGCGATGAGCAAGCCATCAACCACAATGCCGGTTTGACGGCTCTAGGAGCCGCTAGGAGGCACGGAAAGAGTGTGGTGTGTGGTCATACCCACAGACTAGGGGTATCGGCCTTCTCAGAGGCATCTGGGGGCGTTTTAGGGCGTGTCCTGCAAGGGCTTGAAGTAGGTCATTTAATGGACGAGAAGCAAGCCTATTACACCCGTGGCACGTTTAACTGGCAAAAGGGCTTCGGTCTGCTCTATGTGGATCGCAAAGGCACTACGCCTGTGGCAGTACCGATAGACAAGCAAGGCAGCTTTGTGGTCGAAGGCAAGCGCTATGGATGAAACCAAGCCTGACCTACACCGCACGATTGACGATCATATAGACCTTTTCGTTACCTTACCGTTATAGAACACGCCGGGGTTCCGGTTATTGACAAATCCAATTTAGGCGTATTCTTTTTGCATGTCCGAAATACGGACATGGGAAGGAAACGATGCTAGAAGCTTTCTTGTGGGGAATCACAGGTGGGTTATTGGCACTAGGCTGGTTTCTACGTTTAACAAGTAATCACTATCAGAAGGGCTATCGGGATGGATACAACAGGGGCAAAGCGGTTGCGCTCGAAAGACATATTGACTAATGCTAGTGACACGATTGATGAAAGATCCGCAACGCATGGTCATTACGACCTCACTTTACTTAGAGCGTCAAAACTCTGGGGCGATTATCTCGAAAGGGAAATCGACCCGATGGATGTTGCAATCTGTATGGCACTACTCAAACTCGCTAGAGTTATGGAATCTCCACGCCATGACGATAATTTCGTGGATTTGGTCGCCTATGCAGCAATCGCTGGAGAGCTCGCGGTCAAAGATTGGCACGATCTGGATGCTTTCTAGGTCGCCGAAAGGCACATGGTGTGATTACTGCAAGCTGCGGTGGGGCACAGATAATTGGCGTGGACAAACGCAAGCGGTCTGGCAAATCACAAGCAAAAGAAAAAGCAAAATGGTTGTCAGACACTATTGCCATCCTTGTGCGATGGAAGCCCAAACGTGGCACGATGGTACGACTTGGACTTTCAAAGAACAATTGGACTATGCGAAAGGACACATGCAGTTAGATGTTTAACTTAAAAGATTATGAAGATGTAGATACGAGGATACACAAATTTTATGAAGAATTCCCGGATGGATCTATACACACAGAGCTTATTCAGAATAACGATGATCAAGGAATCGTGGTCTTCAAGGCTACGGCGTACCGTACCCATGCAGATGCTATGGCTTCCGCTATTGGTTATGCGCGCGGCGCTCGCAAAGATCGCGGTGTGGATCGCGATTTTTGGTTTGAAAACTGCGAAACATCTGCAATTGGAAGATGCTTGGCTAATCTCGGTTTATCTGCTAGAGGAAAGCGAGCAAGCAGCCTTGAAATGGCTAAGGTTGAGGACGCTAAAACAAATGGTAACTCGCCGATACGGGTACGCACCCAAGAGCAAAAGGAGTTTCTAAATGCAACTAATCCAGAGGCAGAAATTATTTGGGATACCACGATTGAGCCGCCTAGTGATGAACCCACTATGGCGAACGCAGCTGATTTGGTTCAATCGGTATTATCTGCCGAAATTGTGCCTAGCTGTAAGCACGGCAATCGCATCCTTCGTGAAGGTCACGGCAAAAATGGTGCTTATCGTGGTTGGGGTTGCCCTATTCCTATGAGGAATAAAGCTGAACAATGCAAAATGATATGGATGATTTTGGATCCTGCTGGTAAATGGCAATTTAGACCCGAAGATGAAGAACTGGTTGCAGGATAATGGCGCATAAAAGAAATGCTTTAGATCGTAGCGATGAGCATTACACACCTAAAATACTTTTTGATACGTTAGAAATTACTTTTGGTACGGATGTGTGCGCTCCAGCAGGGGGCGTGCCCTGGATTCCGGCGATAAATTATTACGATATGGCACGCGATGGTTTAACAAATCCGTGGTTTGATGTTGTTTGGATGAACCCACCTTTCAGCAATCCTGCGCCTTGGGTTGAAAAATTCATTTTGCATAGTAATGGCATAGCGCTTTGCGTTGTCAGCAAAAGTAAATGGTTTAATGCTTTATGGAACGCCGCTGATGCCATTGTTCCATTTCCTAGAACTTGGAAATTTGAGCGACCTGACGGCAACAAAAAAACAATCAGTTTTCAAAGTTTTCTTTTTGCAATTGGAAAGGTGGGCAGCGATGCGTTACGCAAAATGCCAGATTACAAGGTACGTTAGGGGGTGTGTATGCTGGTGATGGACAAACGCATTGACGTGTGCGACAATTGTAACGAGCCGATAACTGCTGGAACAGTCAAGCCGTGCGAATGTCGCACATGTCATGTTAGGTCTAACTAAATGTCACAATCTCGTAAGCATCGAGGATATGCGACTCAGC
>Ga0208644_1003437_pt1 | contig 12315 bp, 17 predicted proteins | sample VirMetDEL_Nov_18_FD_184517 | JGI IMG/M metagenome (GOLD analysis project Ga0208644, IMG submission 184517) | Aqueous microbial communities from the Delaware River and Bay under freshwater to marine salinity gradient to study organic matter... | ecosystem: Environmental > Aquatic > Marine >... | reverse complement strand
TGCAAATCTTGCATCACGGACCACGACAGGTTTAAGTCTTGCAGAGAGAGCAATGGATGCTATGGGAATAGGAAGAGGAATTGGAGGAAGAACAGAAGGTTATGGAGTTGATTCTGTAGCTGGTATGACTTCTGGTCCTACTCATGGTGTAGATGATGTTAATTCTCAATCTGTTGGAGCAGATGCTTCCGCAGGTGGAGCTGCAGGCGCAGCTGCTGCAAGTGCAGCAGGGGCTAATGATAGTGGTGATACAGGTGGTTCTTTTGCAAAAGGCGGAAGAGTTGGTTTTTCAAATGGTTCGGATGGTCAAGACTATTGGATCACGGTTCAGGAAATGTATGATAATGCTGGTGGAGAAGCCGGCACAGGTTTAGGTTTAATTGATTTTGCAAATAAATACTTCCCTAAAATGGCAACAGGTGGTAGAGCAGGGTATTTACAAGGGGGACTGGTTAGTTTATTAAGGTAATATTATGGCAAACGGTAAAAAAGCACAAACAACAGGAGAACATATCATAGCTTTATATGGTCATGTCACTGGTGTGAAACGTGATGTAGATAGTATCCGCTGTACACAAAAACATATTCATAACGATATAGAAAAAATTCACGGTAAAGTAGATAAATTATTATACGTTTTAGTAGGTGCACTTATTAGTGGTGTAGTTGCTATCATTGAAAACCTTAGATAGAGTTATTTGTTATGAAAGAAATACTTGTACATAAACACCTTATTGTTCGTGCTGAAGCAATCAGCCCACCTATGAATCCAGAATTTTTAACTAAGTGGTTAGAAGATTTTATTAAATATATTAATATGAAAGTATTAATGGGTCCTTATGTTATTTATCATGATGTGCCAGGTAATAGAGGTATCACAGGAGCTGCTATTATAGAGACTTCACATATTGTCATGCATGTTTGGGATGAACCATCTCCAGCATTAATGCAATTTGATGTATATTCTTGTGGTGAGTTTGATGCAGAACAAATTTGTAGATTAATACAAAAAGATTTTGATGTTGTTAAAATAGAATATAAATTTTTAGATAGAGAAAATGAATTAAAAGATATCTCAGGTGGATACCATGTATACAAAGATAGATTAAAAGATTTAGTTGTGCAAAACCACAACAGAAAAGAAAAAGAAGCAAAAGAAAAACTATTATTAAAGAATAGAAAAGAAGTTGATATCAATAAAGATGGTTCTGGATACACTATTAAAGAAGGTCCTAACAAAGGGAAAGTTTTGGCTCATATCCAAATTCCAAGGAAAAATCTTTAAAAAAGTCTTTCATAGAAGCCCGTAGATTAACGAAATCACCCCTTGACAATACCCAGGTACCCCCCATATATTGCATATTGGTGCGATAATGTGATCGGCCAACTAACTTGCTTAATTTAACAAAGGAGTAGTATATGACAAGTTTTGATTTAATAAATTCAGTACATAAACAATTATTTAACAAAGGATTAGATGTCTTTGATGGCGTTTTTGATTCTTGGTCAAAAGTAACTGGTTTTCCTTTTTGGAATGTTGTGAAATATTCTAAAGGTAAATATGGTTTGGAATTAGGATTAGCTGGCTTCAAGAAAGAAAATGTTCTTGTAGAAGTTAATGACGGTGTTCTAACTATTGAAGGAAAAGTAGACGACGCAGCAGTTGACTATGTACAAAAAGGTTTATCAACTAAATCTTTCTTCAAACAATTTTCATTACCCAATGAAGCTATTGTAGATGAAGCTAAAATGGAAGATGGAATGTTGAAGATCCAATTTGGTATCAAAGAAGTTGAGAAAAATTCTCAGAAGGTAGATATTAAATAATGTTTCCGTACAACGAAGAAGAGTGGGAATTTATTTCCCACTCTTTTCTTTCCTATAAAGATATTCCTTAGAGCCAGTCCTTCATATCTTCATTCATAATTTCATTAGCTATGTCCATTTTTTTAACTAATGCTTTTACGATTTTTTCATCTACTGTATCTTGAGCGATAATATCTATATAAGTCATTTTACGTTTTTGACCTGCTCTATTTATCCTAGCTTCTGATTGAGTTCTTTTCTCTAAATCATATCCATTAGAATAATAAATCATGGTATTAGCTTCTGTCAAAGTTATTCCATAACCACCAGTTTGTGGTGTGCCTATTATAAATCGCACTGGACTATTGGGGTCTTGTATTTTTTTAATATTACCTTGACGTTCTTCAAAAGGAGTTTCTCCATAGTAAGTAACATAAGAATCTTTCCCGTATTCTTTTTCTATAGCTTCAACAATAGCTTTAATATCATGTTTATAATGAGCCCATATCACCGCTTTGTTTTCTACTTCTTTTAAGATATCCATTAACGTACTTAATCTTTCATTTTTAATATCTTTTATGGTTCCATCATCGGCAGTAAAGTGACCACAAGTAATTTGATGTAGTCTCATGAGTTGGACTAAAGCAGTAGCAGTTGTCATTAACTTTCCATCTAATTGTGCTAAAGCAATTTGTTTCATTTGATAATATATTTTTTGTTGTTCGGGAGATAGCTGAATAATTCTTTTCATGAAAGTATAATCAGGTAAATCTAAACAATCTTCTTTTAAGACACGGTAAGAAAACTTTTCTATTCTTTCTGATAACTCAGCTAAGTTTTTATATCCAACAATTATTTGAACAGAACGACCACCAAAATTTGCAGATTTCATTATGGCGTATCTAGTCCTAAATGCATAGTAAGAAGTAAAATCTAACAGACCTTCATCTAAAAATTCACATTGTTTATATAAATCTAAAGGTGATTTAGTTACAGGAGACCCTGTTAGTATTCTTCTATATTTAGCATGTCTACCTAAACCAACAATAGCTTTTGTTCTTTTAGCTTCCGGGTTTTTAATAGTAGTAGATTCATCTATGGCCATTAAAGTATTATGACAACTTAAAAATTTAGATGCAAACTTCAAACCTTTTTCACTAGAAAAAGCTTCTACGTTCATGACAAGGATATGGAGTTTTTCTGTGGACTCAAATAATTTATTGAGTTCAGTTTGTTGTTTTTTATTAATTGCGGCGCGCCATAATACTACATCTTTTTCTACATGGCTAGCCATATGATTAGGAATTTCTATATCAAACCAGTTTTGATAAACTCCTTTTGGTGCTATAATAAGTGCCCCATTTATTTTGCCTTTATCATAAAGCATAGCAATGTTATCAATAAGAACTTTAGATTTACCTGTTCCCATTTCCATAAAGTATGCAAATGCTTCTTTATTCCATGACTTTTCCAATGCAGTAATTTGATGTGCATAGGGTTTAGTTTTAAATTTATAATTCATAATAATATTCTTCTTTCTGTATTGACAATAGATACAATAAAACGTATTTAGTTGTCAAGCGAAAGTATGGAAAACACAGTTTACGTTATACAAGAATTACCAGGTACTAGATCAGGTGCCCCTAAATTTAATATTATGGGTGCTCAAAAGTATGGTAAAATTGTCACAGTTCTTCCAGAGTTTTCTCAGATTATATTATCTCCTGGTCCTCTTATTTTTAAATTAAGAAAATTATTAAAAGATTACAAAGAAACAGATTACTTATTATTAACCGGAGATCCTGCAATAATTGGAGTGGCGTGCTCTATTGTCGCAGATATAACAGGCGGTAGATTTAATTTATTAAAGTGGGATAGACAAGAAAAAACATATTATCCAATAGAAATTAATTTATATGAAAAAGGAAAGATCGAAGATTAAACTTGACATAAAATTTTATGTAAATATACATACACACATATCAATAACAACTAGAAAGGAATAAAGTTATGAGTATAAATTTTGAAGAAGATAAAAAAGAAGTTTTAGATTTGTCTAGCGACAATGATAAAAAATCTTTATCTAATCAAGTTGAAAAATTAAAAGTTTTAGAAGATAGTATTGCTGCTGCAGAAGAAGAATTAAAAAAACTAAAACAGCAAGCAGATGCTATTTCCGGAGAAGTCATTCCTACTATGATGCAGGAAATGAATATCTCAACATTAAAATTAGCAGACGGTTCGGCTGTAGAAGTCAAACCCGTCTACGGTGCTTCCATCAGTGCAGAGAAAAAAGAGGAAGCATTTAACTGGCTTCGTAGTGAAGGCTTGGGTGATCTTATTAAAAATGAGGTTACTGTTTCTTTTGGCCGAAACGAAGATAACAAGGCGTTGCAATATGCAACCCTTGCACAAGGTCAGGGGTTTCAACCGATCCAGAAATTAAAGGTTGAACCTATGACACTTAAAGCATTAGTCCGTGAGCGTCTCGAATCTGGAAAAGAGATGCCCGCGGAACTATTTAATGTGTTCGCAGGAAACCGAACCAAAATAACAAGGAAACAATAACAATGAACAAGGAACAAGAAACAATGGTAAAAGAAAAGAAAACTGAAGTAGCTGTTAAAGCTGCTGCAGGTGCATTGTCTACAATATCTTTTGAAGATGATGCAGATAGAGGATTGAGTAATTTAGGTCATGAGGACTTAGCATTACCTTTCTTAAAAGTGTTAGGACAGTTATCTCCTGAAGTAAATAAGAGAGATGGAAAATATGTTCAAGGTGCTGAACCTGGAATGATTTTCAACACTGTTACTAAAGAACTCTTTGATGGTGAAAAAGGAATAGAAGTTATTCCTTGTCATTACAAATTAGAGTTTGTTGAATGGCAAGATAAAGGAGAGGGTGCTGGTGCTCCAGTAGCAATACATCCTGCTTCTAGTGATATTTTGTCCAAAACAAAAAGAGATGCTAGTTGGAAAGATAGATTACCTAATGGTAACTATGTTGAGAAAACAGCTAATCATTTCTTAATCATAAATAGTAAATCCCCTTCAAGTGCTCTATTGACTATGAAATCTACACAGTTGAAAGTTAGCAGAAGTTGGAACAGTATGATGGCTGGAATTAAACTACAAGGTAAAAATGGTTTATATACCCCTGCCTCTTTTAGTCATGTCTACAAACTAAAAACAGTTCAGTTATCTAATGATAAAGGAACATGGTTTGGTTGGGATGTTTCAAGAGTAGGTCCAATACAAGATGCTGTATTATACCAACAAGCTAAATCTTTTTCTGAAAGTGTTTCTAAAGGAGATGTTCAGGTCAAGCATGGTGAGCCCGCAAATAATACAAACAGTAAAGATTCAGAAGCACACTTCTAAATCTTTTAAGTACTACATATGGGCGGTGTATACCGCCCATATAAATTATATTGTGAGGAGTTATGGAAAGAAAATTTATAGAGTTTTTTACAGGGTTAGATAGAAACTTTGGTAGATGTGATTTAACCAATGCAAAAATAAATCCTGAAACAGGAAAACTAGAAATACCAGATAGAGATTATGGTTGGAGCGGCCGACCTATTGAAGACAATGATTATTTAAAACATTTAGAAGGAAGTGTATCTATTGGAATACAGCCATGTAATGATGATGGTAAAGTTATATTTGGAGCAATAGATGTAGATGTTTATAAAAACTTTGATATTCCAAAATTATTAAAAACAATTCAAGATTTAGATATTCCAATCATACCTGTTAAATCTAAAAGTGGTGGTTTTCATTTATATGTTCACTTTGAGCATTATGTAAATGCCGCCTTTGCAAGGCAATTTTTAAAGAATTTATTATACACTCTTAAACTAGGACCTAAGACAGAGATATATCCAAAACAAACAAACGTAGAGGGTAGAGTAGGTAATTTTATTAATATTCCTTACTTCGGTAAAAAGGAAAGAGTTGCAGTTAACCCTCAAACTGGTGAAGACTTTTCTTTTGAGCAATATATTCAAGTAGTAGAAGCTAATAGAAAAACTGAAAAAGAATTAAAATCTTTCATGGATAAATTAACTGGATCTGAATTATCAGGTGGTCCAGAAGAATTTACAGATGGTCCTCCTTGCCTACAACAATTATCAAAAGAAAAATTAGAAGATGGTAGAGATAGGTTTCTTTATAATTACATGGTGTTTGCTAAGAAAAAATATTCAGATGATTGGGAAGATAAAGTAAGATTTGCAGCTAGAGAATATTTTAAAAATGATGGTAAGTGGGACGATAAAAAAGTAGAACAAAAAATTAAAAGCTGGAGTGCAACAGAATCTGGTTACACTTGTGATGATGGTGTCATTACTCTTAAATGTATGGAAGATATCTGTCATAAAAGAAAATTTGGAAAAGCTACAGATGCTGTTATGGAATGGCCTAATTTCTCTAGTCTTACTAAAATTGATTTTGATGAACCTGAATTTGAATTAACTGTTTCTCATAGAGATAAGAATGGTGATGAATTATCAGAACAGATGTCTTTTAAAAAAGGAGATGCTCTTTTAGTACAAACTGATTTTAGAAAACAAGTTGCTACTCAATTAGGTATTTTCTTACCTAAGATTAAAGATAGAGATTACTCTTTAATTATGAAAGTATTGTTTGACAATATTGAAAAACAAAAACCACCTATCGGAACAACGAACAAAGAAAAATTATTTAGATACTTAAAAGAATATATACATCAAGTTCCAGCAACTAGTCATGCATCTTTTGCTAGTGGAGCTACTCTCAAGAAAGATGATATGTGTTATTTTGTATATGAACGTTTTTATGATTTCTTACGAAGAAAAGATTGGAAGATAGATGATAGTAAAACAGGATCTTATATTAAAAAATGGTTTAAGGCAGACTTTGGTAAAAAGAAAAGATATCCAAAATCAGATACACAGAAACAATCTAATCCACAAGTAGAGTGTATAGCTTTACCACTAGATAGATTTGAAAAAGAAATAACTCCGGATGAATTAATAGAGATGACGGATAAGGAAGATATCTTATAATGATTTATAAAGTCTTTGGTCCTCCGGGCACTGGTAAAACATTTGAATTAATTCAAAAGGCAAAACAATATATAGACAACGGAGCTTCGTTAAATGAAATAGGATATTTTGCTTTTACTAAAAAGGCAGCAAAGGAAGCCAAGGAAAGAATGCCATTTGAAAAGAAAAAATTAAGATACTTTCAAACATTACATTCATTAGCATTTCATACATTAGGTCTTAAAGAAGAGAATGTTATGCAGCCCTATCATTATGAAGACCTGGGGAAAATTTTAAATATAAGAGTTTGTTTTGAAGATAAAAATAATGATCAGGAATCTTTTTATCTAACCTGTGATAATTTATATTACCAATTAATTGGTAGAGCAAAAAATAAAGATATATCTGTTAGGGCTGAGTATTGTACTAATGAATATCCAAGAGAAGAAATAGATTGGGATACACTAAACCATATAAATATTAATTTAGAACAATATAAAAAGAAAAATAATTTAATAGATTTTAATGATATGATCTACATGTTTATTAAAGAGGAAGAAAAATGCCCTAAATTCAAGGCTATTTTCATAGATGAAGCTCAAGATTTATCACCTATCCAATGGAAAATGTTTGATATCTTAAAGAAAAAATCTGAAGATATCTATTTAGCAGGGGATGATGATCAAGCTATTTATGCCTGGGCTGGTGCAGATGTAAATAGATTTATAGATGAGTCTGCAGAGAATGAAAAAGTATTAGAACAATCTAGAAGAATACCAAGGTCTGTTCAAGAATTGTCCGAGGTTGTTTTGAATAGGATAGAGGGAAAAAGAAAAATAAAACAATACTTACCTAGGGATGAAGATGGATCCGTAGAAAAAATATTTAACCTAGATCAAATAGATTTACACCAAGGTAATTGGTTAATCTTAGCTAGGACAGGAAGCAGGTTAATGGAGATCATGGATCTGTTGAAACAAAAAGGTATTTTCTATCAAACGAAAAAAGGAAAAAGTTTTAAGGTTCATTTATATAAATGTATTCTTAACTATGAGAAATCAAAAGTACATCCTTTAACAGATTCTGAATTAGATGACATAAAAGAATTTATGGACAAGGACACTATAGATCCCAGTGTGCCCTGGTATGAAGCTTTTTCTAAAGCTCCTCAAAATGAAATTCAATACATAAGATTGATGTTATCGAATCGTGAAAAATTGTCTCAAGATGCAAGAGTGAGGTTATCTACAATCCATGCAATTAAAGGAGGAGAGGAAGATAATGTTATTCTTATTTTAGACAATGCTAGAAAAATAAGAAGAGCAGTTCAAGATAGTCTCAATAAAAGAGACGAAGAACATCGTGTATGGTATGTGGCCATTACAAGAGCAAAACAAAAACTCTATTTACATAGAGCAAAAATTGAAAGGAACGGTTATCAACTATGACAACTAAAGAAGACTTTGAGAGAATATTTCCATTAAATAAACAAGTAGGTGGAGCTCATTATAAACAATTTAAAATACAACCTTATACTTTTACCAGGACCAATAACTTGAATTTTTTTCAAGGAAATGTTATTAAATATGTTTGTCGTTATAAAGAAAAAAACGGAATACAAGATTTACAAAAAATAATTCATTATTGTGAATTAGAAATACAACAGATGAGAGAGGAAGAGAAATAATGAAAGTACCTTTATTCGTAGCCCAGACAGAATGGATTGAACCAGAAGAGTATCCTGATTTACGATCCTACGATGAAATTGCAATTGACTTAGAAACCAGAGATCCTGATTTAAAATCAAAAGGATCTGGATCGGTTATTGGTAATGGTGAAGTGGTGGGTATTGCTGTAGCTGTTCCTGGAAGAAAGTTTTATTTTCCCATTGCTCACGGATCAGGGCCCAACATGGATCGTAAGAAAACATTAGAATGGTTCAAAGATGTTCTATCAACGGACTCTATAAAAATATTCCATAATGCAATGTATGACGTATGTTGGATACGTAATTTAGGTATAAAAATCAATGGCTTAATCGTAGATACGATGATAGCAGCAAGTCTAATTGATGAGAACAGATTTCAGTATTCATTAAATTCTTTGTCTTGGGATTATTTAGGTCATGGTAAAAACGAATCAGCATTGAATGAAGAAGCTAAGTCTAGAGGATTAGATCCTAAAGCAGACATGTGGCAACTACCTGCTATGTATGTAGGAGCATATGCAGAAAAAGATGCCGAGCTTACTTTGGAGCTATGGCAAATGTTTAAAAAAGAAATTGTTCATCAAGATATAGAATCTATTTTTAATTTAGAAACAGATTTATTTCCTTGTTTAATAGATATGAAATTTAAAGGCGTTCGCGTGGATGGTGAAAGAGCTCACATAGCGAAACAACAATTAATTGTAAAAGAAGAAGAGATAATGCTAACACTGAAAAAAGAAACAGGATTAGATATTCAAATAATGGCAGCACGATCTGTTGCCAAAATGTTTGATAAACTTTCTTTGCCATACGATAGAACTGAGAAATCAAAAGAACCCTCCTTTACTAAAAATTTCTTACAAGAACACAGTCATCCTTTAGTACAGATGATAGCAAAAGCTAGAGAAATAAACAAGGCTCATTCCACTTTTATTGATTCTATTCTTAAATTTGAACACAAAGGTAGAATTCATGCTGATATTAATCAAATACGATCTGACCAAGGGGGAACCGTTACAGGACGATTTAGTTATTCTAATCCTAACCTACAGCAGTTACCTGCTAGGAATAAAGATTTAGGACCTTTGATTCGTTCTTTATTTATACCAGAAGACAAACATACCTGGGGATGTTTTGACTATTCACAACAAGAACCAAGATTGGTTGCTCACTATGCAGCATTATATAAATTCCCATCTGTGTATGATGTTATTGAAAGATATCGTAATGATTCTTCTACAGACTTTCACCAGACAGTAGCAGACATGGCTCAGATTCCTAGATCACAAGCAAAAACTATTAACTTAGGTTTATTTTATGGAATGGGTAAAGCTAAACTACAAGCAGAACTTGGAGTGTCGAAAGAAAAAGCTGCTGACTTATTTGATCAGTATCATGCTAAAGTACCCTTTGTGAAACAATTAACGAACAGTGCTTCTAACAGAGCACAAGAACGTGGCCAGATAAGAACGTTACTTGGAAGATTATGTAGGTTTCATTTATGGGAACCTAATAGTTTCGGTATGCATAAAGCTATGCCTCATGAAGATGCACTCTTGGAACACGGACCAGGGATCAAGAGAGCTATGACTTACAAAGCATTAAATAAATTAATACAAGGTAGTGCTGCAGACATGACTAAAAAAGCAATGTTAGATCTACATAAAGAGGGAATTGTTCCACATATTCAAATACATGATGAATTAGATGTATCTGTAGAATCTCCAGAACATGCTAAAAAAATTATTGAGATTATGGAAAATGCTGTTACACTAGAGGTCCCCAACAAAGTTGACTACGAATCTGGAGAAACCTGGGGAGATATTTATGGATAATTATGAAATTAAACGAAAATACAAGTATTGCCTTACCTATCAGAAATTTACTAGCTATCGTTGCTGCTGTTGGTTTAGGAGTATGGGCCTATTTTGGAGTCATTGAGAGACTCAATCAATTAGAAACCAAAAATAAATTATTCGAACAAGACCTGTTAGAAGCATCTAAACAAAAACCTATTGACCAGGAACAGTTTATGCTGATTGAATACATTACAAAACAATTAGAAAAACATGCAAAAATGTTGGAAGATAATGTCCATACAGGGGTAATGTTAAAACAATACGACAAAGAAATTGAGAGATTGAAAAAAGACGTAGAAAAATTAAAGGATGCAACAAGAGATATTAAATTTGCAAATGGAAATGGTAAACATTAATGGTCGAAATGGTTGTAGCTTTGTGTTTATTTTTAAATGATAAAATGATAGAACATTCGCACAAAAAATCATTATCGGAGTGTCTAGAGACCAAAAGAAAAATAGAACGAAACACTGATAGTGGTAATTCACATGTTCAATGTGCTGTCGTCAAAGCAAAAGTATATGTGGACCAACATGGAATTAAACGAATAGAAAACATTGAAGGGCATTAATGAAATTTTTTTGTAAAACATGTGGACATCGTTGTCATTGTTTAGGTAAAGGTTATTATGTTAGTGAAACCTTTTGTGAAGGTTGTTCTTGTAATGAATGCACCTGTAGAGATAAACCACTTATCTTAAATAAACCTGTACGACCTAAAAAATTTGAAACCTATACTATTTGTGTATTAATTATTCTTATTTTATGTGTTGGCTTATTAAGCTGCACAAAAGAAAAATATCCTAATAAAATGGATAGTATTGCTAAAGCTTTATCTAACATAAAAAAATGAAACGTTGTATTTACTGGGTTTGTAGGGGTTTCTGTCTCTTGTTAAAAGACTGTAAATGTAATAAGCTTAATAAAAATTTAAATGAAACAATAGATCACTGTAATCCTTTTAAATATATTTCATGAAACTCTCCGCAAATTTTCAGTTAAGTGAGCTCGTTAAATCACAAACTGCTGAAAGAAAAGGCATACCCAATAACCCATCGCCAGCTCATATCGACAATTTAAAGGCCCTCTGTGTCAATGTTTTGCAACCGATTAGGTCGCATTTTGATTCTCCGGTCATGATTTCTTCTGGATATCGTTCTGCAGAACTTTGTATTGCAATTGGATCGAAACCTACTTCCCAGCATGCCGAGGGCAAGGCAGCAGACATAGAAGTGATTGGAGTAGACAACAAGGAACTAGCACAATGGATCAAGGATAATTTAGAATACGATCAGCTTATTTTAGAATTCTATAGAGACGGCGAACCCGATAGTGGTTGGGTACATATCTCCTGGAACAGTGATGAAAATAGAAACCAGTCTCTACGAGCATATAGAGATGACAATGATAAAACACAATATAAACCATGGTAAAGATAAGAGATATCATTAATCAAATTGATACCGTTAGTGGTGTTTGTCCACAGTGTCATGAAGAAGCTATCTTAGTTGCTATTGTATCGGATTATTATAGGTGTACAAATTGTGGAGAAGATACTAGACAATATATAAATGGAAGTATTAAATATTTATCTATTTCAGAGGAAGATAGGACATGGCTAAAAAATCAAAAGTAGGTGTATCTGAATTATTAAAACGTAATCGTATTAAACGAAGAGGTCGTCATTCTAAAAAACATAAAGGTAAAAAGAAATCGGAACGCGGCCAAGGGCATCCAGGTTAACTATTATTTCCCTCTTTAATACAAGTAGAATATACTCCGGTAACCATCATTTTATATTGTAAAGCAATATCCTTTATTTCTTTTCTTTTTCTAGGTGATATCTTTTCACATTCTTTTTCTGTTCTATAATACACTTTTGGCTCTTCTACCATAGGAGTACAGGCCTCTTGA
>Ga0208644_1003431_pt1 | contig 12330 bp, 10 predicted proteins | sample VirMetDEL_Nov_18_FD_184517 | JGI IMG/M metagenome (GOLD analysis project Ga0208644, IMG submission 184517) | Aqueous microbial communities from the Delaware River and Bay under freshwater to marine salinity gradient to study organic matter... | ecosystem: Environmental > Aquatic > Marine >... | reverse complement strand
CGAAGTCTCAGTCCAATCTAATCGGAAAGCAGACGCGCAACGATGTGCGCGAAATGAAAACAGCGTACAAGAACGAACGCGGGTCACAGATAGCACAGGCTGGTGCGTCAGGCGTCGAGTTGACCAGTGGCTCGTTCGGCAACGTGTTCGCAAACAACGCAGTCAACATGGCGAAGTCCGTAGCTGACCGCAGATACGCTGGTGCTGTTGCCCAAGCACAGGCTGAACAGGCTGGCAAGAACGCACTAATCAGCGGTATCGTCGGTGGCATCGCCACTGGGGTTGGCGGGATTGGTGCAGCCAATTTCCAGAAACGTATGCTTGAACAAAAACGCGGCTTGCTTTAGGAATAATAAATGCCTAGAATCATTCCTATACAGGGTTCCAGTATCCCAACCAACGTGACGCCAGGTCTCGGGTCGGCTATCGGCTCTGCACTTACGAACGCCGTGTCGCCGCTCTTACAGCAACAGGCCGACATTCGATTCGAGGAAGAGAAGTTCCGACTCGCCGAGGAAGAGCGGCGGCAGAAGCAGGAAGCCGTTAATGCGGTCATCGACAAGAATGTGTGGCGTCAGCAGTTTGAGTACGACGTTCGGAAAAACCATAACCCCGAGGACTACTTTGATGTCTTTGATGCTGGCGAGAACGAGTATGACCAGTCGGTGCTCAATGGACGCTCTCAGACATTTATAGAGACGTATAAGAACAACGACAAGATTCCGCGAATTCAGGCGATGGGTACTATGGGTACAGCTATGCGTACCGACATCCTTGATCGCGAGAAAGCTAATCTATCAAACCAACTCGATAAGGCTGTTGGCGCATATTCAACGAGTTCCGTTGTCGACACGAGTTCATTTGAGATGATTAAGGAGTTATACTCGGAGAACGGTATAATCCCGCCCGACGACCTTGACAGGATTATCGAAGCATCCATCATGGACGCAAAAGAGAATCGTGTGTACGGCTTAGTTAATAATGGAGACTTCGACTTCGCACGTGAGTTCTTGTCTGATGCTGGATTCAGCGAAAAGCGAAATCGCGAGTTCGATAACATAATCTCTATCGAAGAGAATCGCGCAAATGCCATTGCTCTTGCCGATGAGTTCGACGCGATAACTACGGTAGACAACACTGTATTTTCTATGGCTCAGTCTGGTGCTACGTATGGCGAGATAGAATCATACGTAATACAGAACACAGCACCAGACACTATGGCTCGTACACTGTCAATGAAGGCGTTAGAGTCTCGCATTACAAAGCCAGAGGATGCGGTTAATCAGACAGAGGAGACGCTTGATCGTTGGCGGGAGCAAGCCAAGGAACTTCTTGTAACGGAAGAATCATCTAAGGCAGTCTTTGATGCAATAAGCGAAATCGCACCAGAGGGTTCACCGCAACGCGATGTTATGATGCGTTACGCAAAACAGTTTATTGAGCAACCCGAAGTTGTTACACAAGAACTCGGGCCAGCTATGGCTGTTACGGAAGCATTTAGCAATAACAACCTTACTAAAGCAACAGACATTATTTCTTCAACGCCACAAGACACTCCAGCAAGGTTTGCCGCCGAGAAGGTGTTTGAAAGCAAGGTTGGTATGAGTTATAGTGATTGGTCTAATAGGAGTGATCTACAAAAATCGCAAATACAAACACGCATGTTCTCTCAGTCGCTTGCCGATATGAGTTACGACATGAAGTCGTATATATCGAACAACAAGTCAGACGGTTATGCGAATCTGAGTCCCGAAGTCCTTCGAGGCAAGATGCAGTCGATGTCTATCCTGAAATCAGAAATGGACAGGGCTTACGAGTCTGGTCTAATATCGCCCGATAATTACGGTGAACTCAACTCGAACTATATGAAGGCTGTTATTGACTCGTCTAATGCGCTATACCGCAAGTCACCCGACGAGATTGATAAGCTGCCATACACGCACCTTCAATCAATGGTTGATAAGACATACAACGATCCATCCATACCGTTCCCTGTAAGGCAAAGATACAGGGAGATAGTATTTTCGAATCTTGCAGACTCGAATAATGATATGTTTTCAATACAGGATTCGGGCAAAAAGTCTGAGGTCATCAACAGGGCCAACGCTACGGCATCTCAGTTTAGTGCCGATGCTCTTGTTCAGGCATACAAAAAGTATGGCCTCACAGAGGAGCAGACGAGAGCCACGATGAAGGATATTGGTAAAGAGGCATTTCTTCCAAATCCGTTTGTTGATGCAAAATCATTCTATGACAGTACAAATGAATTCGGTATAGCATCATCATCTGATATAGAAGCATACCTAAAGAAGTCTGGACGCGGATATACGCCAGAGGAGCGTCAAGCATTTAATGACGCATACAAGGCTTTTCTTCGCGAGGGTGTAATAACACCACCGAAGAGTGGACTTTCCTTTGCTGGGGATGTCTATAAGAATGGGTGGCTAGTAATGTTTGAAGCTTTGAAGCCAGCGTTAAATCCCAAGATGGATGACAACAATGTATTTGTCCAAGACTTCCGCAAGTTAGGCAAGAATACAGGTGGGAAGTAATGCCTAGAAATCTATCAGACGATGTCCTCGACAGGGCTGCGACCGGATCTATCCAGGGACAGAGTCCAGTCATTAACGCGAACGTACAGCACCTTATGTCGGGTGGCAGAGTTACAGACATCTACGGCGCGACTCCGTTTGATGATAATGTTTTCCTCGACTGGATCGGTGCGCCAGGTGGACTCGCCGATGTTAGCCAAATCAAGAAGGCACTTGGTACGTCATTTATCAATATGACCACTGGCGTAATTGCTACTCTTATTGATGAGGTTGTTGACCAAATAGAAGATGATGAGCCGACCAAGGTAGATATGCTGAGAGACTTTCGCGATAATGGTGTAGACCTTCAAAGTCTTACCGAGTTCGCTACAAGTTTCGTAATCGACACATCGCCGATACCAATCATGCCAACAGAGATGCGGAACTTTGTCAGCGATGCTATTGAGAAAACTGGCGCGGCGGAAGTGTTGCGAGAAACAAGTAACGGTATCAAGAATTGGAATCAGGAGTTCTTGGCGCGTAACGATCTCGCGCTTGGCCCCGACGAGGAGCCTACGCTTCTGTACAATATTGTGTCTGGCGGGACATCACTATTGGCATCGCTTGGTCTTTTGCTTTTAACAAAGAACCCGCAATTAGCAGCAACCGTTCTCGGAACAGTGCAGCAGACACAAGCGTATGAAGCGTACATGGCGGCTGGCGAAGAGGCAGACAAGGCTCTTGCCATGTCGTTAGTAGAGGCCGCAGTTGTTGGCTGGCTTGAGATGGTCGGTCAGGGTGTGTGGCTTAACAATGTTATCGGTAGAGGAAGTTCCCCATTGCGCGGTGCGCTTCGTGGCGGTGCGGTAAACTTTCAGGAAGAATTCTCACAGGCGGGTGCTGAGGAGTTTTTTAGAAAGATTGGCGGAATAAACGACAACACAATGATGGAATCGTTCGGCTCAATGCTGGGCCAAGGTATCGTTGGTGGTTTGTCTGGTTCTCCGCTCGGTGCCGTAACTGGGCCAATGGAGATGAAGGGTATTCGTAAGGCTGTCGATGGCGGCGACTACCGAGAGGCTTTGGCTGAGACGGTTGCTGGCAGACTCATAGACGATACGTCAGCAGAACTTGAGTTCCGTGTTGACGCCATGAGCGGCGAGGCTAAAACGGAAGCTGGCAAGCAATTGTCTGGAGTGTTTAACCAAATCATCGACATAGCCAAAGCATTTAACGATGGCGTAGATATTCAGGAAGTATACAAGACAAAAGAACAGCAGGAAGCTTTTGTTGCCGACATCATCGACCGCGCAGGAAAGTCCAGGACGCGCAAGCTGGCACAAGAGAAAGCTGGTCGCTTGAGAGTATTGCGCGAGAAGGAAGCGAATATCCTTGAGAAGATCGGTGCAGAGTCTGATGCTGCTGAGGTATTTATTGAGTCGCTTGCCGACAAGTTCGATGCAGAGACTTCTGCGGCAGACAAGGTGGAATCGTTAAGGGAACTACTTGATACTACTGCCGGAGATCCCGACTTTGTTGCTGACGCCGACACGATATTCGATGCCATTGTTAATCAGGAAATAGACGTTGCCGAGTACGAGGCGTTGATTGAAGAGTTGCGTAACGACCAGGACTTCGAGACTATACTTGAGGGTTCGTCGCGTTATATCAATATACAGAAACGAGCAAACAAGCTAAATAAGGAACTTGAGCAGGTTCGCTCCGAGATGACCTCACTCAAGGAGTCCGACGCCAATATCGCAGACATTATTGGCGACGAGTACATCAAGATTCGGGGTGACGTAGTTGAGGATATTCGCCAGAACCAAGCAGTCAAGTCGCTTGTTGACGGTATCCGACTTGGCAAGAAACTTTCGTCCGACCAAATATCAAGCGTACAGTCCGCGCTTACCGATGGTATCAAGAAGCTGGAAGGCACGGGCGTTTCCGATAAAGCGATCAAGTCACTGCTTCGGCGCGTTGCGGCTACCAAGTCCCCAGTTCGTTTACAGTATATCGTAAACAATCTTCCGACCATGTTACAGTCTGACATAGTGCGTCAGTCTAAACAGCAGTCTATTAAGAACACCAAGGCCATCATCAAGAAGTTCTCTAGCAAGAGAAAGAACAGCAAGGCATACTCTACGCTAGACGCTCAGGTCAGCGACGCCGTGGATACCATGCGCCACGCCGAGAAGAACCTGTCTAAGGGTGTTGGGCGCAGAGCCGAAGGTGAGAGCCTTGACGAATTCCAGACGCGCAAGCGCGATGTTATGCGCAACAGGTTTGCTGCCTATGTGTCTAAGATAATGAACGACCCGATGCCTGATAACGCGAAGAGCGTCGCTATCCAGTATATCTCATCGCTCGTTGAGGAACCTTCTTTCGTTGAGCAGGTAGAGATTGAGCAGATGGTTAAGGGCCTTGTCGGCATCGGTCGCGACATCAGGTCTGAGAAGATGGCGCAGCGTGAAGCTGAAATCTTTGACGCCACCAAGGATGTCGTCGACAAGAACCAGTCCAAGACCAAGTTTAATCCAGATAAGCTTGCAACCAAAATCAAAGAGGCGTTTTCTCAGCCAGGGAATATCCTTGTCAAGTCGTACAACACACTGCTCGACCAGATGAACATCCGCGACAACAAGGTTCTCGGACAGCTTGAGGATCTTAATATCCTTAACGCAGAGAACCGTACTCGTAATGATGACGAATTATTGCAAATGATCAAGGACACCGTCGGCGCAAAATACTTTACCAATGAATACCTTAAGGGCAAAGTGTTCTCGCGTGACGAAATTAAGATCGGCAAGGGGCGCATGGTCGAGTTCCTGAATACGCTCGACGAGGCTACCGACCTTGATACAGCCAAGAAAAATGTTCTTCGCTATATCCAGCACCGCTCCGGCGACAAGGGATTTGGAAGTGCGGCATCCAAGGTTCTTCGCGACAATGTCAGGGGTGCAGAGTCTATCTCAGACCTTACATCTATAGTGGGGCGTATGCCGCAAGACCTTCGCGATTCATACGCTATCGACTGGACTCATGGAGAGTTGATGTACTGGTATATGCTGTTGCAGAACGATGATATGCGCGAGTCTATCATGGCCCCGTGGGGTGACATGGCTATGTCCGAAGAACTTGTCGCCGAGATAGAATCCAGCATCACCGAGAACGACAAGAAACTTGTCGATGTGCTATCGAAAAAGTACGAGGAGATGTACGAAAAGATTAACGACGTCTACCGTAGAATCAATGGTACAAATCTGCAACGGGTAGAGAATTACACACCAGTATCTCGCGAAGCTGCGAACGGTAGCGACCTCCCGATAGATCCGGTAAACGATTTTGCTCACTACCTGTCGCCGTCCCTCACCAAGCTGAGAAACAATAACGCAATCCGTATTAAGGATCAAGACGCGGTCGATGTGTACCTGAAGCATGTACGAAACGCGCAGCACTATATCGACTACGCTGAATGGTTCGAGAAGGCAACACGTGTTATCGCTGGTGCGAGTCGAGACATTATTGATACCCACGGCATGAGCGCGTACCAGGCACTTCTCGGTCATATTCAGCTAATGGAGAAGGTGCAGAACATCGAGATGAACACTCAGTTCGCACCACTTAAATACTTCCGAAAGACGTTCATGCTGTCAACGCTCGGTGCGAACCCGCAGATTGGTGTCAAGCAGCTGACTTCCATATTTGCTATGGCTGATAACATGCCGACCACAGACTTTGTCGGGTACGTCAACGAGTTCTTCGAGAATCCAGCAGAGAACATACGACTCTTGCGAGAACATATCACCTGGCGAAACCGTGGCGACAGATTCAATAAGGAACTCGAAACAATACTTAACGATCACAAGATGCGTGTCGGTGGCAAGTTCTCGTTTCAGGACGCCATGATGCTTCCGGTTCGTATCGGTGACGCTATCCCTGTATACCTTGGCGGCTACGCCCAGTACAAACATGCACTCAACAACGGCAAGTCTAAGTCCGAGGCGTTGCAGATAGCAGCCAAGAAGGTAGAGGGTTCACAGCAGACATCGCTCGAAGCCAATCTGTCGCTCATGCAGAAGCGTAACGACGACATATCTAAGACCGTGACCATGTTTACGTCATCACCACTGGCGTTGCTTAACATGGAATTGCAAGCCATGTATCAGTACAAGAGCGGCAATATCACGGGCGACCAGATGATGCGTAAGATGGCTATATACCATGTCATCATCCCCGCGTTCTTTACGTGGGTAGCGTCTGCGTTCGACGCCGACGAAGAAGAGTATATCAAGTCCATGCTTATCGGGACAACGGGCAGTGCGCCGATTGTTGGCGCACCACTCGATATTGCAGCTACCTTTGGCGCTAATACGATTGCTTCTGCGCTTGGCCTCGAAAACGAGCTGCCCTACTTCGATAGCGCGGCGGCTGCGAATCCAATTGCCGACGCCGCAATGGGCCTTTTTACCATTAAGAAGAAAATTGAGGATGCCATAACCGACGTCACTTCTGGCGATCCAGTAACAATGGCTGAGGGTGTTGCGTCCGTGGCTGAGGCTATAGATTTTGTGTCGACAATACCGTCAGAGAATATCGCGGAGTCCACGGCTGGACTTCTTATGATGTTGTCTGACGAAGAAGATTCGGTTGATGGGCTTCTACAGTTCTGGGGCTGGTCGCCATACGTCATCGAGCAAGATGAAGATTAGCCGCCGATCTGGTATAATATAGAAGGTTTAACCGATAGAAGGTATCCATCATGTCAGTAACAGCAACCACAAATAAAGTACAATACGCAGGGGCCGGAACCACGGGGCCGTTCGCGTTCAACTATCCGGTGCGCGACCAGTCGGAGTTGGACGTCTATGTCACCGTCGACGCCACGGGAGTGCCGACGCTACAGACCATCACGACGCACTACACAGTGTCGGTGAACGATGACTTCTCTGGTGCGTCGGTTACGTTTGTGTCTAGTGTCGCCGCAGGAAACACGGTCACGATTAACCGCAACCCCGCGCTGACTAACGAGAACACGTACAACATCTACGACGGCACGTTCCCGACAGTCATCGAAGAGGACATCGACCGCACCTCGATGCAGGATCAGTTCCTGCAAGAGCAGATCACGCGGTCGCTGAAAGCGCAGATTAGCGACGACCTTGACGCCACGTTGCCTCCGCTCGTTGGCAACGATGGTAAGTATATCGAACTCGTCGACGATGGTGATGGTACGTTCAGCCTGACGTTGTCGAGCAGCACAGTCACGGACGGCGTGACTAACGCCGGAACGTCGACGGATAACGCGGTGGCTCGGTTCGACGGCACCACGGGCGAAATAATCCAAGACTCCGGTGTTATCATCGACGACAGCGATAACGTCACGGGCGTGACGTCTATCGACATCGGCGGCACCATCGCAGTGACGGGCGTTCTCGACGAGGATACGATGTCGTCGGACTCCGCAGTCAAGCTGGCTACCCAACAGAGCATCAAGGCGTATGTGGATACTCAGGTCGCCGCCTCTGGTGATGTTGTCGGGCCGGCGAGTGCGACTGATAATGCCATTGCGCGATTCAATAACTCCGGTAAAATTATTCAAGACACATCCACTGCCACAATATCTGACGGCGGCGAACTCACGCTGGCGCAGGGCATCACGGCGGGTGGCGGCACCTTCGACGCGTCACTGAGCGCATGGGATCTTGCGGACAGCATCAAGTACACGAACAACACAGACTATGCACGGTTCATCGCATACGGTGACAGCAGTGGCACAGGAACGTCGGCGGCTTCGGCCTTCGTCTGTATCGACGAGAACAAGGGTGCTAACGAGCGCGTGTTGTTCTTCGGTATGGGCGGCTCGAACTTCACGTACCACGGCGGTATCAGTGCGGGTAACAATGCTGGAACGACGCGGACGCTGATCGGCTTCGACCTTGACAGTGCTGGCGCAGATGTCATCTACATGCACGAGGACTTGGTGTGCGAAGCTGGTGTCAGCGTGACCGCTGGCGACTTGACGATGACCTCCGGTAACGTCGCCATCGCTCAGGGCGCATACATGCGCTTCCAGGGCAACACAGCCAGCCGCGAGGAAATCGACTCGCACGTTGCTGGTATCTTGAACATCAGCAGCCGCTCCGGAACCCATTTCTATATGGACACCGACAATAACGCGGCGGCTAATGTGAAGCAGGTCATCTTTTACAGCAACGCTACCCGCGCAGCAGGCACAGCAACAGAGGTGGCATCGCTTACGGATGGCGGCGCGTTCTCGTGTACGGGGAATATAAACACCTCTGGCATATTCAGCGTGGATAGCACACAGGTTGTCAGCAATCGCGTGACGGGCTGGGGCGCACCATCCGGCACCGCGACAAGAACCACATTCGATACCACAACCGTAACAACCGAGCAACTTGCTGAGCGAGTACATGCGCTCATCGACGACCTCACAACCCACGGACTCATAGGAGCATAAGAATATGATCGTAGACAACATCGACGAATTCAAGGTAGCGGCAGTGGAACAGATTCGCACACTGGCTAACGCAATCCAGATTATCGACAAGTACAACGGTGCCACTACTGGCGAGGAACGCACAGCACAGCTTGCCGCTCTTGGTGTTGCAACGTACACGCACAACAACGGCGAGATCGTGCGTATCTTCCAGGCAACAGAACCGACCACGTATCAACCGGAGTAAGACATGGACAACGCAACAGCACTATCGATTATCGCGCAAGTAATGAGCAGCAAAGACTTGAAGCTGTGCAAGGCCGACCACATCAAACTTGAGGCCGCATACATGCACATCGATACACAACTCAATAGCGCAACACAACCGAACGGAGCGTCAGATGAACATCTGGAAGCAAATAGCTAAAATCAACTCGTCAACGAAGGACGACGAGTTCAAGGACAAGATGAAGAAAGCGTCGGAGTCCACCATAATCTCTCTTCGTAAACTGGACATAATCTGCAAGAATGGGACACATGCCGCCAATGGAAATGGGTGAAATCCTTGGGCTTATCGGTGTCGTAGTAAGTTCTGTTGTCGGCCCTGTTATCGTAATGAAACAGAAGGCTGGAGAACGACGCGCCTCGCAGATGGCAGACGCGCATCTGGAAAGTTCCAACGCACTGTCGAAGCTGGTCGTCGCCGTCGAACTGCTGCACACCAAGATAGATGCTATCCAGACGATACCGTGCAACGCTCCGGTATCACTTCCACACGACCTACATATACTACAGAGCGATATAGCCGTTATCAAAGACAGGGGGCAACGATGAGCGCACCAGTACAACCGCAGAAGCAAGGACACATGCTGAACATTATGGCACCACGAGAAGATATGGTCAATCCAGACCCAAACCAATCGACACCGTCGCGTTCTCAAGTGATGACCGCAAGCGATGTCGGCCTTGAACTCATCAAGCAGTCCGAGGGGTACCGCGACAAGGGTTACTTCGCCACGGAACACGAGGCGCAGAAGGGCATAGTGACCGCTGGTTATGGCTCGACTGGGCGCGTCGGTTACGGCGAAGGTGTCACCAAGGAACAAGCCGACAAGTTCCTACGCGAGGATGTCGGCACCGCGGAGAAAACTGTGCGTCGACTGGTCAAGACGAAGCTGTCGCAGAACGAGTTCGACGCTTTGGTGAGCCTGGTCTACAACGTCGGCGAGGGTAACTTCGAGAAGTCCAAGGCACTCAAGGCATTGAACTCCGGCGACCGTGACCGCTTTTTGTTTGAAGCCTTTGACGAGAACAACGGGTTCACGAAACAGAATGGCAAGAAGTTAAAGGGCTTAGTCAAGCGTCGCAAAGAAGAGATGAGGATGTTCTTGGGATGACTGTTCAACGTTGTCAGTTCTGCGGAAGTGTTCTTGAGGAATACGAAGTCAACGAGTGCGATATGTGCGCTATGGAGATAGAAGAAGATGATAGATAAGATTGCAGGGCTACTGCTTGGCGACAAGCTGGATACCATTCTCGACCGATTGATTCCAGACCTGAACGAGCGCAAACGCGCAAAGCAGGAACTTGAACGCGCACTGGTTGATACAGCAAATGCTGCACTATTGGCACAGATTGAGGTCAACAAGGAAAGCGCGAAGCACCCGTCTATGTTCGTTGCTGGGGCGAGGCCTGGTGCTATGTGGATATGCAACGCTGGCTTGGCGTATAACTTCGTCATCTACCCATTACTATCCTACGCGGCTGCGGTGTGGGCACCAGATGTTCAGCCCCCACCGCAAATGGAAATCAGCGCATTGATGACACTTCTTGCTGGAACGCTTGGCCTAAGCGGGTGGCGTTCGTTCGACCACAAGAACAAGGTCAGCAAAGACTCTCTCGGGATTAGTGGGTTGTTTTAGCACCCATGATTCTCGTGGTATCCGAACTCTAAATACTTTTCGGATGCGTGTGATGCTGCATCTTCCTCTTTCTTGAAGTATTTTGTATACACACCGCCATTCTGATACATCCATGTCTCTATCCTCCTAGGTTAGCTTAATCACAACTGGCGGTCTGCCTGGCTTATTACTTTCCGCTTGCTCGATTACAACCGTGCCGGCTTCCTCCATCGTAGACAGCACCTCGTTAAGTCGTTTCTTCGAGAAGCCAGTAGCATTGAATAACTCGCTCTTCATGCACTTACCGCCCATCTTCTTAATGGCCTGAGCCACGCGCTTAGATTGCTTGTCGTCCTCGTTCTTGTAGACGTAGTGTTCGTTCGCCGACAGCACAGTTTTAATCTGGTAGCGCACGAACTTCAACGCTGACTCGATGTGGTGTCCGTCTATCTTGAGGCAGTACGGATCTTCGCTACACGCCATGAGCAGCGACCACTTGTTGACATGCTCAAGGCCGCGACCGTAGACAGCGCAGCGAACCTCGTCCTCAAGATCCATGTTGTACCGCTCGGTGAAATACTTGTCGGCCTCGTGCCGTGCGTCCTTCGCCGACTCCGTAAGCTGAATCAGCATAGGCTTCGGGAACTTGTACTTGAACTTGTCGCCGTTCTCTTCAAGGTCTGGCTTATGGAACTCCCACCAGAAGTTAGCGACCTCGGTGATGCCTGTGGGTATCGGGCGGTTATAGTCCTTGTCGGGGTCTGATAGCTGGCGCGGCACAGGCTTGGCGCACAGCGTCCACATACGCCCCACAAACCCGTCAGCCATCGACTGCGAATCCAATGACTCGAAGTACCGCTTCGGCGTCGACGTCGCCAGCATGGACAGGTGCGGCCTCTGGATCATGCGGCCTACTTGCGACACGCCGCCCTTCTCGTGGGCCTTGGGTCGGCGCGTGATGTCTGCGTCCGAACTCGTGTACAGCGTCATCAGGTACGTGGAGATACGCCGGAACCTGGAATCGCCTGTCGCGCTCGCTGCAAGGAAAGAGTCGAACTCGTCAGGTTGGAACAGCACGTTGCTGTGCATCTCAAGCAAATCCTCAAGCCCCTCCATCGACGCGATGTTGTCGTAGATATGGCTCGACGCACCTATCTCGTTGATGATCTGTCGGTTCACGACTCGTGGTTTGTTTTTGCCGGAGGCAGAAGCCCCGAGACAGTTGATATAAATGTTGGGGCGGGTAGCCATGTCACCGACCACTCGGTTGGATGCCAATAATGCTTGTAGGCAGACGGCGGCGCCGAATGCGTGTACCCGATTCGGGTACGGAGACACGGACATGGTGTAGTCGACAACATCGTTGACCAGACCTGGCATAGAAAGCAGTTCCTCTGGCACATAGCGGAAGTCCTTTTCTTGTTTAGGTTCTGGT
>Ga0208644_1003425_pt1 | contig 12344 bp, 15 predicted proteins | sample VirMetDEL_Nov_18_FD_184517 | JGI IMG/M metagenome (GOLD analysis project Ga0208644, IMG submission 184517) | Aqueous microbial communities from the Delaware River and Bay under freshwater to marine salinity gradient to study organic matter... | ecosystem: Environmental > Aquatic > Marine >... | reverse complement strand
CAGTAAGCAATACTGGCCGTTGATTTGACCATATCGCCAACACCGTCTGCGATCTCCCTTGGATATACTTTTATGTTCATATTTTTACCTCAGACAATTATACACAAAAAAATATTTTTTTTCTAAAAAAGTTAATTTTTGTCAAAAAACTGCTCTACGTAAAGTCCTACTACCATCTTCTTGTAATTTTCCATAGTAACACTAGTGCTCTTGATGTACTTGTATTCATTGGGTATTACGTTTTTGGAGCAAAGCGCTTTATGTAAATTAGCATCAGAAAGCTCACACATTGGATCTAGGGCAAGAAATGCTGCTAATTTAATTTCTTCTAGTTCAGAAGACTCGTCTTTCGTTAGCTGTCTAGCATTAGACTTGCCTTTAATTTCAAGGTAGCCTTTATTAATATGCTGAGTGGACTCGAAAGCTGATGTGGCCCAAAATATCAGTTCTGCAACCCCCGGAGTGCTTCTAGGAGTTTCCGTTCTTTTCTTTCTTGGAGCAGTGTCTTGCTTTTGCGGAGGACGACCGTTTGGCTGTGGAGGCTTTTGTTTTTGCTGCTGATCTTTAATCTTGGTATTGATTTCGCCTTGCTTGGAGATCTTTTCCATGTCTTTTTCATGGTTTGCATTATGAAAGGGACTCGCTTTTTCTGGTAGTTTTTCCTTGTCGCGTAGCTTGTCTTCTCTTTGAAGCCTAACTTTTTCGACTGTAGGAACTTCTTTAAATCTCTCTAGAATCGTTTCGTGAGAGATGATATCGCGGTCAGCCAGCTGGATCAGAAGGTTTTTCTCAGCTGCTTCATCAGAAAGGCTCATTTGATCATAGACAATATGAAAAGGTTTTGCAAAACCCATAGCTTTTCTTACGTATTCTAACTCACCTTCCCAAAACTTGGTTAATTGATCTCTACCGTATTGTAATCGTTCAACCATAGTTTTTAGCGATATAAAGTTATTAGTAAAGCCGCCGCCGTTTCCGGCCATGCCTGTGAGTGTTGGGGGAACACCAAGGCCAGCATAAATGCTGTTTAAGACGGCTTGATATTTTTCAGATCCTAAGAATTTATGAACTTGAGAATTGCTTTCAGTGAATTTAAGCTCAGGTCCATATACTAACTCCATAGTTCCACCACCAGTATTGGCAGCAAGAATATTTCTTAGTTTATTAACACCCTCTTTAGTTGGGAATACTTTATACTCAAAATTACCTAAAGTCCATAATCTTATGTTTGATATAGCTCCATCTAAAGCTGCGAGGTCTGCTAACTTCATTTTTTCTAACATGATTATGTCGTCTAATATGGCGTATACCATAGGATGCGCCCATTGCTGCCAATCATCTTTTTTATAGAAGAAAACTGACAGTCTGTCTGGATCTAAAGTAACCTTTCTTTTTTGTGTTCTATAAGCCTCTTGGACATCTGGAGGTAGCGTTTCTAAGACATTTGCGGGTATTACTTCGTCTTTATAATTATCAAAGAATGTGTGAGTGCTTACTTGAAATGTTCTTTGGCCTAGAAATAGATTTACATCTGCGTCTTTCATTTCGATGGATAAAGGGTTAAAGAAATTGTACCTCCAAGGAACTAGAGACTGTTGTATAGAAGGTATTTCAAGTACAACATCTTCGTCTTTTGCTGCTAGAGACTTTATATATTTTTTAATATCAGGTGTTATGTTGGCATAGCTCTTATAAACAAAAGCGTGTCCAGTCCTGTATAGATTATTTAGAAATCTTTCAGATCTTTCTTTTCCAGAAACCTTTTTCCACCATTGCCTGATGAACTTCTCAGCGCCTTTATTTTCGTGTACGATATTTATCCCTTGTGAGCCAAAGTCACCCATTAAATCAATGATATTACGAATTATTCCAACTTTATCGTAAGCGTCCATGCTCATCTTGATAATTCTTTTTGATTTTCGAGGAACATCTTCGTTTGGCCTGAAAGCGTAATAATCCTCACGAGAGAAATGAGGTTTTACACTACGATTAGGCTCTATATCTAAGAAACTTCGATGGTGAGCGCGAGCTATACCATCATATGATTCTCCAGCTTCTGCAAATTGTTGAAAAGCTACTGCGCGACCAGCTAAATCGCCTTCGTTATACGTGATTAATGATTTATCTGACATTCCAAGTTCCTCTAATGTGATTGTAATTGGACTACATATACATTATACACAAAAATTAATATACATCCTTCATTTTGTCTACGTACCAAGAAGGGCCATCGTATAACTTACCTGTAGGATTCTTTTCTTTTTCCATTGTGGCGAATCCTCCGTAGAAATTGTAGGTTACAGGATCTGGGATTCTGGCTATGACTCTAGCAGCCATGTTAGCCATTAGTAAAGCAGAATACCTATCTTTTCTCATTTTGCCTTTCTTTCCAGTGCCAATAATAGTTTCTGGTGTATCCCATTTATCACGACCAGCAGTCGTTTGACTAATCTGAATCATAGCAAGCTCATCTTTAAGCTCTTCAATTTCCATTACACAATTTTCTAGAGTATTGTAATTTCTTCCTTTTAATCCATCTTCAACAGCCGAGATGCCTAAAGTGATAGGGTCGAACATTGGAAATAAGAGTGCTTTATCCTCTAAGTCTTTTCTCATTCCATGATTTGCTTCAGAAAGCCATTCATATTTAGCAAACTGGCACAACTCTAGAATATGCAATCCACGGTGATCATCCGTGTCTTTAGGCTTATCTTCGTCGATAACCTCCCAGATTGGACTCTCTCCGTCTTCTAGGTGGGCTTCGTCATGTAAAGCCTCCATAACAGCAACGCCTCCACCTTGCTTATCCAACGCGATATGGACGCAAGGAAAGATCTTCATTAGATCTCTAATTTTTCTAGCACAATAGGCATAAAAGTCAGCCTCTTTTGAGAAACCTGACTTAACCATATCTTTATGCTCTTCGCGATTAGTGGTCCAGCAGTGAACTATTCTTCTGTGGTCAGGATTTACTTCTAACACAATAATACTAAAGTTATCGACCTCAGAAGCAGGGTCAACTCCAAATACATATTTTTTGTTCGGATCGCCTCTTAGTTGAGCCTGAAAACAAATATTGTTTCCTTCTTTGTCTTTTATAAAATGTTTTTGTTCGTTTTCAACATCTGTTACAACACAAGATTCTACTAATGATCTTTTGAAAAACCCTTGTGAGTCTCTAGTAAAACAAGCTCCGTACTCCATTTGATATATACCAGTATGCATAGTTGCTTTTGATCTTGCGACTTGTGCGGCATCCATGAACCCTTCTGGCAATAACTCGTATGGAACTCTGATAATAGAATAGTCTTGCCAATTAAACTCGGGGGGAGGATCTTCTCCGAATATTTCTCTTAGCCTAGAAGGTTTACCTTGACTTTTAATAATTTTACGCCAACGTTTCCAATAGTCAGCAAAGTGATTCCAGTCATAGTAAGCTGTACCAGAAAGAATAAGCTGGTTGTCTAGCTTTTTAATAGTAGATACTGCGGACTGTTCGTCATCCCACTCTATGCCTAATTCCTTAGCTTTTTTCATAGCGGCTATTCTCTTTACATTTTCCACAGGGTTTGAACTAACTGCACCAAAACCGACAACAACTGTTTCGAAAATCAGTTTTGGTATAGAGCCGAACTCGTCACCGATGATATCGTTAGCTCTTTGACCACGAATTTTAGTTCCGTCACCAAGCGGTAAGCAGGTTATCCTCGATTTATTTATACGCATTACGCATCTGTCAACATCTCTCCTTGGTCCACTATTTGAATCACACATACTTCTGAGTATAGGAGCGTTGTTCCATATCGTTTCCATATACTCAAACAGAACTTTTGATTGTCGGAAAGCAGCGCCAACAACAACAATTTTTCTATCAGGTATTAGTAAAGCCCTAAGCATTGCGTAAAGAGAAAGAGAAAAAGACTTACCAAATCCTCGACTAGCGATTAGCATAGGAAATTTTCTATTCCACATTTCATTAAGAAATAATGCTTGAGAAGGTAGCAAATCTATATTGAAGATATGTTTACATATAAAAGAAAGATATTCTGGACGTGACATCAGCCATGTTAACCTGTAAGGCGCGTCTTTATCGTCCCAGTTTATTATGTCAAAAGGATTGATGATTTTATTCTCGTCAATGCCGTTAAGACCCAACCACGCTTTATTTATTTGTTTTAGTTCGCTCATTTTTTAAGGCAGTCTATGTTTGGGTATTTTCTTGTTTTAAGAACACCGTCCGCAAATCCATAGTAAACAGCTTCTTCAGCTGTTAAGTACCAATCACCATCCTTGAATTTTCTTTTTAGATAGTTCTTTACTTTTTCATGTGTAATATCTGTGTATTTTTGTTTGAAGTATTCGCCTTTAAGACATACGTCTGAGTATATATCTAACATGTCTTCGCAAATCTTTTTATCTAATTTAATAGCGTTATGTACATTTAAGTATTGACCAGCTTCCGCCGTGGTCCCATAATGTACCATAAACCAAGCGCTAGGTGTCAAGATTCTTGCGTCTGCTGCTTGTAACACAACTGTAGACATGGATTCGGCCTGTCCGTAAACAACAATTGTAACGTGCGCTGTGCATAATTCGATAGCGTCAAATATAGCCATTCCCGCCGACCAATCGCCGCCAACTAAGTTCATGTGAATCAAGATTGGTTCTTGAGAGATAGAATTTAGTAGTCGGATGTTTTTTATGAACTGTGGAACAATCCTAAAGTCTAAGCCAGCATCATCCTCGTCTGACGATATATGGCTATGCAGATAAATTTCCCTCTTAGCGACATCTAGACCGAAGTGATTAATATCGGTAATAGTGTCAATCTTTATGCTCATTATTTCCTCCCAATAGTATAGAATTCATTTACTCTTTTAAGTATACTGTTTACTACCAACTTAGCATTCTTTCTGTTTCCGCAAAATATAACATGTACTTTATCATACATCTGAAACTCGATTAGCATTTTCAGTATGTACTTATTGGTTATTCTGATCTGGCTCCATTTTGATTCTGGTATGTCAGAGCCTTCTGGAAAGTTCATGACATCTTCTAATGAGAATTCTAAAACAAGAAACTTAAATTCAAAATCCTTCATTCTATCAATTTCTGCCATAAATCTTTTTTTATCTTTTCCTAGATTCCCTGCTAATTCAGATACACTTGCTTTTCTTTCAATACACAGTTTATCCTCGAACCCTAAAAGCGAATAATCGCCCGTGTCTAGCTTTCTCTCGATCATTCCATTGCAAGAAAAATACTTACCGTGGAATTTATCGAAAGTATAGCCATCCTGTTCGCGCGTATCTTTTATTACTGTGTAGGCTGGGGCTTTAGCCATATTTACCTCCAACGATAGGGAACGTAATAGGTGAATGGCTGACAGGATCTGTATTGCCAGTAACCGTATGTTCCACCAATGATAACGTTGCTATTTGGACCAACTACTGCTCCGGGGGTATAGCTCCAGATTCCTGTACCACGATAAATCGTAGTGGGCGGATAATAGGTAACATTTCCCCAGTAATTATGGTAGTGCGCGGCAGAGTGCGGATGCGTATGCCAATTTCCATTGTGTTGGTGTGGATAATTATACTGAGCAAAGATATTAGATACTAAAAACAAATTGACTGCAAATAAAATTAAGATTAACCAAGTTTTCATTTTTTGTCCCTCACGATTTTCATAAAAATTGATTCGTATAGATGTTCCTGACCCGTGATTTGGTCATGACACCTGCGGCATAAAGTAATGCCATTATCTAATTCATATCTTAGCGAAGCGGCTGTTGACCACTTTCGAATATGATGCGCTTGTAGCCCTTTCTTTTTAGCTTTGCATCCGGGCATTTGGCAACAGAAATTATCGCGCTTGTATACTTTTATCCTCCAGTCTTTATAGATTGGATCATCGAAGTTACGCCTCATCTTTACAAATTACCTTTTTAATAGATATATCGTTTATTATTTCTTTTATTAACATAGCAGTTTCGGTAGACTCGTCTTGTTTTAAGAGAATCTCTGATAGTTTACAGTAACCTAAATAACATGCATCATCAGGATTTTCTGCCTCTATAAATATATAGGGATTTTCATGGTTAAACTCTCGCAATCTAAACTTATTAAGCCTTGATAAAACTGAAGTCATATCAAATTCTAGAACGTATATTTTCATGTTTTTAAGTCATGGTCAACCATCATTTTAACAAGTTCTTCAAAACTAGTTTCGGGGCGCCACCCTAACTTCTCCTTAGCTTTTTCGTTATAACCACGTAAGTAGTCTACTTCTGCTGGCCTGTAATATTGTGGGTCTTGTACTACAAAGTTAGACCAGTCTTCTATATCTACGCAATTAAATGCTACGTCTAGGAATTCCTTAATCGTATGTGTTTCGCCAGTGCAGATAACGTAGTCGTCAGGAATATCCTGCTGCAACATCATCCACATGCCTCGCACATAATCTCCAGCGTACCCCCAATCTCTAAAAGCTTCTAAGTTGCCTAGACGTAGCTTAGGGAAAGATCCTAAATGTTCTTTTGTGCTTGCGCACTCAAAAACAATCCTATCCTCTTCGAATTTTGTTTCGATAACCTTTAATGTATATTCTTTTCTTACTGACTTTTTGTATTTGATGAAATCACCAACCCACTTTGTGATTTTTCGAGTAACGAAACTTTCGCCTCGTCTTGGTCCTTCGTGGTTGAATAAGATTCCGGCTGATGCGTGAATTCCATACCCCTCTCTGTATAATCTAACCATATAATGAGCAGCACATTTCGCGATAGCGTATGGTGATTGTGGGAGGAATTTTGTTTCTTCGTTTTGGTATTTTTCAGATTCTGTTTCGTCGTAATTTTTTCCAAACATTTCAGAGGAACTGGCTTGGTAAAAGCGAGCTTGGGTTAATCCTAGATCTACCATCGACTGCAAAATATTAAGACAGCCCTTCCCGGTGACATCCCAAGTGTATCCGGGCTGGTTGAAAGACACAGCTACATGGCTTTGCGCAGCTAAGTTGTAGATTTCATCTACGTCGTCGTGTTCTTTAAGAAGTTGCAGTATGCTACTTACATCGGTAATGTCACATAGAGCCAGCATGAAATTCGGATGTCCCGATGTATGGATAATCCGCTCGGTGGTATCGACACTGGAGCGCCTAGCTACTCCAATGACCTTGTATTGTTTTTCGAGCAATAGGTCTGCTAAATGCGAACCGTCTTGCCCTGTAACTCCAAAGATAATTGCTTTCCTCATTAAATCTCCTTTATTTCCAATGATCCCCACATATAGGTTTTGGCATAGTTAAAATACATTTCTCTTTATTTTCGTATCCAAGCTCATGAGAAATCATGCCCCCAAATTCAGACCAACAGAATGGGTACTTTGAGCCTTTGAATTTAGCAGTTGATTCATTATTGTATCGAAAATGCACTCCGCCTTTTACAGCACCTATATGATAAGTTCCGGGGTTGTTTTTAAGTGTGTCCATATTATCATCTAGTATTTCATGCTGCACCTCTCTCCATTTTTTTGCCATACTAGTTCCTTTTTTGTAGACCCAGTGTCCACAGCCGGGAATTAAATGGGCGTTCCTCAGCATAATGATGCATTCTGATGGATCAATTTTTCTGGCAGCAGATTCGCTTCTTAATGCAACACCGCCACCACCAGATTCACTATACGATACCATAAATGCTTCTTCATTTGCTTCTAGTTGTTCAAAATACGGATTCCAATCAAATTCGCAAATTTTGATGTCACTATATCCACAACCATAAAAATATGCAAAGTATGCTTTCCAGTAATCGCATTTATGAATCGCGCTTAGATATTTATATCCTTCATGAAAAGGTTCTATAATATATTTATTTATATTTTTATTTGTTACTAGCTCTATCTTGCATCCAGATTTATCTATTAGCGATTTTAAAGATGCTTGTCTTGTTTCTGACAAATCATTATCGCTACACCAAAATACATGTATTTTTCTATCCATAATTATTCTTTCACTGTATCCGGAGTTAGGAATGGCTGATCAACCATCCCATCAGTATATTTATGGTATTCAGATAATCTATTTTTTTCTTTTTCCATAGCTATACGCATAAGCTCCATGTCCCTTCCATACTCTAATGTTATTTGGGGATTGCTTATGAGGTAGCTAATCCAGCCCGCCCAGCTTTTTTCTTTATCTTCAAATCTCTGGACACGCTGCTCTCTTGTTGCCTTCATCTCCTTTAGCATTTTGTTCTTCTTGTCTTGTAGATCTCGGTAATCTCTGTTCAATGACTCCTGAGAAGCCCTGAGAGAAGCTATCTGGCGTTCTAAGTTAAAAACCGTCTCAGTGTCCGCATCTGTACCACGCTGCCTCTCCTCGGCTATGAGAGCCTCGAAAGCACTTATGTTTTCTATGTTAGCCTTGTTTGATTTGAGACTGCGGTTCATTAGTAGTTCTAATTTTATTAGATCTACGACCTGTATCTCTTCAGTTGGTATAACATCGTCAGCAAACTGAGAAATAATTCTTGTCCAATGATACTCAAACAGTTTTAATTCGTCTTGTGTGAATTGAGCCTGTAGTTCAACCCAGTATGGTCTAAAGGAAAGATCATATTTAGCTTTCTCTTCATCAAATTTCCTTCCTAACCAAACGGGCTGTGGAAAAACGCCTTTTGCGACTTTTTTCTTGATAAAATCTAAAACACTGTTTTTATCTCTGTCTAGGTCAATGGATATCTGTTCAAAGCCTATATCTATATTTTCTAGTATGTATTTCTCTTCTTGCTTGGATATTCTACCCTTCTTCATAATAGCCGTACTCCCATAGGATATTTTGTATATTATCCGTTATCTCTTCTTTGCGCTGTTTTGTTATGTATATATCATTGATCATTTTCAGGTAGTCCATACGCATATTAGCTGGTAGGTGAGTATCTACAATTTTCATCATGTCCTGAGACTCGATATCTTCATAGGAATTTGAGAACTTTTCGTTTTCGTCAATTATGGTTTCTTGGTAATCTAACTGTGCTGGTTTTAAAACTCGCTGACGCTCGGGATTATCGTCTCCGACGAAATGATTGTCACGAACGAAGTTTTTGAGCCTGTTGCTTAAATTGAAGCTCAGGAAATTTTCTAACGGGCGAATTTCATCATATCTGTTAAGGGCTTCCATACAAATAATAAAGGATTCCTGTTTCATGTCATTAACAGTATATCCGTAGAATGTATATCTGGGTGCAATTCTATCTACTACAATGTTTATTTGGTCTATTACTTGTTGTTCTGTCATTCCTTTAGGTATCTTCATTTAATTTACCAACCTCTATTTCTAACCATTGTGATCCATCCCAGAACTCTAACTTCCGGGATCTTTTGTTAAAAAATATAGTACCAGCATCTGGTGACTTGGGGCGCGACGAAGGAGATAAACTGATGCCGTTATTGATTGTTAATAGATTGTCGTCGCTATTTAGAATTTTGATGATATCATCTTTGTTGCCGGTCTTTATATCACCGTTTTCTCTATACAGAAAACTATTTTCTTCTAAGTAAAAAAATCCGTCTGCCATACATATGGTATTTTCTAGTGGAATTGGCAGTTTGTTTGGATAAAAACTATGTATCCTTATTTCAGCGCCGTCTTTGAATGACTGTTTGGCGAGTTTTTTTGCTCTTCCGTTTGTTTTTGTTCCTAAAACATCTATTCGTTGTATCCATGACCGGCCTTTGTGTTTTTTTACAATGCCAAGACCGCTTTCTTCGCGGTATTTGGTCTTTACTAAATAGAAAATATACTGGCCGGATTTTATTTGTGGGGCTTCTTCGTTTATATAAAATCTATCATCTTTGAATTGACCAGATAAATCAAGATTGGGTATCGTCTTTATCTTCATCGTCGTCCTCTTCTTCTTTTTTAGAAAGAATATCAGCCAAAGATTTGTCATCTTGCTCTAGATCTCTAGTAACTTCTTCCTGAAGTTGCGCTGTAGACTTCATTGTAACTTCAGACTGGACTTTTTTACAGCAGTTTGGTTTTTTACAAGACATGTATTCTCCTTTTAAAAATTTCGTTACAATATATTATACACCAGAAAGCGAAAAAATACGAAAAAGAAATTGGTAAACATGTAAAATTACGCTATAATATGTAGTGCGATGGTTGCAAAGCGCACAAAATCCATAGAATATTCGTAAAAAGTGGTTAATTAGGCTGAGACCCCACTCTAGTCTGTATGGATAGGAAAGTGACCGGCGAGTGAACAAGCGCTCCAAGGTCAGGCAAAATTTTTTAAGACAGGCACTGCTGACAAGCAACCTGCACCTGTGAAGACGCAGAAATAGAATTTTGTAATTGAGAAGATTGTTGAGTTTAAAGACCTGACTGCTTTCCGGCGCAACCATATACCTTCACAGGTATAAATGGACTTGGTACGCTCATACGGAGCGATAATATTTTTTAAAGAAAGAGAGTTTTGTTTTGAGCGTTACATACAAGACGGCGCTTAGGTTGCTACAGGGCGGCCTTGAGGGGCTTGACGGCGATGCTGTGATGTTTATGTTGAGAGTGTACAGTAAATTAGTGATAAAAGAGAATATTGACCGCGATGAAAGGCGGAGGATCAGGAAAAAGTTTAAACAAAGAAAGAAGCGATGGGGTTATTGCAAGCCTGCCTCTTGTGTGTGTTGTGGGGAAGATGCAAGCGAGGTGCATCATATTATTCCAATAAGCAGGGGCGGAACGAACGACAAAAATAATTTAGTGCGTGTTTGTTGGGATTGTCACAAAGAGATTCATTGCTAGGAGTAAATATGATTTTCTTAAAATTCATTGCGGTGTTTTTTGTTGTTTATTTTTTGGGGCGACTTGTGGATCGAATCAAAGGAGTGTGAGGCGCGAGACGCATGGTTTGGGTAATACATATATAAATATATTTCTGAATTGTGTATGAACCACCCCTCGTTTTACAGAAAAGGGTAACCTTAAGCACTTTGAAGATAAAACCCCCCGCCAGTATCGTCATAAGTCGTTATATAACACGGATTTACGTCATTTTTAGAGGCGCCTCGCGTCGTAAGTCCTTATGTAGCAATGACTTACAACTATTTCAACTATTTCCATAAAAATCGTTCAAATCAAGATTTTATCTGCGGGTAAACCATAGTTTTCGCAGTTATGTATATATGGGGAGGGATAAACCTCTCAAAAAAAACTTTCAATAAAATTTGAAAATAACCTTAAACCCTCTTGACAAATCTGCCGATATATGTATAATAGAAGCATGACAAACAATAATCAACTAAAAGGTAATACAATGAACTTTGATCTTAACAACTACGGACGTTCTTACATGACTGTAACCGAAATCGTTTCCACCATGATTAAGAATGGTGAGCAAGAAAGCGATTCAACCAAGTACACCAACAACTTTGAAGAATGGTGTCAAGTTGTTAGCCTGTTTCAGAAAATCAACGGTGTTTGCAAACTGCAAGCAGAAGTAGAAATTCTTTCAAAATAATTTAAGTTTACCCTTGACAGTTGCCGATAAATAGTATATAATAAGAACATGAAAGAAAACAAAATGCAAAACACTATCAAACACATCCCCATTAAAGTTATCGTCACAGTAGACGGCGAACGATTCGGCAAACACATCGGCGTTAGCCCTTGGCTTGGCCACCAGCAGATTGATGATTATGTTACCGATTGGGTAGCTGATGAATGGGCCGACTATGCTGCGGCTCGTATCACCAAAGTAGAATGGATTTATATCTAAGGAGTATTTATGTTCGATCAAGTACAATGCGTTGAAGATTGCGGTAACGGCTACGGTTGGAGTATCGTCAACCTCGGCCACACTTATGAATTGGCTGTGCTGAAAGATAGCTACATCTGCTACAACACCAACATTACCAGCGATGTGGTGCGTGGTAGCTGGGATGATATGATGGCTTTGACTGAGCGGGTTAGATCGCTGTAAGTCCTTGCCCTATAACAACTTAGGGCTTGGGCGGCGGCCCGCCGCGACGTAAGTCCTTGCTATATAACGACTTACGACGATTCTTAAAAACTTTGTAAATCTTTTAGAATTTCTCTGGATTCCCCTTGACGTATCTGCCGATATGTATATAATAAGGGCATGACACAATCAAACACTTTCTTGAAAGGCTTTGCCATGAATTCTTTTGACTTCCCACAATGTGACGATTCCGCTGTTTCTTCTGCTGACTGGGCTGAGTACCAGCAGTGGGTGGATTCTGTCGATTCCCGTTGTCCGTCCGATGAGGACGTTGCCAATGCGGAATTGGCCGAAGCGGCCTACGATTGGTCGGATGAGGCTA
>Ga0208644_1003424_pt1 | contig 12347 bp, 1 predicted proteins | sample VirMetDEL_Nov_18_FD_184517 | JGI IMG/M metagenome (GOLD analysis project Ga0208644, IMG submission 184517) | Aqueous microbial communities from the Delaware River and Bay under freshwater to marine salinity gradient to study organic matter... | ecosystem: Environmental > Aquatic > Marine >... | reverse complement strand
CCTGCTCGATCTCGAGTACGACAAGGCATTGCGCTATTGCCTGGAGCAAGGGCTGTGGAACTTCGCGCTGCGGGCTACGCTGCTCGAGCCGGATGACACCAACGAACCGGAGTGGGGCGCGCTCTATGCGTACCTCCGCCCGGATGATTTCGTCCGGCTCAACGCTATCTCGGCGGATCCGTACTTCTATCAGACGCTTGAGGACTACGTTGACGAGGGGCAATACTGGATCGCCTCGATCAACCCGCTCTACGTCAGCTACATCTCGGACGATTCATCCTACGGGATGAACATGGGCAAGTGGCCGGCGACGTTCGAGCGGTTCGTTGAGCACGAGCTCGCCTATCGCGTCGCACCTCACCTCACAGCTCTGACCGATGCCGATCTCAAGCGCATGGGCGACGACCGCGTGGTCGCAATGAAGGATGCCAGGTCCAAGGATGCAATGAACCAGCCTGTCAGCCGGCCGCCGGCGGGGCGCCTGGTGCGCGCGCGCCAGGGGACACGTTACTCAGCCAGCGACGGCCGGCCTTGGTGGAGATAGCCTGTGGCTAAATACAATGCGCACATCGAGAGGTTCAACGTCGGCGAGTTTAGCAACGCCGCACTGAACCGCATCGATCTCGAGAAGACGCGCCTTGCCGCTGAAATCCAGGAAAACATCTTCCCCCACAAGATAGGCAAGGGGCAGGTGCGCCCTGGCACGACCTATCTGGGCCGCACCCGCAATGATAGGCGTGCTCGTCTCCAGGGGTTCGCCCGCTCTCCCAGCGACAAGGCCCTGCTCGAGCTCACGGACGGCTACCTGCGCGTGTGGGTCGATGATGCGCTTGTTACCAGGCCAACGGTCAGTGCAAGGCTGTATCGCAGCTCTTTCACCTATGCGAGCGGTGGATACGGCTTCACGATCTCTGGCGCCTATATCGGCAACGAAAACACCGAGGGTGGATACGTCGACACGAACACGCCTGGCGTCGAGCATGCCGTAAACATCCACGTCACCAAAGGCCCCATTCTCTTCAAGATGGGCACACAGTCCAATAAGGACGACATCATTGCCGAGACGAGCCTCAGCGAGGGGCGGCACAGTCTATCCTTCACACCATCTGGCACGGTCTATTGGGTGTTCACCAATCGCCTTCCGCGCGAGGTGGTTGTTGCCAACATCTCGTTGGCTTCGGCTGGTCCAATGGAGTTGGCTGCGCCATGGGCTGAGGCGGATCTTGATTACTTCCAGTTCGAACAAGCAGCCGACACGATATTCTGCGCCAATCGCAACCTGCGTCCCATGATAATCCAGAGACGCAATAACACCTCCTGGTCAGCTGCGTACTACATCCCGCAAGACGGCCCATTCCAGGACGATGTCCCCGGCTTCGGTGAGGTGAGGGTGTCGGTTCAGGCCGAGACTCATAGCAACGCATCCGTAACAGCGACCGACACCTATTTTGATCCGGACACGATGAACAACATGCTCATCCGTGTCTATCAGGAGCGTCGTGAGAACCGGGTCACTCTTGGTGGCAACAACCAATACATCGATCCATTTCGCATCACGGGCATCATTGGCGAGACGACAAACGACCGCAAGTTCACCTACAACATCCAAGCCCAAGGCAAAGGGACAATCCGCTGGCAGCGCTCAATCTCAGGTGAGGATGGAAACTACGGACCAACATCAAGGTCCAGCAGTAACACGTCGTCCTCAAGAAGCCTGGCCGTAGGCGAGACCTGGAACAGTGGCGACATTACGCACGAGGGCCACACGGAGGACAACAACCTCGTGGCCTGGCACCGCATCGGCTATGGCCCTGGGGACTACGTCAGCGGCTACGCCAGTATTCGCATCATCTATGATGGTGACGGCGGGTTCGGTGTCGGGATTATACGCGATGTCAACAACAACCGCACGCTTGCAACCGTCGACTGGTTCACTCTTCCGAATGCGCCGGATCTCACCCAGGTCTGGCAGATGGGCGCCTGGGGCGAGGCGACCGAGTGGCCTTCAGCAGTGGCGCTTTACGACAATCGATTGTGGTGGGGCGGTCGCAGCCGGATCTGGGGCTCTGCCAATGGGGACTACTTCTCTTTTGACGACCTGGATGTCACCGATCTAGGCACGATCACGCGCGAGCTTGGCGCCGGCGGCGCGACGAGCCAGGTGCAGTTCTTCTTGCCACTACAGCAGCTGGTTGTCGGAACCTCTGGATCTGAGCTGGTGGTCAATTCATCGGCGGTTGGTGAGGTCATTACACAGCTCAACGCGACAGTCCGCACGGCATCGAGCTTTGGATCTTCAATCATTCAGCCAGTTCGCCTTGATGGGCGAGGCATCTTCATACATCGGGATGGGATCTCCTCGATGCTCCTGGATGTTGGAGATAACGGTTCGTATGCCACCGGCAAGCTCACCGAGTACAACGACGGCATTCTTCTTCCAGGCGTCAAGCAGGTAGCAGTTCAACGGCAGCCGGAGAACTACGTCTGGCATGCGCGGGAGGATGGCGAGGCGGCCATTCTTCTTCTCGATATGGACGATCCGGACGATCAGCTTACAAGCTGGACTAGGTTTGTTACGAACGGGGAGGTCGAGTCGGTTGCCACCCTGCCCGCCGACGACCAGGACGCTGTCTACCTGTCCGTCAAGCGCAACCGCCCGGTCGCTGCCGACTCGGAATACATCCAGGAGACCAACGCCGACACGCTGATGGGCGCCGATACGTCCGGGTGGGGCATCAACTTCCTGGACGACTCTGTCACCGTGCGCTGGCCGGAAGAGCCGACCCACCAGGACATAGTTTCTGGCGAGACGATCGAGGTCGAACATCGTGGCACTGGCACTCGCTCGGACGGTGTGGTCAGGCCTCTGGTCCCAGAAGATTACGGCATCATCCCAGGCGGTGGCCGTTACTTCATGGCCTGGTACAACCTGGTCGACATGTGGTCACACCCGGTCTACTGCCGGCAGGCCGATGGCACGCTCAAGCTCCAGCAGCACAACTACAATAATCGCAGCGAGATCTTTAAGTCGGTCGAAACCTTCTACCCTGGCCCCTACAGCCTTGAGGATGTTCTCTACACCAACAACTGGTACGGATACGAGTCAGACGACATCGTTGGCGCGGGCGTCCTGGCGATTAACGCTGAAGATGGCGTCATCATCTCGCCTCGTGGCGATATGACGGGAAGCCGTCTGTTTGCGAGCCCGACCGATGCCGGCCCCGGCGAGCGTTTTCTGTCGAGCTGGCTCCAGGTCACCAAGGATAGCGGCGAGATCGATGACTACTACTACGGCAACCAGGCTGGTTGGCTCGCGTTCTCGGCGCAGCCGGCCGAGTACAGCCAAGTCGATGTTTGCTTCATGTCAAAGAATGCGAGCTTCCCATCAATATGGTCGCCCAAGGCCGAGGACGTTGGAACGGGCTCGTCGCAGCATGGCAGCGCCATCGTCTACCGTGTGGATCTTGCGGCCAAGACGGCGACCAAGACGTTCGAGCAGCACGCCTACACGTCCAGGGAGATCTACATCGATGAGGTCGATATCGAGGAGCAGCCCTACGGGTGGACGCGCTACCACTTCAAGTATCTCGTTGCTAATGAGGAGGATGCCACGGTCTACATCCGCCTCGTAGACAATGACGGCAACATCTCCCTAGGCCCCACCAACGAGGGGATCTACATCTGGGGCTTCTCCGACAAGATGGATGGGACGGATAACCACCGCACCTACCTGCGTGAGTACAATAACTTCTTCGCGTTTCCGTCGAACAACGCTCGCCGCCAGCAGCTCTTTCCGCTTGAGTGGGATGAGGACGGCAATCCGCTTGGCATGCGGTGCTACGATTTCGACTTCGACAAGATCGACTACACCTACGGCGACAACAGGTATGGCGCCATCGGCTACTTCACCGAGGGCACGATCACAGACGGCGACACGCGCGAGCAGACGGGTCGCCTGGACGGGGGCACGTCGCGCACTGAGTCCGACAAGCTCGGGCCGGATGGGCTTACGCGCGCCGCCATTTGGCACGACGATGGCGGTGGCAACGTCGTCTCGCCGCAGTATTGCGGGATCTGGCTTGCGCGCTACGATGACTTTGATGATGCCAACGACTACGTCACGGCCGCGATCTTCGCCAAGTACGATGGCTCGGCGCGTTACTTCACGATCAGCCAGGTCAATACGGAGGCCTCTCCAGATGCCTGGTACTCCGTCACGTTCGACGTCATCGATGGCGAGGTGATCCAGGAATACTACGAGCAGGGCGGCGCCACGGGCGTTGGCGAGATCACCAATAGGCGCGCCAAGGTGGAGCGCTACGCTGATGGCTGGTTCCGCCTGATCACATCCTGCAAGTGTGACGCATCAAGCCGGGTTTACTGGGCCATGTCGACCACGGCCACGCCAGGCAACCAAACCAACGGCGTCGACTCGAACACCGGCACCGGCAACACGATCCAGCTTTGGTATCACTCGCTCCACCGCAACCACGGCATGCTGGCGCCAGTCGCGGGTCCGCCCCGGCCGCGCAATACCACTGTATCCTACCACGAATCCCCGGTTGGCATCATCCCGATGGGGAAGGACGCCGGGTACAACCCATACACCGCTCGAACGAACAGAGAAGTTCTGCCGTTTGATTTTGATTGCTGGCGGTTCGAGCAGACCATCGTACCAATCGATGGTTGGTTCGATGATGAGCATTTTCCCTTCACCGAGGATGCCGGCGAGGTTCCGTTCTACGACTACTTTGGCTGGCCGTATTATTACCTTGGCGACCAGGGTTCGTTCAGCATTATGGGGCAGATCACACAGTTCTCATATGATCCTACGTTTGATTTTGTCGGCCTTCGCAAGTTTGCAGGACTTAGTCAGTCACCCAACGGAGAGCTCGCCGGGGTTGCCATAGCGTGCGACACGTATTGGTATCCGCCTGTCACCTTCACCTCGTTCCCGCCAGGTCCATTGCACCCCGAGGGAGCCGCTCAGCCGATTCCGGCACTCGCGTTTGAGGTCGGCAAGGAATACACCAGCGTTATCAACGCGATCGAAAACTTCGGCGTAGAAATGTACATGAACGGTGTGTACATCGGCGCCGAGGAAACGCTGGCACCAAACTTCCAAAACCCCATCGGTAACACCGGCACTTCTTATGGGATCTACTACTCTCCTATGCATGGTGATCTCCAGGTCGGCGGTCAAACCTACGGTTCGTTCTACCTCAAGGAGCTGAAGGTCACGAGCCAGTGCGGCCCCGACGAGCCGCGCTTTATCGAGCGCGTCAACAAGCACGAGGAAGCGCTGGGTGGCCTGATCAACAAGATGGCGGATGCCGGCAACTTCTTCGCCGGCCCGGTCTCGTCGGTGACGCTGAGCCAACACAGCGGACGCGCTGACCTGGTTGCCTGGGGCACCCGCGTCTCGGATGGCTTCACAGGGCCGATCCCAGGGCCACTGGGCGCGCAGGGCGATGGCACCGTCAATCTCGGTGACACCTACACCAACGTCTTCATCGGCCTCAAGTACACGGCCCGCTACAAGAGCGGCAAGCTCGCCTATGCCGGCGCAGGTGGAACAGCTCTCGAGCAGCCCAAGAAGATCACCGAGTTTGGTCTCTTGCTCAATGACACGCATGTCGATGCCGTCAAGTACGGCGAGGACTTCGATCGCATGCGCTCGATGCCGAGGATCTACAAAGGCAAGCCCGTGGAAGATGGCACCATATGGTCGGAATATGATGACGTCTCCTTCTCGATGCCCGGCTCCTGGAACACGGACAGCCGGCTCTGCCTCAAGGTCGATGCGCCGTATCCAGCCACGTTCACGGGCCTGGTGATCTCCGTCGAGACTAACCCACGGGGTGGCAGATCATGAAGATTAACCGCCACCAATCCCGCTTTACAGTCGGCGAATACTCCAGAGCTGGCATAACGCGCATTGATACAGACCGCGGCCAGCTCGCCGCCGAGATCCAGGAGAACCTGATCCCATCGCTCGCGGGCGATGCTCGGTTCCGCCCTGGCACGGAATACCTGGACACGACCCTCGATAATGGCCAGGCCAGGCTCATACCGTTCGTGCGTGACACGGATGATTTCGCGCTGATCGAGATGACGGCGGGCAAGCTGCGCGTCATGGTGGACGATACCTTCATCACGCGCCCCACCGTGACCTCGACCATTGTCAATCCTAACTTCGATCTGGCGACCGGGTGGACGACGGCAGCAAGCGCTGGTGCGTATTCGAACATCCAGTCTGGCACGTACAACAACCAGCTTGTGATGCAGGCAACAGCTCAGGGCTCAAACGCCTCTGCTGTGCAGGCCGTAACGATCCCGGCCGAGGAGCTCGGGACGGTCCACGCACTACGCATCGACGTGTTCCGAGGGCCGATCCTGTTTCGCATCGGATCCACCAGCGGCGGCCAGGAGGTCGTTGAGGAGCAGATCCTTCAGAAAGGAACGCACTCGCTTGCGTTCACGCCAACCGCGGCTATCGCTTCGACCTACTACATCTGGTTTGGCACCAGGTTTGAGACCGAGGGTGTCGTCAACTCATGCCAGTTCGAGAGCGGCAGCATCATGGAGCTTGATGCCCCATGGACAGCCGCCGAGCTGCGAGAGGTATCCTTCGACCAGGCCGCTGATGTTATCTTCTTTGCGCATGAGAACTGGCAACCGCGTCAGCTTCAACGGCGCGGCCAGACCTCTTGGTCTATGGTTCTGTTCGAGCCAGATGCCGGGCCAACTGAAGTGGTCAGTGACGGCACGACGCTGAGCATCAACTCAACACGAAACTCAGCAATCATCACAACCAGCCGAGACTACTTCACACCCGGCATGGTTGGTGCGCTTGTGCGTGCGTATCACGAGCGTCTCAACGCCTCATACCTTTTGGCCGGTGATTCCGAGTTTACGAACACTTGGCGCGTCACGGGCATCAAAGGCACGAAGAACAACGACCGCCTGTTCAAGTACCAGGTGACCGGCTTTGGCTCTGGCACCATGCACATGCAGCGCTCGATCTCGGGCGAGGATGGCGATTACCTAGACTACACGCGCGACGATGGAACGCTGACGACGATCACGGGCAACATCAACGTCACGCACAATGGATCGACGGAAGACGCGAACCTTGTTGCTTATCATAGAATTGGCTTCAAGGATGGCGGTTACGGGTCAGGGGCGATCCAAGTTAACGTGCAATATGATCTTGACGGCGGGTTCGGCTGGGGTCGCATCATTGATTACTACAGCCCGCGTCAGGTTTTGATCTCGATCCACGACAAATTCAACTCGACTGGCCAAGCCTCGCTGTGGAATTTAGGGGTATGGGGCACGGGGCGCCCATGGCCATCGTGTGTCGCGCTCAGCGATAATCGCCTTTGGTTTGGCGGCAATGCGCAGATCTGGGGGTCTGCTCTCAACGATTACACCAATTTCGATGATATCTCCGTTGACGCCTTGCGGCCTCTTACACGGACGTTGGGGTCAGGCGGCGCCTCGAGCAAGGCGCGATGGTTCTTGCCCCTCCAGCGGCTCATCGTGGGCACTGAAGGCGCTCAGGTGTCAGTTCGTGCTGGTGCCTTCGATGAAGGCGTAACGGCAGAGAATATCACGCTCAGGGATGCCGCAACGATTGGCGCCAACTACGTCTCGCCAATCAAGCTCGATGCTCGTGGTGTGTTTGTTCATGGGTCTGGCTCGGACATGTACGTCTTGAAGCCAGGGGATGGTGACTACGTCGCCGAGCGCATGACGGTCTACAACGACGAGATCCTCGACCTTGGTGTCGTTGAACTGGCCGGCCAGCGCCAGCCTGAGACGATGGTTTGGGCGGTTCGATCGGATGGCCAGGTGCCGGTCTGCATGTATGAGTTTGACGGGGCTCTTGATACCAAGACTTGGTGGCGCTTCATCACGGCCGGCGCTGTCGAAAGCGTAGCGGTCCTGCCGGGCGCGGTCGAGGATCGCGTCTACATGGTCGTCAACCGCACGCCGGATCCTGACGATGAGAGCATCACAGGGGCCGAGGAGCTCGCCCCGGCCGGTGTCGATGTGTTCTCCGCTGATTTCACGGACCAGAGCGTCCTGGTGGTCGACAGCGGCACGCCGGCCAACGACCTGAACACGGATGAGCGCTTCGACGAGTGGGGCAACATTCAGGGCATCGAGACGATCGTATCGCAGAACACCAGCGATCTCAAGCTGACGATGCAGTCGAGCGGCTACCTGGGCTACCAGCCGCACAACCTGGCACCGAGCTCGTATGATTTCACGGTGTCCGGGTTTACGACGACCCTTGGCGCTACAATCGGCACGTCTCCGAATACGACCTATCCTGCGCCTGATGGCGTCGGGGCAATGCAGAAGATCATCACCCCGCCAGGCGTAAGTGGGGGCGGTATTCAATTTGATGTCAATGTGCCCGGCGCGGGTGAGGACGCTGCTAGGATCCTGGCCGAGATCAGCTTCTACACCAAGTACGAGAAGGGCGAAGGGGATGCGTTCGACACCTGGGCCATATTTGCCGGACCCTACTTATGCTCTTATTTCATGGATGAGCTCGTTGATGGGATAGAGGGTATCTATCTGGGTCCGGTTTACGATGGTACTGACGCTCTTGAAGGGTTTAGTAGCTTCCTGGATGATCGCGTCCTCAGTTACGCGGGTGAACCTGCGCCATCTGATCTAGCCTTTGATCAACCAGCGATAGCGTACCTTGATGGCAGCACGGAATACTTGAGGCTGCGGTGGCGGTTCTATCTGGTTGATCCAGAAACCACGATCACGATACGCCCAAGCGGCGGCACGAGCGATGGCTTCCGCGGTGGATACATATGGGGCCTTCAGTGCAACCTGCTGCCAACCTCTGAGCAGCTTGCCGGCGGCTACTCGCAGCTCGTCCAGCACAACAGCAACGCACCTCGGATCCTGCTGCCCTACGAATGGGACAATGCTGGCGCGCTCGAAGGCATCAGGACTGAGCCGGCCGGCGACAACCTGCTCGCGAGTGGGACGGATTTCACGGCCAGTGACTTCACGCAGAGTAGCATTCTGGTCAACTACACGGGCTCTGACAGATCACCTAATGGTCTTGGCCAGGGAACGCAGCTCCTTGAGTATCAAAGTCTGGATGTCGTCAGCAACATATTCTCAAATCCAAGTTTTGAGACGGCGACTGATATTAGCGCAACGATAAGCTCTGGGAACGAATCGTCTGAAATTCCGGGCTGGTCTATTGAGTCTGGCACCTGGTTCCATCGTGCAGCTTCGTGGGCTGGTCTTGTGGCTCAGGATGGAACGCACTTTGTTGTTGCTGGTGAGGATGCAATCAATGAGCTTCGGCAGGACGCTGATCTCACATCCTATGTCTCTGCCGCTGATATCGATGCTGGCAACTTACTTCTTAACTTCTCGGCCTGGGCTGGAAACCCCTACACATTTTCAAACACGTTCCGGATTTTGGTCGAGGCTCGCGACGCCGGCGGAGCAGTGATCTCGACGCTTTTCGATTCGGGCACCGGCACTCTTGCGGTAGCGGATACTTGGTACGAGAGCGCCGAAAATTCCATCGCTATCCCGGCGACCACGCGAACTATTTCGTGTCGCCTGTTTGGTGGTCTGGTGGAATCGTTTTTTTCCTACATCGGGTTTGATAACGTCGTTGGCGAAGTGGTTCGAACCATTCCGGGGGCTAAGGTTCACAAGCTCAGCCACCCGATCTTCGGCCTTGACGGTCAATACGTCGCTTCGACCTACGTCTACCCTGGTGAGCTGACCTATCTCGCACTGCGCCTACAAGGCACGGACGGTGAGAGCTTCCTGGTCAACTTCAACGTCGACACGGGTGCGATCAACCTGGAGTCCGCGTCTGGCGTCACCAACGCTGAGGCTGGCGTCGAGGCGCTTCCGTTTGGCTGCTACCGGATCTGGATCACGGGCACGATATCCGTCACGCCTGATGATGGCGTGATGACGTCGACCGGCGTAGCGACGACGTCGTTCGTGGCGCTTCGCCAGCCTTCTATTGACAGTGCTGGAACGTCAACGGTGACGTGGGGCGTCTCTGGGATTGAGACCGGCACCGTCACCATGGCTGGGACGTCGCCGCCAGACCTTCGGGGCGACAGCTATCTGTCCAACAACCTTGTCGTGAATGGCAATTTTGACGGCGGCACATTTTATGGCTGGGATGGTGGCATCGGCCCAGCTGGTGATATCGTAACCACATCACCTCCAGGGGCTTACGAAGGTAATTTCTACCTGACACCGAGCAGCAGCGGCGTTTTTGTTAGCCAGTACATTGACTTAACTAATGGCTTCTCGGAAGCCGAGCTGAGCTCTGGAACCGCGCAGCTTGATATGGGGATGGCTGCGATAAAGCTCTTTGCAGACACCTCGGCTGCCGCCTTCATGGGCGGTCAGTGGTACACCGCTGGCTTAGGATACGTCGGCTTTCTCACGGCCATCAGCAACAACTCCCTCCCGCTAGATACGTGGACAGAACTGTCGGCGACGGTGACGATACCGGCGACTGCCCGCATTCTGCGGCTGTATGTTTATGACTCTGGGTCTTCACCTGACAGTCATTCCTTCGACGCGATCTATGTTCGCAAGGCGGGCACGCGAGCCATTCTTGAGCCGGCCTTCACTTCGTCCGGATCCTCAACGGTGACGTGGGGTGATCCTCCGGTGCCACCAGCAGATCCGGGCACCGAATTGCTTACCAACGGCGGCTTTGAGGACGACTTCACGGGGTGGACAGAAGGCACTGGTGGACAATATTTCCCGTCTTCAACAACCCCGCCAGGTGCTTATGAAGGAACGCGCTACGCGCGCATCGCATCTACTACCTTCTCAACCTTAAATCAGCAGGTCGACCTCCATGATGCCTTTGATCCGTCCGTAATCTCAGATGGACTGGCTGAGCTCTACATTTCAGCGGCCTACACGAAGGACGGCACGGACCCCAACTACAGCGCGGAGATCGACCTGGCGTTTTATGACTCTGGCTTGGGGTTGATTTCCTCTTCTAATATCCTGTCTGACACAAGCATCACGCAGGATGTTTGGAAGACATCTGGCGACATCGTAGAATCTGTTCCAACCAATGCTAGGTACGCTGAGATAATACTGTACAGCGAAGATCCCGACTTTTTCGCGTTTTACGATATCGACTGGGATGCGGTGTCGATGAAGGCGAATGCTCTTCCTCGGCCGGTGTTAACATCTGACGGCACGGCATCGGCGAGCTTCACGGCTAACCAGATCACACCCATTACGATGGGAGGCACGGCGACGGCGACGATGTCCGGCGGCGGGACTTTCCCCATAGCAATGTCTTCGGCTGGTGTCGCGTCGACGTCTCTGGTTGGCTTCCCAGATTATCGCATCCAGTCAAATGGATCCGCGACGACGTCCTGGAGCCCGATTGTATCGACAGCGGTTACTGGGACCACAACGGCCTCGTTCGGGGCGCCGGCTTCGTCTGAAGCCGTGACGATGGCCGGATCCTCCAGCGTGTCCTGGGGAATCGGCACTGTCGAGCAGGGTGCTACCTTCTCGATCATCTTGTCAGACGCCGAGAACCAGACGGTAACCTCTCAGAACGAGCTGTCGTTTGAAGCCCAGGGATCGCGCGGCGTTGTCGTCTGGGGCGCCCAGGTCGAGTATAACCGCTCGAGGCCATCCTCGTTCGTCTCCAGGACGGCAACGTCACTGCGCGCCGCCGATGCCTACACGATCGACAACTCCAAGCTGCCGATCAGCGACACAACGCTGTCGATGTTCGCCGAGTTTAAGCGCAACCACATCGAGGCCGGGAAGATCCTGAGCGTCGAGGATGGATCAGACGCGATCGGGCTCGAGCTCGACAGCTCCGGCCAGTCTCTGCACCGAGTCACGGATGATGGTGGCGACGTTGCCTACATCCTCGACGGTGTGGCAGCGGAAAACACCCAGGTTCGCCTGGCAAGCTCGGCGCAGGTGAACGACGCCAAGCTGGTTGTGGATAGCGGATCCGCCCTGGTCGACACGTCACTCACCATGGCGGCGACCTCCAGCGGAACGATGTTCATCGGCTCTGGCTACGACGGCATCATCTCGCGCATCATGATCCTGCCGCAGGCCTCGAGCGAGGAGGCGCTCCAGGGATATGGCGTGCCACAGGATCCGCCGACCTACCGCTACATCGAGAAGCTGGCGCTTAAGTCTGAGGCGATCGGCGGAACCACCAACAAGATGGCCGACAGCGGCGCCTTCTTCGCGGGTCCGGCGAGTACGGTGACGTGCGCCTGGCTGGTCGAGCGCACGGACATCGTCGCTTGGGCGACTAATGCGAGCGG
>Ga0208644_1003423_pt1 | contig 12357 bp, 19 predicted proteins | sample VirMetDEL_Nov_18_FD_184517 | JGI IMG/M metagenome (GOLD analysis project Ga0208644, IMG submission 184517) | Aqueous microbial communities from the Delaware River and Bay under freshwater to marine salinity gradient to study organic matter... | ecosystem: Environmental > Aquatic > Marine >... | reverse complement strand
GCTGATGATTTCGCTGGGAAAGGTCATGGCCGCACGCCAACTGTCAGAAGTGACAGGAACTCCGTCCATTTTATTTGTAAAATTTCTCGATGGACTGTACTGGTGCGATTTCGCATCGCCCTTCAACTTGGAAATAGGGGGCAGAAAAGACCGGCAAGATAACGCCGACATCGAACCTGTCGCGCATTTTTCAATATCGGCATTCCGAAAGTTCGGAAAGTCACCGGCGGAAAGTCGCCCACTGGAGAAAGACACATGAACACACCTGTAGATTACAGACCTTGGTACACGGCCCTCGTGCCTTGCGACTTCTGCGGACAACTAACGCGTGGGAGAGTTTACGACGGTGCGAATCAAGTGGTCTGCGGTTCGTGCAACACGGTCCTCGTAGACGACGTTGAAAAAGAGCGACCCGATTGGGGCTAATATCTGTGTAAGGGGTGCGACAATATGTCGCATTGACATTATCTTATATATGTGCTATACTAATATCATAATAATAAAAGCGGGAGAACCGTCTCTTTAGTCATCACGAGGAGTCATGCGATATGCCTGACAAGTTTGAATTAGTTCAAATCCGCAACGGCAAGCGCCGCAAGATTGCAGAGCTCGACGAGCATGAGCGCAACGAGTGGAGAGCTCATGCGACCTACGCTGGGGATTTATCCGCGCCGGTTTTTGATCTTAACAACCAAGAGGCCGTTAAGTACCTCGCGGATATCTTCTCCGAGTATTTGGAGGATGTACGTTCATAAAACGAGGGGGCCTTCGGGCCCCCTTTTTTATTTGACATTATCCCATAGCAGGCCATAAGATGCCTGCGTCTATAACAGAGGAGTCAGAGATGACCGAAACAAAAAGGAAGCGGGGACGCCCCCGCAAAGAGCGCATCACCGGTACGGTAACGTGGGCCTACAAGGAAGAGGTCAGCGTGCCTGAGTTCCTGCGGCGGCTCGATAAGCTGCTGGAAAGCCCGGTCCATCAGATGATGGAATGCGACGGCGACCTGTTTATGTCGGAATACCAGAAGCTGACGCAGGCCCATTACAAGCTCTCGACTGTGGTTCGTGAAATGGAGAAAAATAACAACGCTTGAAACGAAAGGGGGCCGCGAGGCCCCCTTTACAAGCTTGAATTAGTTCAAGCTTGTTCAAGCTTGTTCAAATCCGCTTACTTCGCCTTGATGTCCCAGCTAAACGTCAGGCCATCAAACGAAACACCATCCTTAGAAAACGTGATGGTGCCGAATAGCGTTTTCAGCACGAGCGGTTCCATAAGCCACTACCCCCTTCTTAACGGAAGACCACAAACCAGCAAGCTTGTGCCGGTAACCGGCAGCGATGCCGCGGTCCGAGATAAAAACATCAAAAGCGATGCCAGCGAGAAAAGTCATGTCAGTAATCTCCTTCCCCGATGATATAAGCCCTTCTATGGTGCACTGCAACATAAATCCCCATGACCCAAGAACATGGCAGACCCAAGCTAGCCTCAGACGCGAACTGCAACGCGCTGCCGACGACGCAGCATGGGCGGGCGATATGGCACGAGCCGCGGCCCTCGATACACGGCTCACGGCCCTCGACCCGGAACTCGATCACGAGCTCGTCGTGCCGTTTTAGAATCGTTCTAATCTGGGGTCTGGATAAGTCCTTGAAATATAAGAGATAATTAGTTGTTGACATGTCCTATAATATGCGATAAGATAAGACATAATAAAGAAGGGCGAGAAAAGCCCTGCGGCTGTAGCCGCTGCTGTTGGACATCGTAAATAGGAACTGCTCGGATGAGCCGTGGGCCTCTCACACAAGGAGTCGCCTATGGTTAAAAACCCCACTGAGAAGTCTATGGTCTGGAAGGTCTACTTCCGGACCGGTGATAACGACGATTGGGAGTGGTCGTGTTCCGTGCCGCCGCTAATTCTCGATACTTTCGAGATGAACGGAGAGACCTCCGCCGGAGGTCAATGGTACGGGCAAGACGAGCCGGTTGATCTGAGCGAAGGTCAGGTCGCCCTGATTGTTCTTCGGAACAGAAAAATAGGGCTTCAGAGCTATTACGCTCTGGTGGAAGACGACAGGCCGCAGCCTCGAGAGCCGCAAGCCGTCACCTTCAACTGCATCCGTAAGTAAGCTTTAACCACGGCCCACGGTTCTTCCGAGCAGTTCCACCCAAAAGACTACTCAGATGAGCCGTGGGCCTCATAACGCTTTTCGCGTTTCACACAAGGAGTCACCTATGGCAAAACTAAAAACCGGATACATCGTAAAGCCCCACCAGAACTGTAGCCTCGACGAACGCGCCCGAGTAAAGGGCCTGTTGTGGGAGGCAGGGTTTCGAGCGAACACCCTCTTCGCGACGGAGAATGAAGCGGTCATCGCCTCCCACAAGCTGGGGGAGGATGCGGCATACCTCACCATAATACGGTGCCGCCGAGAGCGCGTCGCCATACGTTAGTCAGCAGAAAACGTACCAACTATCACGGCCCACGGTTCTTCTGAGTAGTCCCGAAAACGGGAAAGATAAGCAGGATCAAAGGGTTAGGCCCAAAACGGGGCTTCACGGGCCGGGTTACAAAAAACGGAAACGGTTATATATAGCTCCCAGATTATTTTTTTATTTTTTCATAAACTACCCGTAACCAGTGTAACCGTGTAACTAGTATAGGTAACCCTATATAATATATAGATTCTTAGGGTACATATTAGCAGTTACACCTTGAATCCAATAATGTAACCATATGTAGAACCCAAATCGGGCTTAATGGCATCTGAGCCGGAAAAAAATATTTTTCAAATTCCTGACTATATACACCGGGACGGGGCTTGGTATAGGATGTACGCCAATTAACTGCCCACAGGATGCCGATGAAAAACAGACCCCACAAGGCCAAGAGCCGAGAGCTTATTGACCGCCCCCTGACCCGGAAGCAGGAGCTCTTCGTGAAGGAGCTTGTTTCTAAGGACGGCCAGATCACAATGCGTGAGGCGGCCATCAACGCTGGGTACAGCGCAGGCGCTGCCCACACCCGAGCTTACGAGCTCACCAACCCCCACATCTCCCCGCATGTATGCAAGGCGATCCGTGAATATCGGGCCGAGCTTGATGAGAAGTACGGCGTCAGCTATCGCCGCCACCTGCGTGACCTTCAGACCATCCGGGACATGGCGTTGCAGAACGGCGCTTATAGCGCTGCGGTACAAGCCGAGTATCGGCGCGGTCAGGCGCAGGGAGACATCTACGTTAGTAAGTCCGAGATCAGACACGGCAGCATCGACTCAATGTCGAAGGAAGAAGTCATGCGAGCCTTGGAGGAGATCAAACAGAGCTATGCCCCGATCACCATCGATGTTACCCCGGAGTCCGAACCAAATGCCTCGAACCGCTCTAAAGCGAGAGAGCGGCTTTTATCGTCAGGTGAAGGAGGCGATGAAGAGGTACTCGACGAAACTGATCCCGACGAGGATTGAAACGTGGGCGATGCCCGGCGTTCCCGACCTGATGGTTTGTGACGCCGAGGGCCGCTTTCATCTCATCGAACTCAAAGCCACCACGAACCACGCGGTCGAGCTCCGTCCGCATCAGGTGTCTTTCCTGACCAAGCACCAGCACTCGTCCTGTTGGATACTGGTGAAGCGGCAGCGGGTGATGACCGACCACGCCCAAGTCTATCTGTATCCTGCTCGGCAGGCCGTCGATCTCCGCATGGAAGGTCTGGACAAGGTCAACCCGGCAGCGCTCGAGGAAGAGCCTGTAAACTGGTCTAACATTTTCCGGTTGATCTTTGGGCCGGGGTCCGATAAAAGCGCATAGTCCAACTAACCAAGGAGTCAGGACATGACTGCAAAAGACAAGCTCTGGGTCTTCGATACCCTCCAATACCTTGAAATCTACGCCCCTACGTTAGAAGACGCGAGGCGTGAGGTTTACGAAATTGAGAAGCAGACAGGGCTTGAGTTTGATCTCGCCCCGCAGTGGGAGATTTATCAAGCCGAAAAAGAGGAGGACGCGGCATGAACTATCGAATCTATTTTACTTTTCCGGCAGGAGACCGCGCCACCAACGCGCAGGTGTTCGCAACTCGTGAGGAAGCGCTGAACAGCGCCGCCGACCGGTTCGCGGCATGGACCATGCCGACAGGTTATGAGGTCGAGGAGACCGAAGACCCGGTCACCTATCAGTGGAACCGAGATGAGGGAGACGTTCCTATCGAACGGGCCGCGGCATGAAGTATCCCGTATATGACTGCTTAGACTCTGCCCGGAGGGGCGAGCTTGTGGGGTTCACTAAGTCTCGTGAGCAGGCTCGGAAAATACTGGCCGCTCATTACGAAGGAACGTCTTGGGAGGTTGCTCCCAATCCGGTCCTGACCGAGTTCAATTTGTGTGGCCATGAAATGAAAGGCTGGGTGGACCAGCCGTGTGCTGATGTTTAGTTCTCTGAAAGGCTGGGCTGTTCCCGCCGTCTTTTCAATCTCGTTTGTTTCGTACCTGTACCTGTACAACCTAACCTTCAACCTGTTCTAAGGGAGAGAACGCATGTTTCTATTTACGTTGATCGGTCGCCTGCTTTACGGCTCGGACTATGATGATCTAGCCCGCCGGGCGAACAGCCGCCCGGTCCGCCGTCGCCGTCGCCGATAACAATCTGTTTCCTTGTGTGAGAACTAGCGCCGCCCTGAGCGGCGCTTTTTTTATTGAGAAGAGGGGTTGTGCGGCATGCGCTTTTGTGCGAGAACATGCGTGCGGCACTTCCGCCGCATGCCTAATAGGAGACAAACCAATGGCACATGAGCTTGATTTTTCCGCAGAAGGTCGCGTTGCAATGGCTTACCTCAACGGCGAACAGCCGCCGTGGCACGCTAACGAAACCCGTCCGCAGATTGTGGACCCCGGCGCGGACATCGATGTCTGGGCCGAGGCCGCTGGTCTGAACTACCGGATCGAGGTGTCGCCGAATTACAAGGCGGACGGCACGGCGATTGAGGACTCTTTCCACATCGCCCGGACCGATACCGGCGCGGTGGTCGGGCCGTACATCGCCGGGCAGTGGCGTCCCGTTCAGAATGCCGAGGCGCTCGAGCTTGCGGACAACATCCGCCGCCGTCACGGTTATGAGATTGTGACCGCCGGGGCGTTGTTCGGCGGCTCTAAAATATGGGTGCAGCTTCAAACGGACGCCGACGCGGTCCTGCCGGGCGACGACCGGATCACGTCGCGGCCCCTGTTCAGTCTGTCCCACACCGGGCGCGAGGCCAACTTGTTCACCGCCGTGAATACCCGCGTGGAGTGCAATAACACCCTGACCGCCGCGCTGGCCGAGGGGACCGATATCGAGCGCCATGACCACCGGGTTGCGTTCGACCCCGACGCTGTCGAGACCGCGCTGGGCCTTAACGCGGACAAGTTCGGCGTGTTCGCCGATATCGCCCGCCGCATGGCGTCCCGCGCTATGACCGACGCCGAGACGCTCGAGTATTTCCGGGGCGTGTTTGGCGGAAAGGAAAAGACCGACGAGTCCGGTCGCGTCCTGCATAGCGTCGCGGTCCGCCGGGCAATGGCGTTTCATCGCGGGCAAGACTTTGTTCCGGTCGGAAAAGATAACGCGGCGGACGTTGCGCTGTATGTTTCCGACCGGCTCGAGCAGATTGCCCGGGGCGCGGCGGTGGACCTGCCCGCTGACGTTGCGAACGCTCCGGCCCCCGGTATCAACCCGGGCCACGATATGGAGTCGGCGCGCGGCACCTTGTGGGGCGCGTTCAACACCGTGACTTGGCTGGCCGATCAACGCCCGACTAAGAACCGGGGCGCGGATCACGGTATTGCGTCGAATCTTTTTGGCGACGGCACGGGCGGCAAACTTAAAGCTAAGGCGCACACGAAAGCGCTCGAGCTACTCGCCGCCTGACGCGCCGCCCCATAACTAACAGCACCGCCCGGCCCCGCGCCGGGCGGTTTTTTTATTGTGCAAAAATAAGCGGGCGCGGTATAAGACAACTCCCACAACACACAAGGAGTCATATCGTGGCGAATTATTCTCTAACCCGTAAATCTTCAAACAAGAAAACCGGCCCAATTCCGGTTAGCACAACAAGCGCCGACACATGCCCGGCGGCTTGCCCGTTTAAGGGGGCCGGGTGCTATGCGGACGGTTACCCGCTCAAGGGGCGATGGGATGAAGTAACCCGCGGCGAGCGCGGCGGCACGCTCGAGGACTTTTGCGCGGACGTTGCGGCGCTGCCCGCCGGGCAATTCTGGCGGCACAATCAAGCGGGCGACTTGCCCGGCGACGGGGAGCGCATCGACTCCGCCGGGCTGGCCGCTATCGTCGCGGCGAACAATGGCAAGCGCGGGTTTACGTTTACGCATTACAGCCCGGCCCGCAAACGCAACGCCGCCGCGATCCGCAAAGCGAACGCTGCCGGGTTTACCGTTAACCTAAGCGCAAACAACCTCGAGCACGCGGACGAACTAGCGGCGCTCGATATCGGCCCGGTTGCGGTTGTATTGCCCGCCGCGTTTAACGCCCGCAAAACCACAACCCCTGCAGGGCGTCCCGTCGCGCAATGCCCGGCAACCTATCGCGACACAACGTGCGCCGATTGCCAGCTTTGCGCCCAGCAATCGCGCCGCGTTATTGTCGGTTTCCCGGCGCATGGCGTGCACAAGCGCAAAGCGGACGCCGTCGCCACCTAACGAATCCCCGCCTTGCACCTCGAGCCGCCCGGCCCCGCGCCGGGCGGTTTTCTTTTGCGCGTTGCTAGAGTGAATCAAGGCGCGGCCCGCCGCCCGCCTAGCGCTCAAACGTACCGTGCGCCGCGTACCGTGGCGCGTGGCGCGCGTTGCGCGGCCCGCCCGGCCCGGACCCCGGCCCCCGGCCCAGCGCCCGCCCAGCGCGACCCTAGAGCCCGCCGCTTTGCACCTTGCGTTATGTGCCGCCGTATGCGACAACGTGGGCGCGGCATATCCCGCCGCGAAACAAGGAGTCCTGATATGTGTGATAATTTTGTGAGCTATTACGTGCCCAGCGGGTTCGACTATCGCGAGGTGCAAACCCGGTGCGGGAACACGGACATTCACGGCGAGGAAGCGCTTTGCGACGATTGCGCCGCCGATCCTCGAGCGCGGGCCGAGCATGAGCACCGCGCCCGACTTAGCGCCGAGGACAATGCGACGGCCCGCGCCGCCGGTTGGGGGGAATACTAATGTCCCGAACAATCGATATGACCCCGACGTGGTCCGCCGCCATCAAGATTTATCTCTGCGTGCTCGAGAACCCGAACGCGCCCCCCGAGGCGCGCGCCGCTGCCCGTTACGAAATCCTTCGCCTTGCCCGGGCGTTCGATCAAATGAACGTCGAGCGCGAGCGCGAGCGCGAGATCGAGCACCTCGGGCAGGTAACCGATCCGGCGGCCAATGACGAGGAGTCCGACAGCGCCCGCTGGCGGGCCGAGCGCCGCCTTGAAAGACTCGAGGAACGTGACGAGCTGGACTTGTATTAGCGCCCGCCGCCCCCCAACATCGAACCCCGGCCCAGTGCCGGGGTTTTTTGTTGTGTCGAGTCCCGCCCTATGGGATAAATCCCGTGCGGCCCAATCCCGGGCCGCCACACAAGGAGTCGAAAACATGAGTGAAGCCTTTATTCCCCCAGCCGCCGCCACCCCCGCGCAGGAAGTCACAATCGAGGGTTGGGGCACTGGCACCGTCGCCGAGATCGAGCATCACCTTGCTCACCTAAAGGAGGAGCTCGAGGCCTCCCGCAGCGCGGTATTGGCTTATCAAAAGCGCGAGCTCGAGACCGAGCCCCTAGTTGAGGCGATCCAGTACATTGTCGAGCGCCGTATCGAGCGCTGGATCGATAGCGAGTATGGGCGCGAGCAGTTGGGCCGCGTGATCGAGGAACAGCTATCTTCGTCTATCGACTCTCACGTCGAGGCGGCGCTCGAGGGTGCCACCGTCGAGGTGGACGCCTACATCCGGCTCTAACGCCCGCGACCTTTACCAGCGACCCCCGGCCCAGCGCCGGGGGTTTTTTTATGCCCGGCACCCGGTCCGCCGTCCTCGAGCACCGTCCTCGAGCACCGCCCTCGAGCACCCGGGCCGCCGACCTCGAGCACCGCCCTCGAGCACCCGGGGAGCGGTTCCCGGCGCGTCCAAAAGAGTCCTGGGGCACCCGCTCCCGGCCCGGCGCTCCCGGCTCCCGGCTCCCGGCTCCCGGCTCCCGGATCCCGCTCCCGGCCCGGCGCTCCCGCTCCCGGGCCGCCGCTCCCGGTGCGCGGCCCGGGTCCCCCGGCTATCGGGTCAAAACCCCGGGAATCCGCGCTTTCCAGCCCGATCCGCGCCGCGCCGCCCCCGCGCCGGGGGGACGAGGGCAAGGGCCATGTTTTTCACAAACAATCACCAAAATTTTGATATGACTAGTCGAGGTGGCATTTTGATGTTAAATGTCCCATATGTTTCACGTGAAACAATGATTTAGGGTCCCCCGATGGATGTTCTGGCTAACCCGGTCCTAGAAGAAAAGGCTTTGAAGCTTCAGCTTCGTCTCGCGCAGCTTGAGAAAAACGAAGCCTGCCAAAATAATTTTCTTACCTTTGTAAAGACGGTCTGGCCCGAGTTCATTGCAGGGCGGCACCACAAGATTATTGCGGAAAAGCTGGAGCGTGTAGCGAGAGGCGAGCTTAAACGCCTGATTATCAATATGGCTCCTCGTCATACGAAGTCAGAGTTTGCGTCGTACCTGTTCCCCGCTTGGATGATGGGGAAGAACCCCAGTATGAAAATCATTCAGGCTACGCACACCACGGAACTTGCTGTCAACTTTGGTCGTAAAACAAAGAACCTTCTTGAAGACGAGCGGTATCAAGAAATCTTCCCTGAAGTGAAGCTCGCTGCCGACAGTAAGGCATCCGGTCGGTGGGACACGAACAAGGGTGGTATGTATTACGCTGTCGGCGTTGGCTCGAACTTGGCGGGCCGTGGTGGTGATCTTGTCATTATTGACGATCCGCACTCGGAACAGACGGCTATGTCCAATTCCGGCTTTGATGACGCTTGGGAATGGTACACAGGTGGTCCTCGACAGCGTTTGCAGCCGGGCGGCAGCATTGTTTTGGTCCAGACCCGGTGGTCTGAGAAAGATATGACGGGTCAGCTTATCCGTTCTATGGCCAAGGATCCCCTAGCCGATCAGTGGGAAGTGGTCGAATTACCGGCTTTGTTTGACGACGACACCCCGTGTTGGCCGGAGTTCTGGAGCATTGAGGATCTGACCGCGGTCCGCGCATCTATTCCTCCGAGCAAGTGGAATGCCCAGTACCAGCAGAACCCGACCGGTGACGATAACGCGATTATCCCTCGGGAATGGTGGCGCAAGTGGGAGCGGGAGAGTGTTCCGCAGTTGCAGTACGTCATCCAGAGCTACGATACGGCGTTTTCCAAGCGGGAGACCTCTGACTTTTCTGCGATCACGACGTGGGGTGTGTTCTATCCGGAGGAAGGGGGCCCCCCGAACCTTATCCTGCTGGACAGCAAGAAGGGCCGGTGGGACTTTCCGGAGCTTAAATCGCAAGCTTTTGACATGTACCACTTCTGGGAGCCGGATACGGTCATCGTGGAAGCCAAGGCGTCTGGTCTGCCCTTGACCCACGAACTACGGAACACGGGCATTCCTGTTGTGAATTTCACGCCCAGTAAGGGCAATGACAAGGTATCGCGTGTACATGCGGTGTCGCCCCTGTTTGAGGCAGGGATGGTTTGGGCCCCCGACGAAGTATTCGCTGACGAGATGATTGAAGAGGTTGCGGCCTTTCCGAACGGCGAGCATGACGACCTTGTCGATAGCATGACGCAGGCGTTAATGAGGTATCGTCAGGGCAACTTCATTCAACTGCCAACTGATGACTGGGAAGATCAGACAGGTTCTGCTAAGATAAGGGCTTATTACTAAGGATTTTGTCTGATGGCGAATGATCGTCGCGCAGCAGTAGTCAAAAAACTACTGGATGACGCCGGGCTGGAAGCCGGAGATTTGATGCGCTTGGCGGAGTCCCTGCCCCCGGAGACGATTGCCCAGTTTGATAAGCTATTAAATCGCAAGGAACCTTCTGTGGGGCCCGGTATGGATAGCGGCATTGTAGTCGCTTACAAATCCGGCGAGGTCGTGCAGGACAGGCCCATGCAGGGCAACTTCTCGAAAGAGGGTATTGCGGTTTATGAAGACGGCGGTGCCGTCGATGTGGGTGAGAATAAATCTTCTTTCACTATAGGCGACATCATTTCTAGAGTTCGTGAGGAAGGGTTACCCGCAAATGCGCGAGCCTACCTTCGGTCTGTGTTTGAGCGAGCGACTGGCGGGGAGCCCCCGGTTTTTGGCGCGGACTATTTTACGGACCGGCAGCTTGAACGTATTCGGGAGTTGGCGGAGGCTAGGCAGAGGCAGGGTTATGAGGACGTAGAGAATTTTGCGTACCCCGACACTCCTAGCATGGAAAGCTATAAGTATTATGGAGGGCCGTCGTTACCTTACGGATTAGATAGTCTTCTGACGGACATCGTAGATCCAGAAACAATCTTAAAAACAAGCCTTGGCGGGTTCCAGATTTACGACGAGGGGGATCATTGGCGGATTAACGATCCTTTTGATTTTACTGGAGTTAAAGTAAAAGGGTTAGACACGGTCCGCCATCACATTGTCGAGAGTGACAATGCGTATAGCTTGTTACGCCGCATAGCCCCAACTCTTATTGCAAATGAACCTTCCCGTTATGCTTTGGATAAACCTTCGGACGAATGGACTCCCCGCTTTTCGTTTACGATTCCGAAAGAAGGCCCTGTGAGAGAAGGCCCCGGTGAAAGGCCGCCACGCGTGAAGAACTATGAGGCGGGCGGCTACGTGCCGTCGCCCAAGGACAAGCCCCGTTCTCCTGTTGGTCAGGAGCTTTATGGTCTGGGCGACGTTGAATACCGTGCGGAACTTGAACCTTACTTGTCGGAAGTTGTGGATCCCCGATCTACGTCTAGGTCTCCGGGGCCTTTGGAGCGCTTAGAAGACGACTACGTCGCTTTGATGGGCTTGCGGGCCCTAGAGCAAAAGCATGGTGGTGATTACGGCGAGTTCATCGATACCGATGCGCGGCGCTTGGACCCTTATTTTTCGGAAAATGCTAACGTGTCTGGTGTTTACGACACGGAACTTGATAAGATCCGTGTGAAGACAACGCCGACGAAACGTCAGATAGAAAACGCTAGGTCTGCCGATGAGTGGTCTCAAACCCAGATTAGCTTGGGGGTTCCCGCTTCCCAGTATCCCGGCCCTTCTGAAGTAGAGATGCTTAGAGCGTATTACTCTAGGCCGATGATGCTCCAAACCGTCGGTCACGAACTGTTCCATGCCGGTATGAACCGGATCAATGAAAACGCGTCGGTGGCGCGCGAACACCGTGCTTTAACCCCTATTGACTGGGAGCGACTGAGGAAGACACCGGAAGGCCGTGCAGTTATTCCGGTCATGCAAAAGACTGTTTTTAAGGATAATCCAGTCTACCAACCTGAAAAACCTTTCCGGTACGAAGATATCCGGGACTTACAGGCCGAGGCCCGTGATCGCTACGAGCAAATGGGCCCGCCGCGCGTGAAGAACTATGAAGACGGCGGTGCCGTCGAACCGCGGCCCACGGGCTTTACGCTATCCAGCGGTCGGCCTGTTTGGAAGTCCGGGGACGACCTGTACTCGGAAAAGACTATCACCGTTCCGTATGGTGACGGTTGGGTGGTGATGCCGACTGTGGACGTGGACGGCAATATTATGTCCGAGGACGAGGTATCGCGGCTCTTGGACCAGATTGGCCCGGTAGACGTGGTCACTGGCGCGGAGTTGCCGGTTTTTAGCTCGTTATCTGATGCGGATCGCTATGCGGAGGATCGCAGCAACCTTCTTGGCGACGAGTTGGTGGGCCTAGCTTCTCTGTTTTAGCTCTGGACCCATCCAGACATTTCATTAAAATATGTCGTGCGGTGTGCGCACAAGGAGTCACACGTGAACGATTTGTATTTGGCTCTGGCGCTGCGTATTCGCCAGAGGAAGAAGCTTCCTCTTTGGAAGCGTTATTGTTTGGTCGTGCTTCGTCGTCTTGCTAGACGCAGCACGGTCCGTGGTACGAGATCCGTGATCCGTGGACTGAGGAGAATGTTACTTAAATAGGGGCCCCCGGCAGCGCGCAGCGGCCCACGGCTCTTGATGGAGCCAAAGATGTTGAAGAAGCTTATCTTGTTACTTGCGTTCCTTGTGCCGTGTTTCACGGCCCACGGATCTTATGCTCAAGCGACTTTTTGCACGAAGGATGTGGAGAAGGTTGCGAAG
>Ga0208644_1003421_pt1 | contig 12363 bp, 20 predicted proteins | sample VirMetDEL_Nov_18_FD_184517 | JGI IMG/M metagenome (GOLD analysis project Ga0208644, IMG submission 184517) | Aqueous microbial communities from the Delaware River and Bay under freshwater to marine salinity gradient to study organic matter... | ecosystem: Environmental > Aquatic > Marine >... | reverse complement strand
AGCTATTCTCAGCATTTGCTGGTATCGCTGAAAAACGTCACATGGTAAATGGTACTTCAGAAGCTATCATTACTGCAGCTGCTGACGTTTATGTTTCTGACTACGGTAATCACACAGTTAAATTAGATAGATTCATGCGTGATAACGCTGTATTATGCTTAGACCCACAATACGTTGGTGTAGCATCATTACGTCCAATCACAAAAGAAGAACTAGCTAAAACTGGTGACTCTACTAAATACTTGATGACAGCAGAATACACATTAGTGGTTAATAACCCTGATGCTCATGCTAAAGTTCAAGGTGTTGGTGCTTAATCAACATTAATATATAATAGGGGGATAGCAATATCCCCTTATTTATTATGGCCATATTATTTGACAAAGATCCAATAACAGGTGTAACTCAATATTACGATTACGATCCTGTTAATGACATCCACATGATACACAATGTGCAAGACTTTGCACCTTTGGTAGAAAAGTTAAAACAAGCACAGAATAATCCTGATGCTTGGGCAAAAGGTGTTAAAGAATCATGGGTACACTATGCTAGCATCCCACCAGTCATTGAGATGCAATTAAAACAAAAAGGCATAGACATTTATAATAAAGACCAAACAAAAGAATTACTCAAAGAAATAAATACAAACTATCCTTGGTTAAAGACAACAACTAAAAAGCATGGATAGAAAAGAATTACAAAGAATACAATTAGCAATACATGATTTAATTAATCGAGAAGATTACACAAATGCTCTTCCGTTAATTAATACAGCTTTAGAACATTATCCTGATAATGATGCAACTCTAAACTTTATGGGTTACATTCATTTAATGGGTGACCAACCTGCATTAGCTTATCAATATTTCAGACGTGCATTACAAGAGAGTCCAGGCAATAAAGCATTATGGACTTCACTAGGACGTGCTTGTCATGAAATGGATAACTTTGAAGATGCAATAAAATACTTTCTTAAATCTGCGGAATTAGATCCATCCTACGCATTAGCATATAGCAATGCAGCTGCTAGTTTTGTGCAGTTATCAGAATGGAAAAATGCAGAAGAAGTATGCAAGATTGCATTACAATCAGATCCTAATGATCGCAATGCACAAATGAATTTATCACACGCCTATCTTGCTCAAGGTAAATGGGAAGATGGTTGGAAAGCATGGGGATTATCACTGGGTAGTAAGTTTAGAAAAGAATGGCACTATGGTGATGAATCTCGATGGGATGGCCAAGCAGGTAAAGACATTATCATTTATGGTGAACAAGGTTTAGGTGATGAAATATTCTATGCTAACTGTTTACCTGATGCGGTTGCCATTAGTAACAAAGTCTATATTGATTGTGATCCAAAACTAGAAGGTTTATTTAGACGTAGCTTTCCATTAGCAGAAGTTCATGGAACTAGACAAAATGAACATCCTGAATGGTTAGCAGATAAAACATTTGACCATCGTTGTGCGATTGGTGGATTACCAGAGTTCTTTAGATTAGATAGTAAAAATTTTAATCGTGAACCTTATCTAGTTGCAGATCCTGAACGTAGAACAATGTGGCGATCATTGTTTGATTCTTATGGTAAAAAAGTGATTGGAATTACTACACATGGTGGTAGTAAAAGAACTAATGAAAAAGGTCGCAAATTAACAAAAGATGATATACAATCATTATTGAGTCGTGATGACTTAATTTTAATTTCATTAGATTACGTAGTCGATGAGAAGATAGATGGGGTAAAGTATTTTCCATTTGCTACGCAATCATCTGATTATGATGATACTGCAGCACTTATTTCTGAATTAGATGCCGTTGTTGGTGTTAATACCACAGCATTACACTGTTCAGCTGCATTAGGTGTAAAAACTATCTGTTTAGTACCTAAATGGCATCAATGGCGTTATGCACAACCCAGTATGCCTTGGTATCGTAGTATGTCATTAAAGTATCAAGAAGATAAAACATGGAAAGAAGTCATTGAGTCAGTTAATATCTGAAGAATATCGTGAAATGCAAGCAAAATTGCATGAGAATCCTAATTATGGAATTGCATCAACCTATTTTGCACCGATTGTAGACGATATTATTACACAGTTTAAGATAAAAGATTTATTAGATTATGGTGCTGGTAAATTAAGATTAAGAGATAGTATTAAATCGCAAGTCAACTATACCGCATACGAACCTAGTAACCCACTTTACTCAGAATCACCTGAACCATGCGAATTTGTAACTTGTATAGACGTTTTAGAGCACATTGAACCTGAGTTACTTGATAACGTACTCGATGATCTACAAAGAGTTGTAATTAAATATGGCCTATTTACGATTCACACAGGCCCAGCAGTAAAAACACTTCCAGATGGCAGAAATGCACATCTTATACAACAACCTTATACCTGGTGGCAACCTAAAGTCAAAGAAAGATTTGAAATGGTTAGAGAAGTTGCTATGGATAACGGTTACATTGTATTCGTAAAACACAAATAAGGACAATACATGGCATTTACCAATTACACTACATTCGTAGCGACTGTAGCTAATTATCTTGCGAGATCAGACTTAACATCTGTTATTCCAGACTTTGTTGAGTTAGCACAAGAACGTTTATCTCGTGATCTTAGAGTGCAAGAGATGTTAAAAGTATCTACTGCATCTACTGTTGCTGGTGATAAAAATATAGCATTTCCTGTAGACTTTTTAGAGTTAAGAGAAATACATATTGATGGCACACCAATGGTCAATTTAGAATATCAAACACCAGATAAATTTTTTAGAAATGGTAAAGCACACCAATCTGGAGTCCCAGTTTATTTTACTATGTTAGGTGCTGAGTTTCAATTTGCACCAGTTCCTGATGGAACAAGAACAGTACAAATACTCTATTATGCTAAACCTACCTTTATTGATGGATCAACAGCAAGCAATGTATTTTTAGCATATTTCCCTGATGCTTTACTCTATGCAACTCTAGCAGAAGCAGAACCATATTTAATGAATGATGAAAGAATTGCAATATGGGCATCTATGTATGATAGAGCAATCGCAAATATCAGAGAAAACGATAAGGGAGCAACATTCTCTAGTGCAACATTAAACGTAACAACTTCATAAGGAAATATTATGGCAGAATTTAGTAATTTTTTAGAGAACGCATTAATTAATGCTACTTTAAGAGCAACAACATACACATCACCAGCAACAGTGTATGTATCACTTTACACAACAGACCCAACAGATGCTGATTCTGGCACAGAAGTATCAGGCGGTTCATATGCAAGAACAGCAGTGACCTTTGGTGCTCCATCTAATGGTGTAACAACTAACAGTGCTGATGTTACATTTCCAACAGCAACTGGTTCATGGGGAGTGGTCACTCACATCGGTATTCATGATGCTTCAACCAGTGGTAACTTATTATTCCACACACCACTCGACACATCTAAAACAATCGACTCTGGTGACATCTTCAAGATCACAACTGGAAACTTATCAGTTACATTAGCGTAAGGATAAATAATGGCATTAGTCGTTAAGGATAGAGTACAGGAAACTACTACGACCACAGGCACAGGTACAGTCACGCTTGCTGGTGCAGTCACAGGTTTCCAAACATTCTCTGTAATAGGTGATGGCAACACGACCTACTATGCCATAACTTCTGGTAATGATTGGGAAGTGGGTCTAGGTACTTACACAGCATCAGGCACAACTTTATCTCGTGATACCATACTAGAATCTAGCAACAGTGGTAGTGCGATTACACTATCAGGCACAAGTAATGTATTTGTTACATATCCTGCTGAAAAATCAGGACATAAAGATGATACTAATACAATATATTCAGAACAAATTGGTGCGAGTAACGGAATCTTTGTAAACTCTACAACAGTGAGTGCTAACTTTACTGTGCCTAACAACTATCATGCTTTATCAGTTGGTCCAGTCACAATAAATGGTGGAGTAAGTGTTACAGTTCCATCAGGTTCTAATTGGAAGGTCGTATAATGGCAGTTACAATAAATGCAGATACAAGTAATGGTTTAGTTATTACTCCTGATACTTCTGGTAATTTAAGTTTTCAATCATCTGGAACAAATGTATTACAAATAGATAGTTCAGGAAATCCTACATTTGCAGGTCAAATAGCATCAGCAAATTTACCTGATTTAAAAACTATTGATGGAAATTCTATTGTAGGAACTGGTGATATTGATTTAAAAACAGTTAATGGAACATCTATTGTAGGAACTGGAGATATTGAAGTTGGTGGTGGAAAAGTATTACAAGTACTACAAGCAGTAAAAACAGACGCTTTTTCTACAACATCAACTTCTTATGTAGATTTAACTGATTTATCTGTTAGTATTACACCAAGTTCAACTTCAAGTAAAATATTAATATCTTATAATATAAATGGTGGCACTGCTGGAGATGTATGTCATGGATATTTAACTCTTGTTAGAAATTCAACAGAAATATTTAAAGCAGATACTGCTAGTAGCAGAAGAAGTGCAACTAGCGTTATTAATACACCAACCCAAATGCAATTAACCTATTCAGCAGAATATTTAGATAGTCCATCAACAACAAGTGCAACAACATATAAAGTGCAAATTTTAAGTTCTAACGGAACTGCAATATACATTAATAGGTCAGGCAGAGATACAAATTTATTAGCGTATGATGGTAGAACAGTATCATCAATTACAGTTATGGAGATAGCAGGATAATGGACAGACATCAAGCAATATATAAACTATATCCTAATGTTAAATACATTAATGCAGAAGTTCCATACGATGCAAATGATAATGTAGTTACAATAGATGAAAACGCAGTTATTGTTGAAATGGACAAAGTTGCTTACATCACTAGACGACAAGCAGAATATCCTGACTTTAAAGAATACCTAGATGGCATCGTAAAAGGTGACCAAGCACAAATAGATAAATACATAGCAGACTGCCAAGCAGTAAAAGCTAAATACCCTAAACCTACGGAATAGACTATGGCAAGTATAAAACTAAAAGGCGATACATCTGGTGAAGTTACCATACAAGCACCAGCAGTTGCAGGAACAACAACACTAAACCTACCTGCCACTTCTAGCACACTAGCAACACAGAATGCTTTAGGTGTACGCAATCTTATCATCAATGGTGATATGAGGATAGACCAAAGGAATGCTGGAGCAAGCATAACTCCATTAGTAAATCCAACATATACAATCGACAGATGGTTTGCCGCCCCAGCGATTGCTTCTAAATTTAGTGTTCAGCAGTCTACAACAGCACCTACTGGTTTTTCTAATTCATTGTTAATGACTTCATTAGCTGCAACAACTGTTGGTGCTTCAGATTATTATGAGATGTATCAAGCAATAGAAGGATATAACATGGCACATCTCAATTGGGGTACAGCAAATGCTAAAACTGTTACTTTATCTTTTTGGGTTCGTAGTTCATTAACAGGCACTTTTGGTGGCACAGTGTTGAGTGCTTCAGCAGGGGAAACATATCCATTTACATATACAATTTCTTCAGCAGATACTTGGGAACAAAAATCAATCACTATTCTTGGACCAACAAGCGGAACATTTGGAACAACAAATACTGTTGGTTGTTATGTTGGATTTAATCTTGGTGCTGGAACTTCTGTTAGTGGAACAGCTGGTTCTTGGCAAAATAGTTTTTTTAGAGCACCTTCAGGCACAGTGCAAGTTGTAGCAACTAGCGGTGCTACATTCTACATCACAGGGGTCCAACTAGAAGTAGGTGACACAGCTACACCATTTGAACACAGACCTTATGATATGGAGTTAGCAAGATGTATGCGTTATTGCCAGCAGTATCAATACTATGGTTGTGGAGTTGGTGGAGGTGCTGGAGGAAGTACACCAGTAACAACTACACAATTTAGAGTTCCAATGAGATCTGCTCCAACAGTGGCATGGATTTCAGGTGGAGTTGCTGGAGATGGTAATTATACTAGAACAATTACTGCCTTAAATTTTTCATCTAATATTAATCCAACTGGAGCAACATTTGGGTATAACATCTCTGCTTCTTTAACAACACAAAATGTTGGTGTCATTGTTCAATATGCTGTAATGAAATTTGATGCGGAGTTATAATTATGTATAAAAAAGTAATAGATGTATTAACTAACACAGAATCACAATGTATAAAAAGATTATCTGATGGTGCTTGTATACCATTTGATGAAGCTAATAAAGACTACCAAGAATATCTAGAATGGTTAGCAAAAGGTAATACACCAGAGGAGGCAGAATGAGCATAACAATAAATGGCATTGGTTTCGTAGAAAACAGCGTCACACTGGATACTGACTACACACTAGCAGACAATCGTAATGCGATGACTGCTGGTCCTGTAACTGTAGCAGATGGTATTACTATTACAATCGGTGATGGTTCTACATGGAGTGTCGTATAATGGTTACAAAAATTAGTGGCGACACAGGTGTAGATAATATAAAAGATGGAATAATTACATCATCAAAACTTGCTTCTGGAGTTGGTGGAAAAACATTACAAGTATTATCAACAACTAAAACAGATACATTTGTTACAACAAATACTTTAGCTTCTGGAGGAGCAGCTATTACAGGTTTGTCAGTAACTATAACTCCATCATCTACATCTAGTAAATTTCTTTTGTCATGTGTATTAAGTTGTGATGGTACATCAGCGGTTACTCAATGTTATGCTTGGTTAGCAAGAGGTTCTACAAAAATAGGTGCAGGTGATGCAGTTGGTAATAGAATTGGAACAGGTGGAAGATTTTATTATGCAAGTAATGATATATCTGGCACTATACCTATGCAATATTTAGATTTACCGTCAACACTATCTCCTATTACATATAATGTTTATATTGCTACAGAAACTGCTGCTGGTTCTGTAGTTGTAAATAGGACAATAAGTGACACTGATAATACAACTAATGGAAGTAGACAATCAAGTACATTAACAGTTATGGAGATAGCAGGATAATGAGTACAGTAAAATCAAAGAAACTACAAGTCGGAACAGATGCTACCTCTAGCAATAACTTTACTATCTATCAACCAGCAACACCTGATGGAACATTAAGGATTGGTGTCGGTAATGCAGATAGTCCTACAGAGATTGCACAGTTTACATCTAGTGGACTTGTTAGTGGTGTAAGTAAACTTGATACAGCAACAGGTTCTGCTCCATCTTACTCTGCTCGTGCATGGGTAAACTTCAATGGTACTGGAACAGTGGCGATTCGTGCTAGTGGTAATGTAAGTTCTATTACAGATAATACAACAGGTGATTACACAATTAATTTTACAACAGCAATGGCAGATGCTAATTATTCAGTTGTTGCTTATGGGCAAAGAGCAGATAATGCTTATGAAGATTTAAATGTTCAAGGATACAATAATGTTTATGGAGATGCTTTTACAACAAGTTATACAAGAGTAGCTTGTAGTCATGCTTCATCTGGAAATCCAACAGACCCATTAGCAGTATGTATAGCAATATTTAGATAAGGATAAACAATGACCATTAGTATAAAACCCACAGCATCTGGTTCAACGATAGAACAAGACGGAAGTGCTATACTTACTGTTGATGGCAGTGGTAATTTATCTACTACTAATAATTTAACAGTTGGTGGTAGTATATCTGGTGATGGTTCATCTTTGACAGGTATTGCTACAGGAGCAGGAACATTAGAGGCTTGGGTAAATTTTAACGGACAAGGAACAATTGCTATTCGTGCAAGTGGAAATGTTAGTTCAATTACTGATAATGGTTTGTCTAATTATACAGTTAATTTTACTACAGCAATATCTGATGCAAATTATTGTGCATTAGTTAGCATGACCGCATCTAGTGCAGCATTAACCAGAGGTTCAGGTATTGTTGGTTTATTAGCTTATAATAGTAGTACACTCACAACATCTGGATTTGGTGTTTATTTAGAAGATAGAAATGGCGGTTCTAGTGGTGACCCAATAGTTGTTTGTGCTGCTGCATTTAGGTAATAATATATGTTCGGTATAAGTGCATTTTCTCAATCACCTTTTAGTACACTAGGTGCAGGTGCAGTTTTATTAGGTCAAGCTAATATTACTGCTGATGCTACTCTTGTATCTGCTGCTGTAAGATTAAGAACATCATCTGGTGCTATTACTACAAATGGTATATTAGAATCTAATGGCATACTGATTCTTAATGGTGTAGGTAATATCAACGCATCTAGTGCAGTGACCATAGATGCTACAAGAATAGCAACAGTAACTGGTGTAATCAATGGAACAGCAAGTGCATCTGTTACTTATTTACGAATAAGAACTAATAGTGGTGCTATTGCAGGTTACGCATTATTTGATGCAGAAGGATTCTCTCTAGCAGTTGCTAGTGGTTCTATCTTCTCTAATGTCAGCGTAACTGCTAATGGATTTAGTGAAGCATACGCTAGTGCAAGTATAGATGGTGATGCAACAGTATCATGTCTAGGTGGATTGATTGCAGATGCAGACGGAAGTATAAACGCAACAGCATTAGCAGAATGTTTAGCAAATGCTACATTTAGTGGTGATGCAATTATAAACTCTAATGGAACAATAACTGCGATTGGTTATGTTCTAGGCGAAGAATGGTCAGATAGTGCAGTGGGTTCAGAAGTATGGACTGACTCTACTACTGGAAACGAAGTATGGGTGGAAGATACACCTGAATCAAACACATGGTTACGACAAGGATAAAACATGGCAAAAACCAAAATATCAGAATATGATTCAACCGCAGCTAATAATACCGATGTAGATGGTATTAATATTGCTGAATCATGTCCGCCTTCAGGCATTAACAATGCTATTCGTGAGGTTATGGCACACTTAAAAGATTGGCAATCTGGAGCAAGTGGAGACACATTACCTGTTACATCTGGAGGTACTGGCTCTACTACAGCATCTGGTGCAAGAACAAATTTAGGTCTTGGAACAGTATCTACATTAAATAGTATTGCTACTGCTAACATAGATGCAGATGCAGTAACTAATGCAAAGATTGCAGATGACTCTATAGATTCTGAACACTATGTAGATGGATCTATTGATACTGCACATATTGCTGATGACCAAATTACTGCTGCTAAAATTGCAGATAATGCAGTTGGTGCAGATGCACTAAATGTAAGTGGTAATGGAACATCAGGACAAGTATTAACATCTGATGCAGATGGTTCTTTTAGTTGGGCAGACCAAGATTCAGGAATTACAACCACATCATTAACTGCTAATTATTATGGTGTAAGACATTTTGTAAGATACGATGGTTCTGCTAGTATTTCAGCAAGTCAGGGTGTTTCATCTGTAACTAATACTGGTTCAGGAACTTATGATGTTAATTTAAGCACAACAGCACCATCTACTTATACAGTTGTTTCAACACCAGAACAAGGTGCAGATTGGACTGCTGGTTGTAGTGGAACAACTACTACAAAATTCTCTGTTATTATGAGAAATGGTGGTAATGTTCAAATTAATGTTGGTTCTCACAATATTGCAATTTATTAAGGAAAAATTATGGCAAAAATAGTGTTATATGAAAATGATGGTGGGGTAGCGTTTATTGTTCCTACTGGTGAATTAGCTATTGAAGAAGTAGCAAAAAAAGATGTACCAGCAGGCAAACAATATTGGATTGTAGAAGATTCAGTATTGCCTCAAGATAGAGAATTTAGAAATGCTTGGGAGTTAGATACAAACGCATTAGGTACAGCACATGGAACAGCAATCGGAGCAGATGCTTGGTTTGCACAACAGGAGCAAAAATAATGATTAATGTTAATGTTAATAAAGCTAGAGATATTAAAAAAGATTTTTTAAGAAATGAAAGACAATCTAAACTTGAAGCATTAGATGCAGAATATATGAAAGCATTAGAGCAAGGTGCTGATACCTCTGCGATTGTTGCTAAAAAACAGCAATTAAGAGATGCTCCAAATAGTTTAGATAATTTAACAACAGTAGAACAATTAAAGGCAGCGACATTACCAGATGTAGGAGTTTAAGTGCCAGCACAAAGAATACAATTTGAAGAATGGTTACCAGACCAACCATCTGTAACATCACTACGAGATGCAAAGAATGTATACCCTACTTCTATAGGTTACGCACCATTTGCTAATGAACAAGACTTCTCTGGTAATGCTAGTGAAAACTTAAACTCTGTATTTGGTTCTAAATATGGTGATGAGGTTGCTATCTTTGCAGGCGGTGCAACTAAATTGTTTAAACTAGATGCTACAAACTTGTCATTAAATGATGTCTCTAAATCAGGTGGATACTCTGGAGACACATGGCAATTTGCACAGTTTGGTAAAGTTGTGATTGCAGCTAATAACCAAGCTAAATTACAGTCATGGACGATTGGTTCATCATCAGCATTTGCAGACTTAAATGCTAATGCACCTGTTGCTAAATATGTAACTGTTGTTCGTGACTTTGTGGTTGCAGCTAACATTGGTGCAGGAACAGACACTAACAAAGTTCAATGGTCTGATATTAACGATGAAACTAATTGGGTATCTGGAACAACATCACAATCAGATTATCAGATCATTCCTGACGGTGGTAACATTACAGGGATAACAGGTGGCGAGATTGGCCTAGTATTCTTAGAGAAGGCAATTATAAGGATGTCATATTCTGGCAGCCCATTATTTTTCCAGCTAGACACTATATCTAGAGGACTAGGTTGTTTAGAAGGTAACTCGATTGCACAATACGGTGCTACATCATTCTTCTTATCTGATGACGGATTCTATAAGTGTGACGGCCAAACAGTTACAGGCATTGGTACAGAAAAAGTAGATAGATACTTCTTTAACGATGCAGACTTAACAGACCTAGATTCTATGTCAGCATCTGTAGACCCTATTAAAAAGTTAGTGGTATGGAACTATAAGAATGTAGACGGTGGTCGTAGTATTCTTGTGTATAACTGGCAACTTAACAAATGGTCAAGAGTAACCACAACCACCACAGGTGTAGGTAGTATTACTACAACAGGTTATACATTAGAAGGTTTAGAAGCAGTATTAGGATATACTAATTTAGAAACTATTCCTGCATCACTCGATGACCGATTATGGGTGGGTGGTAAGTTCTTATTTGCAGGATTTAAAGCTGCAAAGATTGTGACCTTTACAGGTTCTACATACAATTCTGAACTCATTACACCTGATATAGAAGTAGGATATAACTCTGTAGCAACTCTTGTTAGACCACAAATAGATAATGGTAGTGCAGATATAAAAGTCGCATCAAGACGAGAACTAGACGATAACATACAATTTGGTTCATCTGTAACTACATCTCAAGAAGGTCGTGCAAGTATTCGTAGTGCAGGTCGTTATCATCGTTTCTCTATCAGTCCTACTGGTAACTGGACAAACGCAACTTCTATCGATGTAGACTTTAAGCAACAAGGTAACCGATAATGGCAAATCAGTTTCGTAGACTGCAACCACAGTATGCAGATACTCGTGAAATTGCTGAAGTAACTAATCTTATCTTAAATGGTAAGACAAATAATACTGGTACATTCACACTGGCAACAGGTGGAGCAACCACAACCACAATCTACAATGAGCGTATCAGTCCTGATTCACAGATTATATTAGTTCCATTGACTTTAAGTGCCGCAGCTACAAATGCTTATCCTTATGGAACATTTGAAGAAAGAGCAGATATAACATTTGCAACTGCTAACACACCACAAATATTAGATTTATCAGAATCTGAATATACAGTAGGTATGTCATTAGCAAGTAATCGTATTACAGTCAGTTATGCAGGTATTTATGATTTAGATGTATCTGCTTTATTTGTAAATACTGATGTTCAAATCCATGAATCATATATTTGGGTTAGGGTAAATGGAACAGATGTGCCACATTCTGCAACAAAATTTAGTGTGGTAGAAAGTCATGGTGGTACAGATGGATATATGCCTGTTAATATTAATCACCCATTAGAACTAGATGCTAATGATTATGTTGAAGTTGTTGCAGCAGTAGATAATACAGGTATTTATTTAGAAAATTATGTAGCACAAACAACACCTTTTGTAAGACCTGCAATTCCTGCATTAATGGTTAATTTACAAATGATAGACCCATCACAAACAACAGGGTCAGCACATGAGTTATATGTAAGCGATAAACAAAAAGGACAAGCAACGGTAACACATTTACCTAATAGCGTGTCGAATAAAACATATGGATATGTTATAATAGGGTAGTATATTTCTAGGATTTCTCTCATGGAAAAAAACCTATTTGTAGT
>Ga0208644_1003419_pt1 | contig 12364 bp, 15 predicted proteins | sample VirMetDEL_Nov_18_FD_184517 | JGI IMG/M metagenome (GOLD analysis project Ga0208644, IMG submission 184517) | Aqueous microbial communities from the Delaware River and Bay under freshwater to marine salinity gradient to study organic matter... | ecosystem: Environmental > Aquatic > Marine >... | reverse complement strand
TCTCTTTCTTGAGTAGCATTATCAAGTTGTTGTTGGATAGCATTTCGTGTTGCACTTGATGTGCTGGTGACCAACTGTCCTGTAGCTTGGTCAACATACTGAATTTGGTTGTTGGTCAAACCTTCTGTTAATTGTAGGATTGTTTGACTAATTCTTTCTCTTTCACCACTATATAATTTTAGTTGTTCTTGGTATCGTTCTTTCCTCAACTCTAAAACATTTGCTTGCTGAGTCACAATACTAAGTTGGTCTGCGGTTGTTTGGTAAGCCGCAGTAAGAAACCCGTAGATACCCGCTGATGTGATTAAAATTAACACACCCGTAGCTAACATATAGTAAAACCTTAACATGACCGTTAAGTCTTTCCAATGTCTGGTTAGAAACGAAGCGGTAACTAATTTACCTGCTTCTAGACTTGAAGCCATAACTACGACGGGGAGAAATGCTCCCGCAAATAGACTTCCTAATCCAGAAATGGAAAAGAAAGCAGCAACAGTAGCAATAACCATTGATGCTAGTAATACTAAATATTTAAACATTTTTACCCCCCAAAAAGTGGGGAAACGATTATTCGTGGTTTTCCTGTTAATTGTTTGTTGTATTCTTCCACTTTTTCGTTTACATCAAAATTAATCGGTCCACTAGGCATTGACTTAAATTGATTAACTAAAGTTTTCATATCTTCGTGAATGTCTCTGCCGGGTCGTTCCCAAGACAACATAACATATTTTAAATCTTTACGTTGACCTGTTTTTAATTCTTCTATTATTGATGGAGATATAAATATTTCTTTATAATCACCAAAATAATGAGTTGCAAACTGCAATCCCTCCATCTCCTCTACTGGAGTAATTTTGACTCTAGTATTGTTCCACATTACCGTGGTCCGATTTTAAGAAACTGGTCGTGAATAAAAAGATGTTCTGGTTCACCAAGTAACTCAAGTTGTTCATAATCATCGCCCGGAAAAACAAACTCAACCATATACGATTTTCCTTTCTTTAAAACGCCTTGAGCAAATGACCCGTGTTGTGTGTGTATTTTTGATGGACCAAGAAAAAGCACTTCATCACCTTTCTTAATTCCATTTCTTGTTGTAATTTCTGTCATTGTTCCTCCGGTAAGATAATATTAATTTTTATCTCATTAAGTTGTTTACTAAGTTCTAATCTAACATCCTTCACATTTACTGTCAAGTCATCTATAATTACTGACTCTTCATATTCTTTACCCTCTATAAATACTCTAGCAGTAATTTTCTTTTTCTTTTTTCTGTCTTTTTGATTTGACCAAGCATCCCACGGTTGACCGAAATCACCACTACCAACACCTTCAATTATTTCTTCTTCAATAATTGCAGTAACGAATCCATCGGTAATTAAATTGAGTGGGTCGCCACTAATTAACCCCATCGTCAAGATGTTAAGTGGGTCTACTACATAAGTAATGGTAGCCATTTACTAGAGCCTCTGTGCTGTATACTCCGAACCAGCGACAGCGATGGATTGAGAAATCTCTGGACCGGCAGTTCTGGATGTTGGTGAGACAACCAACGGTCTTGTTGGGTCCAGACCAAGGAGACGATATACCTCTAGTAACATATTTTCTTGTGCGGTCGTTAGAGACGCTGTAACCACGGTATTTGGGTCTAGTGAAGCGGTAACAGTTTGACCAGCTGCTATAGTTACAGGTGAATTTACATACTCAACATATGAAGCAGTATTGACACTTTCAACCGTAATATCTGCGTTTAGAACGGTATCTGCGGTCTGTACGAATGATGCAGTTTCTACGTATGAAGCTGTTGCTATTGATTGTCCCGGCGCAAGAGTTGCTACAACAGAAGCAGTTACAAGGGTTTCGGTGACCGTTCTAGTAGCACGACTAGAAACAGTAGAACGAATAAGTCTAATATCTGGGTCAGGAGAAGCGAAGATATTACCACCTGCTTCATCAAAAAGGTTACCCGTAATATTAATATCGGTAGTAAGATTATCTTTAGGTGGGACCAGTTTCCAACCATTGATTAAAAAGAAGTATCCGTCTAGAAATGTTCCACCACCAAGAGGGTCACCACCCGTTCCGCGGATTGCTGGTTGAAACTTTGAGTTTATATGACCACCAACCAATACCCATTCTTTCCAAGCGCTATAAATGTCGGCCTTTACATCAATTTCTGTTATTTCGTCATTAATGTAAATTAATTTATTTGGGCCGTCAAAGGTGACCTTGTTGTATAAGTTCCAGTAATCCCACTGGTTATAGAACATTGGAAGCATAGACATATCACTGTATACGCTCTTTCCAAGTCATATTCCAACGAGTGGCCACATCGTATGATTTAGCAGTTAAGTTTCTAGCCATAAATGTCCAAGCTGCTCTTGATGGAGGAGGACCATATAATGCGTTTTGGTCTGCTAGTCCAACACCACTAGATAGGGTGAATCCTGCATCAGCTTGTGATAGAGCCAATAGTGAAGTTTTGTAATCTAGTGGGTAACTTGTTGCTGAACCTGTTGTAATAGAATCTACGATACCCGTGGTTCCTATGGAAGAGGTAAATTGAGCAGAAGTAATTCCAATATCAAGTGATGCAGTAGACCTACCTTCAACTCTAAGTACACCCGAACCACTTTCTAAGATAGAAGCGGTCATATTTGGCACAATGTAGATTTCATCACCCTCAGTTAAGGTTCCACTCACACCACTGACAGTTAATTGTCTAGGAGTTCTATCGTTGTCAATGTCAGTTGTACTTGTGTATAACCACGCTTCGTCTCTGTCAATAAGAGACAAGTAGTACCAATCACCTTCTGTTCTTTTTAGAGAACCAGTACTACTGAAGCCTGCAAGAATTGTTGGGTCACTGGCGTTTGTTGGGTCACGTAAAGTAACTTGATTTTTGTCATTAAAGAAATGAATATCAGAACCATAAATTGGATGTTGTTTAACTTTGACCACGACACGTTCTACTCCTGTGCCTTCTGGGTCAGCGGATTGTGAAAATGAAGATAGTAGTTGACTATTTCTAGCAAATGCTTGGTCGGCGTTATTTGAAACAGAACCATTTTGAATGGTTGTAAAAATGTTATCAAAATTAAATTCACCTTGACCATCTATCGTAAATCTTGCTAACTCTGGTCCGTGTGCTAAGTGGCCTATGTCTCCCGCATCAGTATCAACTTGTACTGTAGTAAAACTAACATCTTGCCAGTTTTCTCCACGAAGAATACACTTTGAAAATACTCTAACTTCAATTTTTGCATCTATTGTATCATCACCATCTTTGTATGCAGATACTTGTAAAAGTTCTGGTTTATATATTGAGTGGTTTTCTCTTTGACCAGTAGATAATGTAAATCCATTAGCTATGGCGTTTTCTGCTTCTGGTAGATATTGAGCGGGACTCAATGTAAAAGCATATGTTGTGTTAGTACCCGCTTGATAATAGTCAGTGCTAGTACTACCGGACAGAAGAAGTATACTGGTATTACTATATCTTCTTGGAGCGGCTTCTTCTAGTGGGTCAGCATCACTTTCAAGATAAACAGCACCACCATATGCAAATAAATCGGATTGGGTTCCATCTGGAGTTCCTGCACCCGACCTATTTGCGATTGCCCAACAAAGCGGTCTGTTTGGGCTTCCTAATGGATTGTGAGCACTTAGTGCTAATCCATCTGTTGCATTTGCGTGATTTATTTCGTGACAAATTACTCGTTCACCTTTATAAAACACACCCCAACGAGTGCGACCACCACCAACAAATTGATAGTCTATCCAAAAGTTATTAATTGTTGTTAAATCTAATAACATACCAGATGGATTGGTACCACCACCTGTTCCTAGAAGTGTATCTCTATTCCAATCTTCCTGTTCTACTACATGGTTAACCGTAGCATTTCCATCCAAAGTATATCTGTGTACAATTCGTAATTTTGTATTTCCACTACCGTTTTCACCAAATGTCTGAAAGAAGAATCCGTCTGTTTCGTCAAATGCCCCCCAGTTTCTAACTACTCCAATATCAACTCCAGCTTTTCTTGCAGCAAGCGAATAAAAAATACCAGAATTTGGTAGATATGGATGAAACAAATTACTTGTATTTGTAACACGATCCAATGTATCGGGGTCACCGGATACTCTTAATCTAACAGCACCAATATCAGCTTCCCAAGATTTTAAACCCTTTCCTTCTTGTGAATTTACAAATTTGTCATTTAATTCACTTTTAGAAAAATCGTATTGTGCTAATAGTTTTGGTTCGGTAGTTCTTAGTTTACCAAAAGCACTAATTTCCGGTGGACCTTCAGAAAACCTTACGTTTGCAGATCCAAATCTATCAACACTCAAACCATATTCTGGATTGTCATATCCCATGATGTGGTTTGTGTTAACATAGATGTCTTCAATAGTTCCATTAACTCTTGCTCTTACTACACTATTACTATCAATGATATTTTCTAAATTTCCGGGCTGCCTATTAGTTATATTTTTTGTATTCTTGTCATAATGAACTTCTAGATAACCAGTAGTTGAGGTTTCTTCCCATACACCATGAATGTGTATTGTTACGGTATTTGAATTTCCGTCATCTACTGTATAAAATTCACCAATTTTCCAAGCATATGCCGCATTTTTACTATCATACGGAATTCTAGCCGTATGAACCATGTATATGCGGTCACCTGTGCTCTCTGGAGGTATTCTGGTATATCTGCGTTCACCTGCCATATTTAAATCCTATTTGTCATATAAGTTATAACCAATTATTAAGCTGGGTTGTCGTAGTTACGTTCAAGTGCGGCAACTAGTGAGATGTTATTAGTTTTTGTTTCTAAAATCGTAGCAGTCGTTGTTACGTATTGTGCAGATTCAAATCCAATAGCAACCACAGTTACACCGGCATCTGTTTGTGGTGTTCTACCACCTTGTACATTGTTGGTGTAATCAAATGTAAAAGTTCTTTGAGTAGAACCACTAGTGGACCCCGTGATTGGAACTGGTGGGTCTGATGCATCGTTAACCAATAGAGCTGCGGGCAAACCAAATGAACCTGTTGCATCTCCACCTTCATTTCCTAAGTTAGTAAAGAACATAAAGTATGAACCACTGACATCACTTGTCAAGTTATCGTTCCACGAAATGATACCAGTTGAGACGAATGGATATCTTGCCAAAGAACCACTAACATCATAGAAATCAATTCTGTTTGTATCGGCATCCTGTTGAGCGTATACAAATACACCATCTGATGTAATCAAAGTATCACCGACGAATGATAATAGAGTTCTTGTCTTCTTACCGATAAAATCTGTTGAAAAATGAGAACCACTATCAATATCAGTTGTCAATCTCAATTTGTACTGGACTGATGTGTATACATCTTCTAAAGAGCCAGTTTGTTCAAATGAACCAGTTCCATTTGTGATAATAACATTAAATGGTGAGTAAATAGAACCAGTAATGTTTTGAGAACCACTGATTTGAAATCCGTCTGGGGTAGTTAAGACATAAGGAACCCAACCATTGCCTGGAGGAGATCCAGTACTAGTACCATCGTTGTCTATATACCAATTTCCGTCAGAACCACTTACAACCAAACCGGCAAATGATGGATTTCCATCAGAACCAGAGGCAATAAATCCAGAACCACTTAAGAAGAAAATATCAACGTGTTTCCACGGACCATCTGTACCAGCTTGTGCTTCTGTCGTTGTATTAACTTTAATGTCAGTAGTTGTTGTAAGAGGCACGGAATAAAGTGTGTATTCCTGTGTGACAACACCAAGATCAGATTGAATATTAGCGTCATCATAAATCTTTTTATATTCACGAAGATACAATGTAGTATTTCCACGGAAATTACGATCAATTGTAAGTCCATCATTGGAAGCAGAATAATGAAGAATTGCTTGGTTGACCGAACCACTCATCTTAAAGTTTTGAATTGTATTATTAACAGCTTCACCAGAACCACCGGCATTAGCAGAACCACTCTGAACAAAATATACTTGGTCAGAAAGTGCTGGGTCAGGTGGGGTTGTTGTTGAATCTAATGTAATGTTACCAAGTGTTCTAATTCCTACCCATTCTTGGACTGTAATAGAACCAGATTGAACTGACCAACCAGCATCTCTAATAAGATAACGAGATGCATCATCATTAAAATCCCAGAAGTTAACTAAGTCAAACTGGTTTTTCGTGATAGCAACGAATGGGAATGGAATTTTAATAAGATTGTCGGCCTGTGGACCATTTTTCCACTCTTCCTTAGCAAAGGAATAAAGACATTGTAAGGTTACACCAGAATCAGACCCCGACTCAAGCGGCGCAACCAAACTGGAAGCATTATCAGCACTAGTTTGGATAGTTATTCTTCTTGTTGCCGCTGATCCGGTTGCCCATACAACGGAGACATCGGTTTCTAGATTATCTGGATCTACGATTTTTGGCATTGTTTATCCCTCTGCTATTGTATTTATAATATCTGAAATTATAACGTTGTTGTCAAGGTCTTGTAACGATTTATTGAATGTTACTTCCATTAATGAATATAAATATTTCTTATTTTGTTTAGAAAGTATGTTTCTGGAAGTAATTTCTCTATTTCTCAAATCTTCTGCGATTTGATCAATCTTCTTTTGATAAGGAGATTTGTTTTCTTTAACGGTGACCGATATTGCTGGTTTAGATGGTTGTTTTTGTTGTGCGATTTCGTTGACCGTGACTTTCTTAGAAGCGGTCACTTTATATGTTCCAGACCAAGGACTAAAGTAGGCATCTTCTACGATGACTTCTAAATCCATTGTTCCAACTGAACTATCCTCTACAAGACCTTTTAATTTTGGAATTTCAATCTTAGCAGAACCATCTTTATCTACCTTACCTTCAACAATGTAGTTGGCTTTATCACCAGACAAAATTAGTCTAGCTTTTGCTTCACTTAGTGATGCTCCTTCTACTTCAACTTTAAAATCAAAGTCGGTTGGTTTATCGGTATATACAAAAAAATCTTTCATAATTGGTCACCAAATAAAGTTACTCCATAATAAATAGTATGTTAGATTAGATTAATTACTCAGGATTATCGTAGTTTCTGTCTGATGTTTGTGATATTTGAAACGATTGGTTTGAGTTTTCTAATGTCGTTGATAATATATAATATTCCCAATCTAATGCGTGAACTATAATATCTACATTTTGATCATAACCGGGATATGCTCTAGTATATGTGAATGTGCCTGGTGGATTTGCAATTTGTTCTGATCCGGTTATTAGTTCTCTGAAACTTGATTGTGAAACAATCGCTACCTCCGATCCAGATTGTATATTTGTTAATGTTAATGTATTACTTGTAGCAACGTCAGTAGTAGAAGTTCCTGCATTAAATACTTTTGCAATAGAAGGATTAGAACCGTTGGTAGTACTAGCGGTCACCGCTCCATTAGATGTGTTTAAAATATCATATGTGTTATCAGAAAATGTTAAGTTATCGTAAGTAAATGTTCCGGCCTGTTCGTGTTCAACAGCAACAGCATTTGCTAAGAACGAAGTATTTTTAATATTAATATTGTTATTCCACAATAACGCACCTTCGGTTATTGACTGACTATGTGCGGAAAAAATATTATTTCTTGTAAACGTTCTTCCAAAATCAACTTGGCTACAATTGTTAAATGTAGTTCCCGCTATATTATGATTTGGTCCATTTGTAACATCTCCTGAAAAACTAACCGCACCTTGAACGTTTAGTAATGTAGACCCATATAAATTAAATACTTCAATATTTGGATCCGAAAAATCAAATTCAATAGATTGGCTAGGATTGGTATTGATAATAGATAACCCACCACGACCACTTAGGTCATCTCCAGAACTGACCGGGGTTCCGAAGGATGCAGTAAATTCCCCGGTTGTATTGTGTTCTCCTAAAATTTTAATGGGAAGATTTGTTCCGGTTGAATCAAATACCTTATCCTCTACGATCAAAGTGATATCAGATTCTACAAATCTGACTGAATCAGTTGCGGTTGACCCAGACCCAAAAATTAAATCACCTTGTATACCATAAATACCCGTACCAATTTCTCTGATAATTCCATAGTAATTGTCTGTATTGTTGGATGCGGATAATATTTGAGAGAACGTCGCTTCGTCTCCTACGGTTCCACCAGTTACTCGTAATCCTGTTCCATATCTAATAACGTCTACCCACGCGTTTGGAGTGTTACCGGCAGCTTTCTCTGGGTTATTAACACCAAGACCAACTCTTGTTATATTTTGAAGGTCTAAAGAAGCCTCTGATCCGTTTTCAGCTGTAAAGTTTGATGGCAAATTTGAAGTATCTAATGTCAAACACACCCAAGTTCCCTGTGTAAACAGAGAAGTATCATTTCCACCCACATAATAACCAATATTATTGGTACCATCACCAAGATAGATTCTCAACCCACCATTAGATGCATTAGATATGGAACCGGGGGGTAGAATCCACCCATAAATTCTAGTATTTCTCAAGTCAGTTGCAGTAATACCAACATATACATATGCAATTTCTTGGCTGGCCTGAAACTGAATTGACCCGGCACCTTGTAAAAACACATCGTTGTTCAGGCCAAGTGCGCCGCCGGTGATGACGTTCCAACCAGTAATGTTCTCGGCAGTATTTATGTCGGTTAATAAAGGAGTAACTGTTATAGCCATTATAAAATTCTACTCATTAATATTGACCCAACGGTTATACCAAACATTGTTATGTGACTGTTTGGTGTGGTTAATTTAATAACAGATGTATATGAGGGTATCACATTGGGTAAACTCATACCAGTTTTTCCAAATACATATGTACCGTCTGGGTCAACAGAAAATGTCATTAAATCTACATCTCCAGATTCGTCAAGTAAATATATATTTGAATTTTCTGGAACTATTGCCTCTGACCAATCATCTATCAACTGTAAATCAACGCCGAAAGACCTACAAGCGTGATCCCACAATCTAAAATCTGTAGTATCTTCATATTCTCCAGAAAACCAAGTTCTTTCACGATATGCAATTATTTTCATAATAATATTCTCATATGGGTACTAATATAAATATCAAATTATAAAATAAAAAAAGTGGGGCACCCGAAGGTACCCCACTAAACAGAACCGTTAAGATCACCTCCTTTCGGCTTTCGTTTTCTTTAAGTTATTTTATCGTAACCTTTTTTGCGACTTTGACCTCTTCCTTTACCTTTGGTAGAGTAATTGTAAGAAGGCCGTTGTCAAATTTGGCGCTCACCTTGTCCATCTCATACTGGTCTACGACCTTAAATGAACGCCTGAAGGAACTTCTCTTGAGTTCCCTTAAGTAGTAAGTAACCTCTTCCTTATCTTGCTGAGGCGACTTACCAGAGATTGTGAGGACATCCTCTTCAATCTCTAAATCAATGTCGTCTTTAGTGAACCCTGCGAGTTCTGCGACAATCTCAACCTTGTCATCATGATTTACAATGTTGACCTTGGGGTAAGCTCCTTTACCAGCGGAAACTCCCACATCACCGAAATGGTTCTTGAATATATCATCAAAGATAGTATCAAAAGAACGGATAAAGTGGTCACGCTCATTGAGCAGTGAATTCAACTCGCGATTATTACGAGGACGGAATACAGATAGCGTAGTCATAGTTTTTCTCCTTATTAAATTGTTAGACCGATTTTACGCATCTTGTGTCCCTTATTAGGCGACACATTTATAAATATCATGTTAGAAAGAAAATCTACTCATGTCATTTTCAATTTGACTTGCCATGTGGTCAGCCCAATGTATAATATACGGGAGGCTGGTCTTCATAGCATATGGGGAATAATTCATAAGATACGACTTAGCACCTTCATCGTACATACCATCAGAAAGTCTGATAGCAAGCCATTCCTTTTCAGTAATTGTAATGCCATGTTTTTGTAGCATCATGAGGCCGCGTTCTGGTGCCTTGAAATACTGAATGTTTCTGTTTTGTGTATAGTACTCACCACGCTTCTTTTGCCAATCATCACTATCAACGTAATATGGACCCTCTTCGGTTCCTAGCTTACCAAGATCATGCATCATGGCTGAAAAGATTAGTTCTTGTTTGGTAAAGTCAATATTCCCACCCATTTCTTTATAGAGTGGTGACAACCTTATTGCGTTGTCAATGACCCGAAGAACGTGGTCAAGATAACCGCCCGGAAAACAATTATGAAAATATGTCTTACCACTAGCGGGAGCTGCAATCAACTCATCATGTAGAATCTCAAATAACTTTTTGATTTCTTCTGACCGACTATCCTGTTCTACAAATTCCATAAATCGTTCGTAATTTTTTGTAACCTTTTCTTCAACATCTAAATTGAACATAAAACCTCATCGTATATTGTATCTAGATTAAAATGCTTCATCTTTGTTTTAGCAAAAATTTCAAACATACTTGGTGCGTATGGTTTACTCTTTAATGTATAACCAATCTGTTCTAGTGTCAAGTCCGCTTTGTTATGATTGCAGGTAGAACAACTGGTTACTATATTTTCCCAACTATTTGGACCACCCCGTTTTTTTGGTATAATGTGGTCACGAGTTAATTCTTCCTTTGACTTAAGTTCATTAGCACCACGACCACAATATTGACATTGGTGGTCATCTCTAATAAAAATATTTCTTTTATTTAGGATTGCTCTCCTTGTGTGCATTTTTCTTACTTTGATATATTTTTTGAGAGCGATAGCGGACGGGAGTTTAATCTCAACCGAAGGTGACCTTACTTTTTGGTCATAACTTTGTAAAACCGTAGCTTTATTTTGTAAACATAGTATCAATGCCCGCCGAGTGGGAATTATTGATAACGGTTCAAATGTTGAGTTTAAAACTACACAACTTGCATTATACATTATTTCTGAGTTTCTGTGATTAATTTATTGATATGAATTTCTTTGATTAGGCTGTCACATTCTTGTGCTAATTCATATAGTTCTGCTTCTACAAATCGTTCTTGTAGTTCCTCTAGAGTTTCAATAAACTCTTTTGATTCAACCCCACCAACAATTGGGGTTCCTTTGATGCGGTAGAATCTAGCTCTGTTTTCTTTTTTTCTTACCGCTTGTCTTATCTTTCTCAGATAATACTGATTTACTATTTTTGGTTCTGCGTCCTGAAACATATTTAGTTTTCTTACTAGGTTGTTTGGTATCTCCAGCATCTTCTTCTCCAGTTATTTCTTCCCCAAAACTAAAAACCTTCCCATCCGGTGCTTTATACTTCTTTTTTAGGTTCCAACCCTTAACGTAATGTACTCTTTCTTTTTCTAACTGACATTCCTCCCAATAAATCATTCTTCCAAAACAATCACCACAGACCAACTCTTCAACATCAGAATTACTCACTACACTTACAACTTTACACATAGAACACCAAATTTCTTCTTTGGTGTGAACCTTATACTTTCTTGTTCTTTTTTTGCGCATATAACTGAATTTGGTATTTTTGTCTGATTAGACGGGTGTTGTATTGCTTATTTAATTTTTTAGCAAGAGAAGATCCAAACGATTGTTCTTCTTTGTCCCAACGATTTTCAAATTGTCTAATCTTTTTCTTACAATATATAAAATCTTGCATTGTGTAAGATTCTTGTATCAAGAACTCAATCGCAGTAAACTCTCTAAGTATATCATCTACTTGTGATGTCTTTTTATATGACCTGAATAGATTTTTGATGAACTTAATCATTTTTAATCTCCTATGATAAGTCATCATAACGATTAGATTGTAACTATAAGTATCAGTATGAGACTTCTTCTGGAGTAATTTCTCGTAGTTTACTTGTCGTTACATACAAAGCATTATCCACATTAAAATCTCTTGTAAAATAAACTCGTTGGTTAATTGTAACCGACAACTTTTCCATATTTTCTTTGGTTTGTTCATTCAATTCCATATCACCAAACCAAAGTTTTCCAAACTCTCTGGTCATAATAGACATATTCCTATATGCGTTTCTATTATGATGTTCCATATAATTATTTGGACCAAATAATTTAACTGCTAAATCTACTGCGGGTTGCACATCTTCATTTCTCCAGAACATAACTATTCCTCCTTAAATAATCCTTCACGACCCGGCAAAAATAATGTTAGTGGGTCGTCTACTTTATTTAGATAAATTAGGTAACAATCATTACAGAAATTGTGTGTCTCTTTTAATTCTGTTCTGCGGTTACCTTGCTTTCCACACCCTTCACAAACTCTAGCAGACATTCGTTCTACTTTCCAAAGTATTCCTTCTGCCGCTGATAATACTAACTCGTCTTCACAACGAGCATACATATGTAACATTCCATCACAT
>Ga0208644_1003417_pt1 | contig 12366 bp, 9 predicted proteins | sample VirMetDEL_Nov_18_FD_184517 | JGI IMG/M metagenome (GOLD analysis project Ga0208644, IMG submission 184517) | Aqueous microbial communities from the Delaware River and Bay under freshwater to marine salinity gradient to study organic matter... | ecosystem: Environmental > Aquatic > Marine >... | reverse complement strand
CACGACCACGGTGCACACGACCGAGGCGAGCTTCAGCCAGGCATCCCATCCTCTACGGTCACCCGTTGTGATGCGCTCCATGGTCACGGCTCCCCTGCCTGCACCTGTTGCAGCCCCAGCCTAGCCAGCGCGATCTGCGGCTCCTGTTCGGTCACGTCCGAGTGCGCGTACAGGTCGAGCACCTGCTGCTCGGTGACGGGGATCTGGTACTGCTGGCACGCGGCCCACAGCGTGGCTGGCTCGCCGGGGTAGGTGGAGGTCTCGGTCCACACGCCCTCGGGGTGCTGCTCGTCGTAGACGAGTTCCCATGTCACCAGCGGCAGCATCGGACCCCACTCGGGGCCGATGGAGCCAGCGTCCCAGTAGTGCGTTGCGGGCGCGTTGCCGTCGGGCGACACGGGCACGTTCCACATGCCTGCGCCTGCGACGGGCGAAATGCCCTCGGCAATCGTGCGGGCCACGACTACGTCCTCGGCGCGAACGACCATGCAGCGGTAGACCCAGTTGCTCACAGCGTCACCCCCGTCTTCTGGGCTATGTACGACTCCAACGTGGAGATGGCAGATGCGTCGCTTGCTCCGCCTCGCGCAATCAACCCAAACAAGTGGCCGTTCATGGGAATAGAATCATCGGATCTTCTACCGATTGCGGTCACCGCGTTTGCAAAGTTTCCCGTGGCGACATTTGCAGAAGAAAAGCTGAGAGTCTGCTGAACCCCATCAACACGCAAAACAATCTCAGTTGCCGTAGTTGCTTGCGCTCTGTCGTATACAGCAGTCAGCACTCGCGTATCAGGAGCGGCATATATTGCAGCAGCTCCTAGTGTAGCAACACTGTTGGCTTCCATGCTTGCAAACCATGTACGCCTACTTGCGTCACCTTGATTGCTTGAATGACCAATAGTCAAAGAGCCAGAAGTTGGCGTGGTATAGTTGCCAACTTCGTAGACGGTTCCAGACGTAGAGTCTGCTGACTTGTACGCGCCGCAACACACGGACAGCTTGTCGCTGCCGCTGTAATCAATGGCAGCAGTGACCAACTTGTCGCCACCATCGAAGAACAGATACGGCCTGAACACCTCGCCGCCCATGGTGCTCGTCGTGGCGTAGGTCGGCGGCGTGGACAGGGTCGGTGCTGCCGCGATGCGCTGGTACGACATGGCGGTGCTGCCGAGGTTGAGTTGGGCACCCCAGACGTAGATGCCGCTGGTGCCGTTGCCTGCAAAAGAGAAGCCGCTAAATGCGTTCAGAACGTACACTCGAACGTCGGCTGTGCTTTCTGCGCTTATCGAGCAGCGATACCATCCACTGCCAACATCTTGTATGTCGGATGCACTGGTTTCGGTAATGCCAGTAACTGCACTTTTAGAGCCGCTAGATGTAAGGTCGAAGCCGTAACCTTTAGCCGCAGTTGCATCGTAAAGCATGGCCTTTGAGTAACCTCCGGCCTTTATGTAGCAACTAAACGTGCTTGCACCCGTTACTGCTGTAAAGGTTTGCCTGACAATATGGTTGCCGCTTGTTGTGGTTGGCCGAATAAAGTCCGCGGTGGTAGTACCGTCGGGAGCCGTCAATGCATTTGCAACTGAACCGCTGCCAAACGCATCAATGTTTGTGAACACTCGACCTTGATCAAACTGCTCGCTGTACGTCAGCAGGTTGTAGCGCGAGCGCAGGTGCGGGCGGGCACTGCTGGTCGTCTGGTAGGCGTGGTTGCCGTCAGGAGTAATGCTTCCCGTCGTGCCAGCAAGCGTCCACGTTTCTCCAGTTGCTGCGACGAACGTAGATCCTCCCGCGTAGCGCGTAGGATCAAAGTCCACCTGCAACACCGCACCAGCATAAACTTGTGCCCGATAAATCTTGCCAACGCATGGTTCTGCGAAGCCGCTGCCAGTGCCAACAATCAAGGCCGAGGTGCTGGCGTAAATGTTTCCGCTTGCGGTAGAGATCGTTGTGCCTAGCTGCGACCACGTTGATCCGTTGGCAGACGTGTAGAACAACACGTCTCCTGTGCTGGAGTTGCGCGTCACTCGAATCCAGTTGGTGGAGTTCGCCGCAAATCCTGTTGCCGCAGAAGAGGTGGCCGTGGCAAACGTCGTGGAGGACGTTCCAAAGATAAGACTCAGCTCGCCGGTCGTGTTGACGCGAAGTGCGTAGCCCATGTTGGAACCACCGCTGTCGCGTTTGGTAACCATGGATTGCGTTGAGCCAGACGCCCAGCTTTGCAGGATAGCTCTGGCTCGAATATCAATGTCACCAGTGACTTGATTGGCTGCTGCGCTGGGGGTTGTGAACTGTCCTGTGGCGGATGCGTTTCCAGCGTTTGTAGAAACGGCCAGCCCCTTCCTCCGGTCCAGCATCAGCCCCACAGGCTGCTCGACCTCGGTGACCGGGAGCGTGCCTGCGCTGTCCTGAAACAGCGTGCTGCGGTCACTCGGGTCGTACCACGCGCCCTGCTCGTTGTTGGCGAACAACGCAGCCACGGCTTGCTCAAGGGTCAAGCCAACAGCCCCGGGACGGTTCAGGGCGAGCGAGAGGGCGGAGAGGTGGACCATGGGTGGATTAGAAGAGGGCGACGATGTTGGTGGCCGTTGCGCCGTCCTTGATGTTCGTGCACCTCACCGGAAGGATGGTCCCGGCGAGCAGGCCGACGAACGCGACCTCGCCGGCGTCCGGCAGGACGAGCGTGGCGTTGCCGCCGCCTCCGATGTAGAGGCCTCGAGCAGTACGGGAGAAGGGTGTCCCGACGACGACCGACTCGGCGTCGAGGGCTGGGGATGATTCGTTGCGGACAATGGCGTTGGTCATGGGAGCCTCCTGAGTTGGTTATACGGTCTGCCGAGGGTTACGGGTAGGTGACCTGGATGAGGTCGAGCATGACGACCCACGCGACATCCTGCCCGCTGTCACCGTGGGCCTCGAGCTTGAGCGAGTCGTTCGTGTTGTCGGCCGTGACCTTCACTTCCCAGTTCACGTTCGACGCGATGTCGGTGCCGATGGTCTGGATCGCGCCCTCGAGGCTTGTCGCGCCGCCCTTGTTGTAGATGCAGCCCCGCCGGATGAAGCTCGCGCGGTCGGTGCCGCCCGACTCCTGGCCGACGAAGTGCGCCGTGAAGGTCCAGCTCGTCATGTCCGGGATGTTGGCGCGGGTGCTGCTGCCGTCGCGGAACAGCTCGACGAAGCTGTTCGTCGAGCTGGTGTTGCGAAGCACGAAGCGCCTCGAGCAGGCATCGAGGTCGCTGGCGAAGTTGCCCGAGGTGACCGTGACCGACTCGAAGCCGACGGCGCCGCCCGTACCACCGCCGGCGATGTCGCTCGAGGTGAGCTGGCGCTGTTCGACCGTGCCGTCCGACTTGCCGATGAAGACGTGCTTCGTGTCGAGGTTCGGGACGTCGTTTGTGCGGCCCGGGCCGAAGACCAGAATCGAGCCGTTCGACCCCTCCTTGACGACCTTCCCGATGTTCTGGACGAGGTCGGGGAACGTCGGCCTCGTTGTCGTGAAGCTCCCGGAGCCGTTGACGTAGAGCGTCTGGCCGACCGTGGCGGCGCCGACGTCGATGAACTTGGCGAGGCCGGCGATGATGACAAAGCCCTCGTTGCCCGCCGCGAGCGTCCGGTCGGTGATGCCCGCCGCCGGCATGGTCGCGGCGTTGGCGGCGTCCGCCGGCGCGATGTTGATGCGGTCCCCTGTGCGCCCGGTGATGTAGACCGGCGTGCCCTTGGCGATGCTCGAGGCCGTGGTGTTCTTGCATGCCTTGTAGACCTGGCTGGCCTCGTTGCTGACCCCGACCCACTCGGCGTTCGCCGCGTCGTAGTATTCGATGGAGGCGCGCGGCGTTGTGCTCGTGTCGGTGTTGATGCGGACCGATCCGCTCACGGGCGCCGCGGGGCGCTGGGCGGTCGTTCCGCTGGGGATCGTGATGCCCGTCGTACCACCACGCCCCAGCTCGACGAGGACCTCGGTGCCGCTCTTGTAGGCCCGCAGGACCTCGGCGTCGTCGTGGGTCACGCGCAGCGGCGTCGCCGCGGACGTCATGTCCTGGGCGATCACTGCGGCGTTTGGCTGCAGGGCGCCCGTCGCCGCCGGCTTGCCGAGCGCGAACGAGACGCCGGGCGCCGCGAGGACGTATCCGCGGGTCGCCTGCGCGCTCGTGACGTCGGACACGTTGGCACCGGAGTTGATGCCGAAGTAATCCTCCATCTCGAACCGCGGCGGGCAGAACAGGACGCCACCGTCGCCGGTGCCGCCTCGAGCTCGCGACTCGGCCGGGGACTCGACGTAGTCCCAGTCGCCGGAGGCGGCGCTCTGGGCGCCCCAGGCGCGCATGGTGAGCACCTGTGGGCGGGCGCGCTCGTCGCGCTGGATCAGCGCCTGCGGGACCTGCGGGTTGTGCTCGAAGTTCGGGTAGCCGTTGACCCACAGCTGCGGGCGGAAACTGATCGCGGCGTAGCTCTCGTGGAACGGGTGGTGGATGGCGTAGAGGCCGACGGCGTCGCGGTCGCCGGTGCCCACGCGCTCGACCACGCCTGGGATCTGGACCTCTTCCCAGCTCCACGGGTCGCGCCCTGAGATACGGCCCATCGGGATGCGCGGGTCGGTGACCTGCGTGCCGCCGCCGGCCGGACCGCCCACGAACAGGCCGACGCCCGCCGGCACGACCTCGCTCGCGCCGAAGGTCGCCTGGTGCGTCGGCACCGCGGTCGTGTTCTGGGCGCTTGTGGGGTTGTTCGGGTCGCCGTAGTTGGCCGGGTCGGAGCAGATGCCCTGCGTCGAGGGTGGCTGGCTGCCGGGGCGCGTGGAGCCGGTGCCCGGGTTCGGTGGGTCGTTCGGGTTCGCGGTCGGCGGCTGCTTCGGCTCCCGCTTGCTGGCGGGGTCGAAGAACAGCGTGACGGGGATCGGCGGCGGGGCGCTGCCATCGCGCCCACCGCGACCGCCGGGGCCCTTGCCGCCCGTCGTCGGGCCGCGCGTGCCGCGACCACCGCGGCGAGGGCCGCCGGTCGTGGGGCCTCGACCGCCGGTCGTCGGGCCTCGACCGCCTCGAGGCTTGCCGGGGCCCGGTGTCGACGGGCCGCCCGGGCCGGGCGTCGTGGGGCCGCCAGGGCCGGGGCCGCCGGGGCGCGTAGGGCCTCGACCGCCGCCAGGCCTGCCGGGGCCGCCGGGGTCCTGCGTCGGGCTGTAGAACGGGACCTCGGTCCACCAGCGCCAGACGCCGGCGCGGAAGCCGTTCGTGAACGGATGCACGACCGCCGGGTCCCAGGTGAGGTGCGTCTTCGCCGTGAGCGGATAGCTTGGCGGGTAGGGGTACTGCCCCTCGAACAGCAGCGGACCGTCCTGGTCGGCGTTCCGGAAGAAGTAGGCGCCCGTCGAGACGTGCGCCGAGTTGATCGGGTGCCCGTCCGCGTCGCGGCCGTGCTGGTGCTTATCGTTCTCGGCGCCGCAATGGATCGGGCCGTAGGTTACGGTCGCGGCCATCAGGCCGACGCCGTGGCTCGCGGTCCTCGACGGCACGAACTCGCCGAAGCCCTTCGGCGTCAGCTCCTCTGAGCCGGCACCGCTGTCTTCGGCCACACCGGCGCCGAACGCGCCGGACCCGATGTTCGTCTCGCCCCGCGCGGAGCGGTTGCCGAAGACGCCGTAGCCGGCCTCGGGGTCGCCGTTCGGCAGGAGGCGCGATTGCTGGCCGCCGCCTCCGGTGATCGGCCCACCACCGGTGCCACCGGGGCGCGTAGGCCCGCCACCGCCGATGACCGGGCCGAAGATCGCGCCGAAGCCGGGGATCCCGTCCGAGCCGGTCCGGCTGTAGTTGAGCGCGAGCACGTTGCCGGGGGCGCCGAGCGCCCCGAGGCTTTGGTTCGGGCGGACGGCGATGACGCGCGTAAGCGTCTGCAGGCGCGCATGGCGGCCGCCGATGCCCGGGGTGTCGCTGTTGCCCATGCAGAGCGTGTCGGCGGGCTGCAGGTCGACCACGAGCGTCCCGCAGGCCCCGGAGCCGCTCACGTTGGGCGCCACGAGGCGCGGGTCGGCCCAGAAGGCGAGCTCGTGTTGCTCGGCTTCCTCGGTGCCCGGCAGCGCGAGGAGCATGGTGCCGCGCGCGAGCTGGTTGAAGCCCACCGGCCAGGTGAGCGACTTCGGGCGGAACCGGGTGTCCGAGTGGAAGAAGTCGTCGCGCACCGGCGCGACTTCATAGTTGCCGTACCGAGCGTCGACGTCGGTGACGAAGGTGCCGAACACCTGCGACCACGCGCCCATGCCGCGGACGCTTCGCTCGCGGGTTTGCCAGAAGAACCACGGGTGCACGTCGCCGAGCGTGCCCATGCCGTACTCCCGGCCGTATTCGATCATCGACTCCTCGGCGCTTGAGGCGCGCGTCGGGTCGGTGAAGCGGGTGATGCGGCCGGCGCCGAGGCTATGGCGGACCGACACCGGGACCCCGTCCTGCGCTGCAGCGTGGTCCTGCAGCGGGAAGAAGCCCAGCTCCATGCGGTCGGTGAAGGCGCTCACGTCACTCCTTGAAGGGCACGATGCCCAGAACGATCTGTCGGGTCGCCTCCGGCATCACCGCGAGGCGCGAGACCTGCCGCTGCTGGCCGGGGAACTGGTGCACGGCGTCCACCTTAGCAGACGGTGCCACCGCGACGCGAACCATGGCGCCAGCCATGTTGCCGACGAGCCTCAGGCCGCGCTCGGGCACCCGGGTCACGACTTGGCCTTGCACGTTGTCGGCGTAATCGACGAGCAGCTCGGCGGCGAGGCTTACCGCGTGGTCGGTGAGGTGCCGCTGCTCGTTCGACAGGGTGAAGCCCGCAAGCTCGTTGCCCTCGATGCCGGGCTGGTCGTCGCCCACGAGGCCCAGCAGGTCCTGCACGGTGAGGTAGGCCTGCTGGTCGTTCGTCCACGCGAAGCGCGCCGTGGCCTCGCCGGGCGGCACGAAGACCTCGAGGTCGGGGCCCTCGCCGTCCTGGATGCGGAACTCGCGGCGGAACAGGTCCTGCACCTGGTCGGGCTTGATCGCGACCCGGTGGAACTGCCGCTCGTTGTTCGGTGCCGACGGGATGATGGTCATAAGCACGGCGAAGCGCAGAGTGTCGCGCAGGAAGATGCCGTTCGTGCCGCTCTCGACTTTCATGCCGGCGCCGACGGCCTTCTCATCCTGCTGCGCGAGGTCGCGGGTGATCACCGCTGCGGTCGTTGTGTCGCGTTCCTCGACGAGGTGACACGGGACGAAGGCCTCGGTGAGCCCATACGGTGATGCGACCCACTCGAGGCGGAAGACACCGAGCTCGCGGTCGAGGATGTTCACCGCGGTCGGGCCCGGTGACGTCTGGATGATTTGCGCCCCGGCGTCAGATGGCGCGAGGTAGTCGACGTTCCGGTAGACCTTGACCTTGTCCGGGTCGCCGGCGCGGCTGGTCATGTAGTCTTTGCGCGAGGGGATCACGCACGCCTGGCCCCAGACGGCCGCCGGCGCGCGGGCGCCGGTCACCGGGTCGAGCAGCGCGACGCGCACCGAGAGGAGGTCGCGCACGCGCTCCATCACGCGGCGGTTGACCCGGAACGTCTGCCGGAAGTGCTGCTTGAGCGCCTGCACGCGCGCCGCGACGTTCGCGGTGCGGTCGAGGTCGAGGCCTCGAGCGCCGAGGACCCCGTCGAGGTCTCCCTTGTGCCAGTGCCGCTTGATGGTGTCGAAGGTCCACGGGAACGAGTCGGCGGGCCGCACGGCGTCCATCGCCCGCAACCAGTTGTCGACGCGCACCCAGGTGCCCGGCGGCACCGTCTTCTGGCGGGTCTGGTTGGTCTCGGGGTCGTACTCCGAGATCACCGTCTCGGTGTCGACGGTCGGGATGACGTTCTCGAGGTAGGCCTCGTTCCGGTTCGGCGATGCCGTGGTGAAGCCTCGGTAGTCGTCGGAGTACTTGAAGAGAGTCTCCACCTCGCGCTGGTAGTGCACGACCACGCGCTCGGGCCGGATCATCTTCCGGTCGACCCACGCGGCGGCCTCGCCGGTGTAGGTGGCGACCGGCAGCGAGCGGAAGTGGTCCTCGACGGCGTCGAGGTCGGAGGCGTCGTAGATCACGACCTTCCCGCGCGCGTCGACGTAGACGTCGGCGCCCGGGATGTAGGACAGCAGGCGCGCGAGCGCGACGTCGCCGGAGTCCCGGAGGGTCACGTTCTGCACGGTGAACTGCCCGGAGGCGCCGGTGCCGGAGGTGTCCTTGATCGGCCAGGAGTCGACCTCCCAACTCCGGTCCCGGTTACGCCCGCGGCCAGTCGACTCGAGGATGTCGAGCACGTCCTCGACGGTCCGCTGCGCGGTCCACCGGCGCCCCTGGTCGAGCGAATACGGCAGGAAGTCGTAACGGTCGACCACGGTCTGCAGCTCGACCGGCACCGAGTTCAGGGCCGTCCGGTCGCCGGTCTTGCGCGGCATGTTGTAGTCGCGGACGACGAGCTTGTACGGCCAGAGCCACCGCTTGTCGGCGATCACGAAGCTCGCGCGGTGCGGGCTGTCGCTCGGGGCCTCGTGCAGGATGTAGACGTCGTTCACCGTGACGGTGATGCCGCGGCTGTCGGTGATCTGCAGCACCAGCGGCTTGCCCTTAAAGGGCTTGAGCTTCGGCCAGACGCTTGTGTGCACCGACGCCGTGGTCGTGTACGGAGTGACGCCGGAGACGAACTTCCACGCGATCGCCTGCGTGCCGGCGAGGGGCTGCCCGCCCAGTGTGACGACGGCTTTGTTCATCCGCGCGACCCCGTGGTCGGGCCGCGCTGGATCGGCACCGTGGTCCCGCGGCGGGTCGGCCGGCGGTGGTAACGCTCGACCACTGTCTCGGTGAGCACCTGCACCTCAATCTGCTCGTCATCCGGGGAGCCGATCCACTGCGGCGTTACTTGGCTCGTGCTCGCGATGATGTTCCAGCCGTTGCCGTTGATGTTGGTGCCGTTGCTTGTATCAGGGCCCGCCTGCCCGCCGATGTTGTCGGTGAACAGCCCGGCATCGCCGGCGCGCGGGGTCTCGATGATGCGGAGCTTCGGGGTCTCGCGGCCGACCACGATCGCCGTCCGGTTCCACACGCGCTCGAGGGACGCCCAGCCCACGTCGGCCTCGGCCGAGAACTCGTCGGAGTCATGCGTCGGGGTGTAGTCGATGTTTCGCGCCTCGCGGAACGCCACCGACTGCGACACCTCGACCAGCGCCTCGGAACCCGAGGCCTGGTAGATGAACTGCAGCGACACCGAGATCCGCTTCGCGGTCTCGTCATAGCTCACGCGCTGCTCCTCGACGGCAAACACCGAGGGCTCGAAGTTGGCGCGGAACAGCTCGCGGACGTGGCGCTTCACCTTGTTCTCGAACACTGCCGCGAGGTCAGTCGTCTGGGTGATGTCGACCGCGCAGTCGTATGACCCCACGACGCGCCGGAGCCGCTGGATGCCGGGCTTGCCGTCGCCCGGGTGCTGCGAAAGGTCGGTGAAGATCACCCGGTGGTCGCGGATCTGCGGGTCGTCCTTGAGGGCTTGCGATTGATTTGCGAGGAGCTCGATGTACTGGCGCGTGAAGTTGCACAGGTGGCTCGCCGGTGTCGTTGAGCTGCTTGAGGTCCGCTCGCGGTCCATCGAGTAGCTCTCGTCGACAAGCTCGTAGGTGTCCTGGCTGCCGATCGCCGTCAGGTATGCCTGCGCCTCGGCGTCGAAGTCGGCCTTGTAGCGCGCGACGGCGTCGCCGGCCGAGGTCGCGGTGTAGGTGCCGCGCATCGTCACCGTCTTCTGCCGGCCGGCCGCGTAGTCGACGAGGACCTCGAGGTCGCGGAGCCCCGCTTGATCGGACGCCGGCAGCTCGCCCTGGATGGTGACCGTATAGGCGCGGCTCAGGGCCTTGTCGGTGTCTGGGTTGCCGGTCTTCGCGATCGAGGCCGTGGTCTTGAGCAGGTCCGAGCCGACCGTGTAGGTCCAGCTTGACCCGTCGAGGTCGATCACCAGCGAGTCGCCCTTCGCGAGCCGGCGACGGAAGCTGTCCTCGAGCGTCTCGCTCTGCTGCTGTAGGTCGGCGGCGTCGGTGGCGACCACAACGACGTCGAACACGAGGCGCAGCGCCTCGAAGCTCTTGTCGATGACGTAGGGGCCGTGGAGCTGATAGGCCGAGCTGCCGCCGACTTGCCGGCCGCCGTAGGTGATCGAGAAAGGGTTCGGGACGGCCATGGCGGAATCCTACTTAAACGGGTTGAGCTTCTCCGCGAGCTGGTCGACACCGGCCGAGACCATCTCGGCGACGCCTTTCATGATGCGGTCGATCATGTCGACAACACCTGGGCCGCGAAAACGCTCGTCCTTCTCGAAAAGCTCGCGGCCGCGCTCCTCCTGGACGCGGAGGGTCTTCACCGAGTCGAAGAACGCCTTCGCCCCTGGCGGCACGCGGTTCTGGGCGCCGGCGATTGCCCCGAAGGCCTGAATCGTCTCCTCGCGGGCGGCTTTCGACGCGCGGGCGTCCTCGTTCAGGGTGCCGAGGAAGAAGTCCGCGAGCTGGGCGCCGACGCCGCCGAGCGACTCACCGACGACATCGCTCACGCCGCTCTCGGTGGCGCCGCGGACCGCGGCGAGGCCGGTGCCGATGCCGGCGCCGAAGCCGATCGCCCCGAGGCCGCGGCCGACCGTCGCGCGGATGCCCGCGGCGACCTTGCCGGCGGTGCGGGCAGCTTCGCGCGTCAGACCTCCGAGCTCGCCCTTCGCTTGCGCGGTGTCGAGCTTCACCCGGACCTTGGTTTCTTCAGCCACTAGCGCGCGCCTCCTTTGCCGCCGGCCTTGTTGATCGTCTCACCGTACACCGTCCGGAACCGCTCGACAGCCGCCGGGCCGCCGGTGCCTTGCCAGGCGTCCGTGAAGGCCTGCGCCGCCCGGAGGATCAGCATGTCGAGCAGGTTGTTCGACGGCAGCTCAGAGCGCAGCAGCGAGGCGCCGACCTCGCGCTGCATGTTCAGCTTGCGGATGTCCTCCGCGAGCTTCATCACTTGGCGGTTCGCCTTGCCTTCCTGGCCGACGATGCGCGCGATTTCCGCGTCGCCCTTGAACTGCTCGCGCGTCGCCATGTTGGCGCGCGCCGCGTCGTCGATGTCGCCGAGGAACATCTTGTTCAGGTCCTCGGCCATGCCCTCGATTGGCCGGCCGGTGGCGAGCCGCAGAGTCACAAGCCCGGCCACCGCGAGCGCGGCCACGACGGCACCCACCGGTGAGGCCACAAGCCGGGAGCCGGCGCGGGCGAGTCCGGAAGCCCCGTAGCGCGCTGCGCCGACCGCGACGCGCCTCGAGGCCGCCCGGACGCCGGCAAGCACGGCCTGCCGCTTCGCGCGGGCCTCGATCAGACGACGAAGCGGTCCTCGACGCGCACCGGCCTCGCGGCGCTCCTCGCGCGCGCGGACGGGTGCGCTCGCCTGGAGCTGGGGCCCCAGCGAGACGCCGAAGACCATGTCGTCGCGGTCACTCATGTCCGGAGGAAGGCTCCCACAAGGGCCCCGTCGCTGCTGGCTGCCGGCGAACCGGTGCCGCGAGGGTCATAGTCCGCCCAGACGGAGTACGTCCGCCCGGGCGCCGCGGCGATGCCGAACTCGAGGTTCGTGCCGGTGTAGACGATGGTCGCGGCGCTCGGCGAGCTCGCCGGCACCGTGCCGGTGACGTAGCCCAGCCGGAACCGCAGGAAGTCAAACCGCGCCGAGCAGTGCGCGCCCGCCCACGAGAACACGTCGTTCGCGAGGCGCAGGTTTTGGGGCGCTGCATAATGCGGCTGGCTTGTGCATAAAGCCGTCACGGTGAACTGGTCGAACGCAAGGTGCCGCCCTCGACCCACCGCGGCCGGGGACCCGGTGCCGCTTGCGGATACCAGGAGCGACGCGCCGTCGACGCCCGACAGGTCCTGCACGGCGAACCGGACGCGCTCGGACACCTCGGCGATGCCGGCGCCGGCAGACCGCCCGAGGTCCGCCCTGCTTGAGCCGATCACCGCGAACTCGCCGAGCGGGTCGCCCGTGGTCTCGACGACCGCGAGCACCGAGAACACCTGCTGCAGGAGCTCGGGGTCCTCCTCGTCGGGCGTAGCGTTGTCGATCGTCACCAGGGCAAACGGGAAGCCCGCCGGTAGCTCCTCCTCGCTGGGCGCGGTGCCGGCGTAGCAGAAGACCGAACGGGAACCAAACACGACCGCGCCGGCGCCGCCGGCCCAAGTGACGCGGGCGAGCTTGTGCTTGATTTGCTGCGCCATCTGCCAGGGATTCATGGGGTCACCCCGTCGGGTACGCGGCCGAAGAACTTGCGCCCGGCCGTCTTTGCTTCTACAGCCTCCCGGAGGCGATTCTGGCGGCGATCTCCGAAACCGCCCAGAGA
>Ga0208644_1003416_pt1 | contig 12367 bp, 24 predicted proteins | sample VirMetDEL_Nov_18_FD_184517 | JGI IMG/M metagenome (GOLD analysis project Ga0208644, IMG submission 184517) | Aqueous microbial communities from the Delaware River and Bay under freshwater to marine salinity gradient to study organic matter... | ecosystem: Environmental > Aquatic > Marine >... | reverse complement strand
TTTTTCCCCAACAACGACCCATCGGCGGAAAGAGAAAGCGACTACCTGTATCAGACTGAGGCACGAACAATAACTCCAAGCGGGGGCGTCGTGGGCAGTGGCGAGGAAACAAAGTTCATAGACATGGGCTTTGTTCGTAGGTGGGAGGTCGCGGATCGCATTGGCCGTTTCTATCAGTCATGGACCGAGGCCGACAAAAGATCGCGTCTAATCAATGTCACGACTGAGGCGCGGGGTCTAGTATGCGGTGATCCAATCAATCTGACCGCGCCATCGTTAGGCGAAAGTTCCGCATCTTATCGTGTCAATGAGGTTTCGAGGCAAGGCGAATCTGAGGTTTCCCTGAGTCTACAGGAGGATGCACGCACAGCATCTCTCGACTGGGCCAACAACAAGACGACTGAGGTAAGCATAGTCAACGCGGACTCTATCGGTGATTTTCGGTATACTGCGCCGCCAGCACCCACGGATCTCTTTGTGGAATCATACACGTCCTTTGAGGCGGGCGTCATAACAGTCATCGTATTCACTATGCCAACAGGGTACATAGCCGATGAGGTCGTTCAGCAGGGGATTGTAAAAGTACAGCGGCAAGATGATGATACAGATAGCCTTTTCGACTGGAGCGACGATATATTTTTCGCCACACCGGGAGAAACGGTGAGGTATATTCGCAGGGATCTAGTGCCGGGCGAGAGCTATAACGTCAAGGTACAGTCGTTATCGTCGTTCGGGCTGACCAGCGTCTCCGCTACAGTTATCGAAGACGGCATTACTGGCGCGGCGGGTTCCGACGACCCGGCTGGAGAGGCCGGGCAAACAGTGCTAGAACTCACGATACCCACTACAAATCCGCTAAACGGTGGGACGACTCGGAGCCGTGGCGAATATCAGTTCGATCAACGGATTTCGTCGCTCGAAAGCGGCGGTGGGCCAGGGTCAGTGACTATCGAAGAACTGAGCGCGTCAAGCAACACCGTCACACTGTCTAGCTCAGCCGTATCAACAAGTAATATGATAATGGTCAATGGCGTGCCTTACACTCGCGTAGGTGCGCTCACGGGCGCAAGAAGGGAGTATTATATCAGTGGCACAACAGTTACTTTCAACAGCGGGCAAGTACCTGACGGTACTGTTGTTCACGCTGTGTACACTAACGCTTAATGCGGCGGACGCACAGATTGGGCCACTGTGGACCGTAGACGGTGGAACAGAGTGCGAATCGCCCGTCAGCGCTGTCGGCTCATTACCGAGTTCGCCCAGCGTCGGAACGATATGCACCGTTCAAAACTCGACGGTATGCGCCCCAACCACAACTGGTTCTGACACGATCAATGCGTACTGGAATGGCTCGTCGTGGGTAGATTTAGAGTGTTTGGATGTACGGCGCGATGGAAATGCGACCTTTCAGCGCAAAAGCATTGGTAGTTTTGCCGATGGGGTCGGCATCAGCACAAGCAATGACGGTGTTTACGATGTGTTCTTGGGCTTCTATTCAGTTTTTGGGTTTGGCGGCAACCTTCTTGATTTCAACAAGAACGTCATCGACAGCGAATGTACAAGCGGAACGTGTGATTCCAATTCTTACGATCCCGGCTCATCATGCACTACTAATTCGGATTGCCAGCAAGCCTTCGGCACGCGCATATTCTCCTTTTGCTCTAATTATCGAAATAGCACGTTCACGAATGGCTTATGTGATTTCTCCCTGTTGAATTATGAAGGCGGGGCGTCCAAGACGCACATTTTCTTAGATGCGGTAGACAACCCCAATGCACAATGCGTGGCCTCGGCGTGTGACTTCAATTCCTACACACCGAGTAAATCCTGCTCGACAAACGCCGATTGTCAGTACACTGCTCTCAAATTGGCTGGTGGGACGCAAAGAGTTGAAATAGGTGGAACCCTAGTGTCGGTTGATTTCAACGACAACCCGCTGGTCGATGTGGAGGCTGTACAAATCAACTCTGCGGCGGCACCAGCCGACCCGACAGGCGACGGCAATATCACCTATGACACCGATCTTTGGGACGGCGGCAAGATGGCGACTATAGGCGATGGGACAGACGCACTTCCGCTAGGTGCGTGTTCGATAAACTCGACGCCGGGCTTAGCGCAGATCAATCTCGACGCGACAAATGTCTTCGCCAATGGCGAGGTTTCAGGCCGAGCGTCTACGTGGAATGGCGCGGGGCGTGTCGCCCCATTTGAGTACGTTATCAGTGATTTTCGTTGCTACAACAGCCATGACCTGACGACGAGCGAGAGCCTGACTTTTGACCTAGAGTACGTGGACGTTAGCTCGCACTACGCGAGTCTCACATATTCATCTACGGGTCACGGATGTACAATCACTGGGGGAACTGCGGATACATTAGATGAGGTTCGGTGCGTTGAAGCGGGTTCGTATACTGTAGCGAAAGACCGGATGATACGGTTGAAAATTACCAACTCGGGCGTGCCAAGCGCGGAATCTCGGCCAAATTGCTCATGGCTTGAGTGCATCACGTCGCTGGAATGATACAAAACGCCCTAGAGTAATGGTAAAATATATACACTAGATATGCGTCACGCATTACTAACGGCGTTAAAATGCCAGTTGTCAAAGGTACAAGACATCCTGTAAGGACACGTTCCAGCTCAATTCTAGGCGGTATTTTTGCGATCTTCCGCCAAGCAAAAGAACACACGGATGCGACGAGCAACGCGAAGGCCGTGTTTTCTAACGGCGGAACTCTACAGGACGTTATAAGCGCGTTTTCGGACACGACAAACCAGAAAGCTGACGACGCGGCATGGAGTCAGATACAAGAGGGATTAGCGCGGTTACGTAGTATCTCACACAACGCCGCAACGACTTGCGAGGAACTGAGTTCCTTCTTCTATGACATCGCATCGCTCGTCGATGACCTCGCGTACAAGCCATTAAAACAGGTGCTAGATGAAAAATCAGACAGATCAAATTGACCTCGAACTCGCGGAACCACTTTGGATGCCACGCGGGAGCGTACACGCCCTCATAACTATCTTACTCGTCGTATTCTGGTGTGCCGTAGTATTTCAAGGTGGCGAATTGCCTGAGGACTTGAAGGCGCTAGCGTCGCTATTCATTGGCCTCTACGCCGGTAAGCGTAGCTCTGGCAACACAGTCATCAGCCAAGGAATGGTTGGGGTAAAGAAATGAAATACGTTTTAGTGTTCCTCGCGTCAATGATCGTAGCCGCGTGCTCAGGACTCGACATTGACGATTTAATCGCCATCGAGAACTCCAAAGGGTGCTACGAGAACAAAGAGCCGACTTGTTCGAGCACCGCCGATTGCACGGGCAAGTGTGACCCAGCAAGTGATAAGAAATGCGTTTGCCTACGCTGTCAATGCGTTGAGGCGATCTGGGAATAGGCTATGTGGACACAACTGTTAGTTTTCGTAAAGACTCTCTGGACCAGCCAACTCGGCAAGCTAGTGTTCGATGCGTTGGAAAACCTGTTACAGAACAATGCACGTAAAGAACTCGACAAACTGTCAGTGCTCGCAAAGCTCAAAGCAATCGAGGTCGAGCAGGAATACGGGCACCTCACCGGCGACGAAAAGCGGCAAGTAGTCCTAGAATACCTCAAGGACATCGCCGCCGCCGAGGGACTAGAGGTTGCCACGGCTACCCTCAACTTCCTGATTGAGAGCGCGGTCCAGTTACTTGACACGGCGAAAAAGTTGAGCTGACCGATGGCGTCCGTAGTTGACCCATCTGGCGTGCCGTTCAAGTCACGCGATGAACTGACACTACTTGCGACGTTGATTGCGGGTGAGGCGCGTGGGGAAAGCGAGGTTGGACAAGTCGCGTGCGGCTGGGTCGTTCGCAACCGCGTCCACAGCGGCGAACCAAAATGGTTCGGAACGTGGTGGCATGGCGTCATGCTCAAGCCCTACCAATTTTCGTGCTTCAACAAAGATGACCCAAATCGCCGCAGACTACTCGACCCATATAAGTATTTTGGTGATCTTGTGTGGACTGCTTGTTATCGCAGTGCAGCACAGGTGTATTTCGATCTATCAAAAGACCCTACATTCGGCGCGGACCATTATCACACAAGCGCGATCAATCCGAAATGGGCGGACACAAGTAAAATAACAGCACGCATCGGAAATCACATTTTCTACAAACTCAGTTAACATGAATTGGTTTAGCAAGAAACAAGATGATGTCGATGGCCTGCTCAAGACAGCCGAGGCCGCAATCTTTCGGCTTGAAGGGGACTATGAGTCCGCAAAACGCGCACACAGGCGCAGTAGTGCGGTACTACGGAACGTCGTTGAATACTTAGCTGACGGGCTACTCGTTTGTGAGCTGGATGGCGAGATCGTACTAGCCAACAGTAGGGCCAACGCCACCTTGGGCTACCCAAGCCTAGAGGGCATGAACATTAACGAAATCGTGAGTGGTGAGTACCGTGAGATTAACGAGCGGTTGGTAAGTGATTATGCCGGGCATCCGGTGAATCGGCTTGAGGACACACGCTCGTATGCGCTTTTACTTACCGATAAGAATGGTCAATTCGTACACGCTTCGGCCAACGTATCCTCGTGCCCGTTTAACGGCCACAGCCTGATTATCTACACGCTACGCTTCACTGATTAGAGAGAGCACACCGTGGCGGACTCAACACACGAGCGCGACCTGCTCGAAATCACTAAGACCCTGCACGCCGCGCTGCAACAGCACTCTCAAGCGCCTAAGACGAATCCATATCTCGCCGGGGGCATATCGCTCGTCGTTGCATTAATAATGGGTGCGATAAGCGGTGTTTACACGGCGGGGCAAGCGGCGAACGGGCTACAGACACTCGACAAACTACTACATCGGCACGAGGCTTCCGCGAGTCATGCTGGACAAGCCCTCATGAACAGGGAGCTTTGGAAGGCTATCAATGCCTGCGAGTCCCAGTGGGCTATCGTCCGAGACGACATCGACGACCTCGAAAACGACGTGAAGCAATTGCAAGGCGGAAATAGACGCTAGCGGTTACAGGAACCGCTATTTTTATTTTTGCAAGATGGGCAACCAGCTAAAAAACCTCCTATCATTACTTAGTCACCGCCGCGTTCCTCGCAGGTGGGGTAAGCAGCGAAAAAGAGGTTGAAAGAGCGTGGGGCAACTATCTCGGTCGAGAGAGTACGAAACTTTTCTTGAGCCATTCTGGAACGGCTCAGCGAAGGATGGCATTTGCGTCTCAGTCGGTGACGGGCACCGAACGTGCGATGCTATCAAGAACTTGATTGCGGACAACAACTGGCTCGGTCTTTTCATACAGGCTGACCACAACGAGGCGCAAAACCTCGCAACATGGTCACATCCCTACCATTTGCACGCTATCGTCGAGTGTATCGACTGGCGGGAGGGCTTGACGCGCATACTTCGAGCCAAAAACATGATGCGTCAATTCGATATGTTACATATCGACGTAGGCCCCCACACGCTCACGGCGTTCCAAGAGATGATTCAGGACGCATGGTTCACGCCTCGTGTAGTCTTATGCGCGTGCGATCCTCAGAGCGCACCAGACATAATCATTTTTGCTAATGAGAACAATTACAAAACCTACTGGGAGGGACCGGGCGCACTCGCGTTCGTATTAGGCGAATGACTTCCGTGGGGCCGGATAGTAAATCGCTGGCGTTCGAGCGCTTTTTCGAGAGGTTTCGTGGACGGCTGGGGAAGCGGGCACCGACATTTGCTTTTGCGCTAGAGCACATTGCTGCTCGGGGCCCAGTCAATATCGTCGAAACTGGTTGCTTACGGACGCCGGGTAACTGGGCTGGGGATGGGTGCAGCTCTGCCCTATTTGCGTCCTTCATCGGCAATTTTGGCGGCACACTGACCTCTATCGACATTGACCCGGCGGCTTGCGCGGAGTGCAGGCGACAAACCGAGCGATACTCGGTCGATAATCACGTCATCGAGGGTGATTCAATTATCGCGCTGGCCGAGATAGCCAGTAGCGGTCGTAAGATCGGCTTGCTCTATCTTGATAGTTACGACTTTGATGCGTCATCACCACGGGGATCTCAAATGCACTCGCTGGCCGAGGCGCAAGCGGCACAAGATGCGGTAGTTGACGACGGGATAATACTCATCGACGACGTTGGCCTAACGCACCGGGGAAAAGGCGGTATGTCCATACCGTGGCTGGAAAGTGTTGGATGGGAACAAGTAGCGGAAGGCTATCAAGTCGTTCTAATGCGTAAGAGCTAGAAACCAGTCTGCACCTCATGGCGAAACGAGCGGTAAGTTGGTATAATAACTATCATCGCCCTTGATGGCGAAACTTTTTTTTCAGGGGACAAGCGATGAGCGCATACAGCGAGTTACTTAACGCCGTTAGTAGCGGATTGACACCTCAGCAGGCGATTGACGAGTTAGGCTTAGACAGAAAGCAGGTTAAGCGCGAGGTACGAGAGTGGATTGCGGCGGGTATTTACGTCAAAGGCCGTACATTCCTCGGCGGGCACATTGTTGAATCCGCCGCGAAGCCAGTGAAGAAAACGAAAAAGGCGGCAACAAAGAAAGTCGTCGAATCCGTTAAGACCGAGGACGACGAATAATATCCAATGTCTAAGCCCGGCGATTGGGGCAACACCATCGAGGTCGGCGCGGCTAACATTCCCGCGTCAGTGCAACCCAAAATAAGTCACATAGTGGCACTGTTCCTGAGCGGACAAGCGTGTTCTCTTGAGCAGAGAACGTACACCTCGGACGATGATCTAGCGGTCAGAGTATTTTCAGCGCTTGACGCACATGGCCGCGTCATTTGTTGTCTACGCTGGACGCACGAGTAACATAGTTATGAACAAATTAGTGACCATTGCGGCGTTACTGACGGCTTTTTCTAGTCTAGCCGCTAAGCCGGTGCCGGGCACTTGCACCGCGCCGGTCAAGTCCCATCGGGACATCGGTGGGCCTAGTCTGGGGCAAGATGCCTGTAAAGACGGAACACTGACACCCGTCAGGACAGCCGCTCGCATACATTGCGATTGCGTACATACGTGCGACTGGGACGACGGCACACGGCGGACGACGTGCGCGAGGTGTCCAGAAAATGCGTGGTACTACGAGGATGAGCTGACAGATGTGCTTTGCGCCGAGCATGGGGGCGTTCGGGATAGTCAGTGGTATGTTCCGAGCTTCTTCACCTCAAGGGGGATGCTCGACGGGGAGAGTTCAACGATCACCGCTGGGACTTTACAGGGTCAAGACTTGTTAACCTGCGATTGCCTATCCGGCGACGAGACGGGGTGCGTAGATGCGGTGACTGGCCCCACAATTGGGGGGCTGGGAAAGGCCACGATGTGCCATGATGTTTGCGCTTGGGCTAAGGGCACACTATCGACTACGCAATTCCACAGCATAGACTATAACTCGCCCGCCTGTGCAGAGTTTGCGGGGGATCGCGGCCCAGAGGTCCATTGCACTTGTAACGGCATCCCATTGGCTGAGACTTGGTGCTCGAATGATCCAAGCGTCTGCGGGGACGCGGGCTGCACAGTACATCACACGGCACCGGCTAGCACCCGTTGCATCCCAGTTCCGTCGTCAACGCCGACAACGACAACCACGCTACCGCAGCCCACGGGTTGCGCGGGTCGGTCAAACGCGGTAACAGGGGCACTCAACTGGCTGTTGTTTGCGACAGGGCAGAACTATGGGTGCGTCGATGCACTCGAATAAGGGAATCTAATGAAAAACACACATCCCGCGAAGGCGAGCTGATGGAACACTTCGCGGTTATCCTTGATAAATCCGAGGTAGATGGTTTCATATCCGAGTTTAAGGCGAACTTTTACGACGACCCAGATGCGGGTGGTGCGGCGGAAGTACGTTTAGTCAGAGCAATCACCGACAGCACCGGAATGTGCGTACTGCTGGCGGTCCCACCCAATAAGGCACAGCTCATGCCGCGAATGTGTGCAATGCTCGGCGTAGGCTGTTACAAGAAAGGTTAATGGGCGCGCTAACCGAACTTTTTCACAGCACGTTGCTGGAAATCTCTACTTTACTTCTCACCAAGTATTGCAATCTCACGGACAGAAATTACGTGACTATCCTGTACGGCGAGGAGGATGCACAAAAAATGTTCATCTACTCGTCGGGCAAGGCGCAAGGCGCGGTTAGTGCGTTGAGGGAAGGACTACGCCGTTTGACCCCCGAGGCGGGGGCCAGTTCGGTGAATCAGCGAGACAAGAGGGTTTTACATTAATGGTAATGGTCAATTATATCGTTGAGGGGTTTTTGTTCTGCTGGCAAGCGATCATGTGGTTGACGGGGTTCGCCACAGCGGCAATTAGTTTCCTCGTGATTCTGAGTCTGCTCTGCAAGGCTGCCGACGCGATCACGGCGAAATCACAAGGCGTAACACGTTAATACTATGTCATTGATACAGCAGTTGAACCGACAGGAATCCTACAAGACCAAACCTAGAGTTAAATGCGTTCGGTGCGAGGGTAGCGGTAAGCAGATGCTTCCCTCGGTGAACGACTGGATGACGTATACGCTGACGGATTGCCCCAAGTGTGGCGGTCGCGGCGAAATGATAAGGGAATGGGGGTGAGCTATGTGGCTCTTGATGTATGATATTTTAATCCAGCCGTGGGCGTTCAAGCCTCAACAGGTATACGCGGCACTACAATTCGCTGCCGAGTCAGGCATCGAACTCGAAACGCGGACAGATCCACAGGGACGCGAACACTGGATCGTTAAACAGGGCTACAAGTACGGCCCCGGATTGCTAGACTGAGATCATGTCGGGCGGCGCGTACCTTTACTAGATGACATCGAAAGGTGCTTAAATGAGTACGGTTTTGAGCGGTCAACACTGATCGCGGCAAATGACTGGTTCGGTGACGTGCTTTTCATCCGTGACTCTCACACCAGCCACACGTTGGGTCGTTCGCGTCCAAGTCGAAACAGCGAACGCGCTTGATCCACCGCCAATAGATAGGGGGGCAAACGATGATGCAGTGCCGACAGCACGGCATCATTGGGCCATTCTTCTTGAAACGGAATGGCGCATCATTCCGCCACTCGATCAACCACTGAGTCCGGTCTTCCCCGTAAAAATTACGAGAGAAACAAACATAGCTCAGCTTGCCGACGATCCAGACAAGGACAGACTTGATTAGGTTCATAGTGTCCCCCTACTTAGGACCGACTAAGTGTTCGATTACATAGAGGCAATTCAAGATAGCAACATCAAGTCACTTACGCAGCAGAATAAGGAAAGAGTGTCTGCGTACCCAAATCAGCGTAAAACCTCAGTCTGATTAGCCATCCAGTAGGGGTAAGGCGATATAGAACACTTACTCCTAGAGACAAGCTCATGAGAGCCAGTAAGATCGGTGCCTATCTTATAGCGCTTCCCAAACTCGTCGGTAATAAAGCACCGGGTACGTTTAACCACGGTCAACGTAACCACCTCACACGAGCCGGGTAAACGGTTATAATATGTACATCCAGCCTCGAACCGTGTCATGATTCTTCTCCGGTAGTGTGGCAGATTTTCCAGTTAAGTTCGCACAAAAGTTCGGGGGTCAATTCTTCAAGGTGAGAACCGTTAAGACAGCTCTGGGCCAAAGTTGACTTGAGGTTGTAGCCGCTAGGAACGCCTCCACGAGCATAAATACCATCCCAGCTCAGCTCGGCTTCCGGCTCTGCATCATCGAGGATCTCGTCAACGACTGTCTCCCAAGCACCTTCGTATCCTGCTGCGCGGACTAAGCCGCGAAAGCCGTCGGCTTCCCGATACACCCAGAGGGTGCCCCATCCGTCGTCGTACCACCGTATCGCGTTCCCGTACTGACTCTCGACAGATACAAGCGAGTTGTCATCTCCGATGTCGATACCCTGCTTCGCATCGTGCATCTTGGGGTCTAAGATAGTTTCGTTATTCATCGAAAGTCACTCCCAATCGGCCTTACTGGCCTTGTCGCTGCGTTCGATTGGAGCGCAGTTGACGCACTGAACATTTTCGGATTCTGGACCAAGCCAGTCGGGAACGCAGTCACGAATGACGTCCACGTACTTCGCGTTTAGTTCACAGAGAACGAACTTGCGGTGTAACGTCGATGCAGCAGCGCCAACGGTCCCGATTCCGGCATATGGGTCAAGAACAGTGTCGCCTTGAAACGAATAGTAGGCGATTACCTTTTCAGCTAGCTCTTGAGGAAATACTGCTGGATGCAATTTGCTGTGCGCTGGCGTGATCCTCCAGATGTTCGTCTTCTCGTAACCATCTTGGATCTTTGAGTTTGTAACCGCCTCGGGGTTCGAGTGATTGCGAATATGCCAGTCAATTAGTCGATCTGTCTTCTTCCGATAGACCATCACGTACTCTGTCACCGGGACGGCTTTGTACTGAAGTGGGTTGCGATCCGCAGCAAATCTACGGCCCCGCCCTGTTGCCCAGCCTGCCCCTTCCGGCTTAACCCAAATGATGTCGTCGATGAACTCAAACCCCTCCTCTATTGCGATCCGATGGATGTCAAAAGGGACAGCGATACGTTTTGATGATTCAGAGCGTTTCGCCCGGCGAAGTAGCACCGGGGACGTGTTGATGACGGCGAATCTTCCATCTTCAAGTACCCTGTGAACCTCACGCAAGACTTGTCGAATCCCAGTCAAGTAGTCCTCGTAGGCATGATAGTCTGCGTAGTCTGGCCGAGCATTGAAGTATGGCGGCGACGTGAACATCAGTTGAACTGACTCTGCTGGCAACTCTCTGAGCAGTTCTTCGCTTCTGCCTTGCATGATTGAGTTGCGAAGTTCAGGCGGGGTAATCACTGCCTTCTTGCGTGACCTTCCCTTTGATACCTGAGCAGAAGTGTCGCCATCCTCTACTGGCGAAACTGAATCTTCTTCTCCGCATCGTTTGAGTCGTGCCCTCACGGCGGAAACTGTAGTTGACCGCCTGCAATCGACCGTCCCCGTCTTGGCATTGATGACGATTTCCCCAACTCGACGAGTCGAATCACGAGAAAGAACCGGTACGCGCCAAACGTGATAGCGGTCGTCAACCTCGGGAAGACCATACGAGACGTCATCGTCCAGATCCCAAGTTCCAACGACTCCTTCAGCGATCTCCTGACCATGTGCGGCGGAAGCGACCGCATATTGCCGACGGGAATAGACAGTGGATGAAGCCATCGGGTTTACTCCCAATCGGCCTTACTGGCCTTGTCGCGTAGCTTACCCCTACGTGATTTCATCACACGCTTAGGCGGGGCCATCGGCTTACGAATATGCTTACCGGCCTTGCGTGCATCATCCTTTCCCAGTTGCTTTCTCATTTATGCTACGCAGTTCGTCTGAACGCTCCCTTTTCGCTTCATTGTTGACCCTCAAGCCAAGCCTTTCTCATGCGTACCGAAAATGCCAGTGAGCACCGCCTTAGCCTCGTCCTCGGTAAATCCGTATTCTTCGGGAAAATCGAAGGACGACGAGACGTACCATTCGCTATTCTGGCACCGCCTGCGAGCAAAGTCACAGTCGCGGCTACTGAGAGGAAACGGCATCTCGTAGTGGACCACTGGATCGCCGCTAACCATCAGCACGACCAGCCGCTCGTTGTTCTCGTTACACTCCAGTGCAAGCATTGTTGTCGATCTCATTTGCCTCCCTCCTCTCACGGGAAGTGCAAGCCGTGTTCTTCGGCAAGGTGTTTCTCGATTCGCTCTGCCAGCCGGACCAACCGCCGGGACACCTCCTTCGGCCCCTCCCAGTCAACCTCCCCTACTGTGAAATCGTAAAGCTCGTCCATCGCCACCCGTAGTAACTCCCGGTCCTTGTTCATCGGTCGGTCCTCGTTCATCGTTGAGTTCATTTCCGTCTCCTTTAGCTCCCCGTGTCTGCACTGAATATATGCACGCTGACGGCAGTGTCAAATCAAAATCACAGCATTTAAGTAGCGGCCCCTAGCGTACTTCGATCTTACCCTCACAGCGATACCTACAGTCATCAATCATAAGATCATCAAGCAAGACCCCATCAGTCAGTATATGAGTAGCGGACTCAGGACTGTCTACGTGTTCAGCACTGCCACCCAGCGACAAAGAATACGTAGCCCCGTTCTCAGTAGAGTGTCGGTATAACGTCGCTACAACCGCGTCCTCGTCAAGAAACTCGTAGCAATCACGAATGACGTGACGGCCCAAGAGGTGCTGCGGAATCGTGGGAAACTCGAACTCGATATGGAAATCGGTAGACTTATAACTGGTCATAGAGCCAATATATGCACACGGACAGCACTGTCAAACAAGAAACACAGCAAGGGGTGATACGGGGGGTGATACGGGGGTAGGGTGATACCCCCCTTACATA
>Ga0208644_1003413_pt1 | contig 12375 bp, 14 predicted proteins | sample VirMetDEL_Nov_18_FD_184517 | JGI IMG/M metagenome (GOLD analysis project Ga0208644, IMG submission 184517) | Aqueous microbial communities from the Delaware River and Bay under freshwater to marine salinity gradient to study organic matter... | ecosystem: Environmental > Aquatic > Marine >... | reverse complement strand
CTACGTCTTTTGACCCATTTGAAGGTCCAAACGTTGTATTCGGTATGGCTGCGGGGGCTACCCCAGTAGATCCTGTTGGTCAGGTACTTGGTAGAGGACTTAAAGCAGCTGGTGATGCATATAGAGTACTGAAAACACCTAGTATCCCTGTGATGGATGAGGCTAGGATACAGGCTCAGATGGCTGTAATCAGAGATCAGTACAATATCCCATACGCAGATGTTGTAGACGGAACACCAAACAACCTTCAGAGATACAGACAGCAAGCTGTTGAGCAGCTCGTAGGTAAGAATGCAAGCTCAGAAGCTATTGCTCGTGCAGAGGCACAGATCGATGCAGCTGTAGAGAGCTACATGCCTAATGCTATCGAGGAGATCATGAAGAACTCAGAGGGGAATATCTTGAATGTCCCTAATGATACAAGAAGGCCAGAACTAGATAGAGTCAGAATGAGGTTCCTCAACCCGAACTCTAAGATTTGGCAGCAAGCTAACAAGGATGGGATGATCCCTACAAACAACTTGGTTCAGCTCATGAAATCTGACGGTATGTCTGAGATGGAGAAAGGAGTTCTTGAGGAAGCCATCTTTGGATCACCTATCTACGACAAATCTGGGAACCTACTTGGTGGGGAGGAAGCTAGAAAGGCTCAGGACGCTGTTATGTCTGCTATACTGAGAGCTGGGGGTACAGAAACAAAAGAGTTCGCCAGCGGAGATATCTCTAACTATAGAATCAACCTCAATCAGCTTAAGGGATTGTCTGAGATGACTAGCATGACCTCGTCACCTATAAGTACATTTAGTTTGGACGCTGATCCTGAAAAGATTTTCGGCAATAGAATAGGTGTTCGGAAAGATAAATTAACACGAAATTTTTACCAAACTTATGGTCTGAATAGAATAGGTTACAGTGATGTTGATGCAAAGACTTTCGTTGTTGGTAGTGATGATTTTTTCACTAACGTAAACCATTTTGGTAGAGGTGAGCTTTCTCACTTTAGGGTATTTACCAATGACGCCCCCCCTCGTTTGAGTAGAAACTTCCCAGGAACTCAAATAGATGTGCCTAGTGAGTTTGCATCGATTAGAGTGGGACGTAATGTGGGTGCCAGTGGAGCTCATTTGAACTGGTTCCAAGATATGAGCAGGGTTCCTGGTGGTATGGGATATAGAAGAGGGGGGAATATGGATATGCCTCTCGGGGATGAGGGGATAAGTGAAAGTGTTTCTGCCCTACTATCTGGAAAGGCTTTCATAGAGGATGTTGCTGGAAACCTTAGAAGGGGTGTGAACAGTCTAAGCGACATCAACAGAAGTGCATCTGGAATAGTAAGAAACATAAGAAACGTTCAAAACAGGGCCGCCGACGTTAGTGCTGGCAGAGGCTCTCTTGTTGGCCCCTCTGGTGACAGTTCTATCAGGCAACTATTTGAGTTTGCCAATCTACCAAATAGAAGAGAGCTTGTCATCAATGCCTTGGGTGATGATTGGCAATTTCCCAATCAAAAGGAGGCCTTTGCTACGGAGATAAATTCACGGCTAGACAATTTAGTTGAAAACGTATCTAAAGAGCAAGAAGCTTTGGCCAGGCTGGGGGAGGCTCCTGTTTATAAAGATACACCAGGTAATGAAATGGCTAGACTCCAGGAAGCTAATAGTTACTTGGATCTCGGCATGGACATTTATTTTGACCTTGTTAAAAACACCCCATTCCATAGAGTAAAAGATAACTTCAGGGGTTACGACAATATTATTGACCGAGCCAAAAGCGATTTTTCCTTTGGATCATGGGCTGATAATGATTTAACGGAGTCACTAGGTACTTTGGAGGGAGATGTAATCCCTATGGCAAAGAATCGTTTTATTGATAAACTTGAGAATCAAATAGCTGATCTCAGCACTATTGTTCTCAAACCAAACACACCCCAACAAGTAGTGGATGCGGCTCATAATCTGAGACTCAAGCTTGCTGAAGTTATGGACAGAGGCCGAGAATCTTTTGATAGTATGCAGGAGCTTGCTGGAGAGATATTTGATCTTCAGGACTACTTGATGATTGAATATCGTTCAGCTTTTCAACGCGCTGCGGAACGAGGAGTTCCAGACAACATTAGAATGAAGACTGCTGTTGAGGAAGTGCAGGCTAAATATCAAGATTCTATTGATGATCTTAAGAGGCTTATTTTGGAGCTTGAAGCCAATAGAGATAATGCTGGATTGGCTCTGAGGGAGGCTTCTAAATCTATTAAGAGCATCAGTGATGGCGTTGTAAGATCAGTACCAGATTTGTATGAATCAGCTAAAGGTGAGCTGAAGAATCGAATTGACAATGCTCTTCAGGATCAAACAGCCCTAGACTATTACGATATACTCCAAGCTCAAACCCGTATTCAAACAGAGGCAGATCAAATCAGACGGCATGTTGGGTCTGGAGATATAAACAATCCAACTCTCAATAAAATGTTCCTTGAGTCACCTGATGCAGATAGGTTCTACGTTTCAGAGATTCAATCTGACTTTGTTCAAAAGTCTAAAGGATCTAAATCAGGAGAGATGAATGTTAGATCTTCTGTTATTGACTCGAAGAATACCACCCAAAAGGGTGAGCGTATGGAGCTAGACTCTTTTCAAAAGAACTGGAGAACAAAAACCATTCAGCAGGCTGTCCTTCAAGGACGTAAGGCTGGTAAGAATGAGATCCTATTCCCGACGTACAAAACAGCAGACAATATTCAGGCGTGGAGTGGTTCTAAAGACACTGGCGAAGCTGGTGCAGGAAATAGAATTACCTACCAGGGTATGGATAAGCATATCCGAAAGGCTACTGGTATAAAACCATACAAGGTTGTCGACCCTCATGGTAACGAGTGGTGGGCTATTAAGCTCGATCCAAACCAGAAGTATGAGTTCCCAGACTTCAAGCATGGTGGTCGATTCCGTTTGAGGAAAAGATGATATATTTGCAATATGGCTACACTTACGGTATCGATTCAAGAAGAGATTACCATTAACGGTAAGGATAGGGGGAATACAAACAGTATTAGTATTACCTCTGTAACCGAAACCTTCAATAGAGTTCTCACGGCTTCAGCCACAGAACAAAACATCATTGAGTTTCAGGCTACCAATCCATCGGGTGGTGCTCTTGCTAACGGTACTTGTCAGTACCTGAGAGTCACCAACCTTGATTCTTCTAACAACGTTGACTTGAGGATTCAAACTTCTACAGATACAAAGGAGTATCTGGTTAGAATTGGTGCTCTCGAATCGTTCATTTTGTTCAATGACACGATGGATGTAAATGCCACCACTGCAGATCTCGATGGAGTTATCGATCTCGATCAGATTGAAGTGATTAAAGCCAAAGTACCAACAGCTTCTACAGCTGACATTGAAATCTTCGCAGTAGCAACATGAGGACTAGATTTAGAGACGGAGGTATATACTATATGGGGGGTAAGTACCCATCATTCAACGAGGCTGGTCTGTTTAGTACTGAGGGGAACCCAGAGGGAGAAAAAACAACTACCACTACTACAACACGTCTTGCTACCGAACAAGCATCTGCTCAAAGAAAGCCTGAATACATTCAGAGTGAGACGGCCCCAGGAAGCAACTTGTTTGGCGGCGTAACGGCTGATAGCGTGCAGGAAAGGTTGCAGCAGGAGTCCTCTTGGTTTGATCCAAATGATCCAATATTTGGAGAAGGGGGATTTGATCACAGGAATTCTGCTCACGTCACGATATATCAAAAGCGATTTAATGAAAACGCTCCATCTGGTCAACAGATTGAGGTCGATGGCGATTGGGGGAAGCAAACGCAATCTGCTCACATACCTACAGAAACAATTACTACTGAAGAAAAAATTGTTACTCCGCCTGAAGAAACTCCTGATCCAAAACCAGAGCCAGACCCAGAGCCTACTGAGGGTGATACGAGGACCTATAAGAGTAGAGGAAGAGCTGGTATTGCTGGTGATAAGGCAAGGCACAACTTCGGCAGATCTGCATATAGGGGTCCACTTGGAATAAGAAAAGGATCTAGCGCTGGGAGAAATACAGGTCAGGGATTGTTCACTAGAAAACCAAAGGTATAATGAGAACTAGATTTAGAGACGGAGGCCTTTACTACATGGGTGGTAAGTATGGAAGGGGCGGTATGTACCCCTCTTTCAACGAGGCTGGCCAGTTTAGTGGCAACGGCGACGGTGACCCTAAGAAGAAGAAGAAAGATAAAAATCAACCGACAACGTTGGCTAGCAGTTATACGTACACGACACCTGAAGTTTATACTGAAGGACCAACGTATGAGTATACTAGAGGTGAAGCTGTACCTCAGTGGGAAACTAGGACTTATGTCCCAGGTGAAACTACAACTACCACGACTGATTATATGTCAGAGGAAAAGGCACTCCCTTATATGAGGGCTTTTGCTAGACCAGGCCACGGCACCAAGGCAGGTGGCGACCAGGATAAAGGTCTAAAAGAGATTTCAGCAACCGAAGCATTCCTTAATAGACTTAATGAGGATAAAATTAATACTAGATTGGTCGATGATGAGGGTAACGAGATTACAAGTGAAGAACAATGGGGTCAGTTTGAAAAAAGAAAAAGACGTGCTCTACGAGAAGATTATGAAAAGGGGTTAATTGATGTCAGAACATATGAAAAACAAGTAAAGCTTCTAGATGGGGTCTCAAGGTCATTTGCAGATATCATTCAATCTCAGGGTAAAACTGAAGCTACTAAAAATTTATACGGTTCAATAGCTGAAAAGGAAGATCCAGAAGCTCACGTCCGTGAAACTCTTAAGAGAGAAAGTCATTGGTTTGATCCAAATGACCCACAATTTGGTCCTGGAGGATTTGATATGCACAACCCAGGCCATGTTATGATTTATCAAATGAAGTTCAATCATTTGGCTAAACCTGGCAAAGAGATTAGGGTTGACGGAAAGTGGGGTGGTGAGACTGATTCTGCAACAGTTCCAATTAGCGAAACTGAAAGAGAGGAACTCGGAGGTGGTGTAGATCCTAATTTGGAAATGAGGTTTACTGAAGAAAAACCTAAAGGAGGATGGGATGTAGAGAGTGGTGGACGTCCAGGTAGCGGCGGTGGCTACACCACTGGTCGCGTTCGTAGAGGCGGCGGCGGTGGAGGCTTGAATTGGTCGTGTACTGAAAAAGGATGCAGCTGGTCTAAAAGAGGTGGTACTGGAGGTAATTTTGAACTTGGTGGTATCATGAAAACCAAGTTTAAGGACGGCGGTGTCTATATTGTGAGATAATTATGCAGTTAAAAAAGAAAACATCATCTAAAAATGCCACCATGTCCTTTGAGGGAGGTGGTAAATACCCAGGGTGGCGTAAGGCTAGAAGAAAGGCTAGACAAGCTGATCGCCAAAGAAAAAGACTTGCTAAGAAGTTGAGCAAAAGTTGTAGCGGTGGCTCCTGCTTCGGTTAACTGATAATGAATAAACACTACTTCAACCCTATCCGTAAAAGGAAAGACCCTGGAGTAGAAAACGAAAAAAGACGCTTAAACAATGAAGCTGTCAAAAAATCTGTCACTCGCCGAGGTGACAAAAAGCATCACGGCTAAGCGATTAGGAATAAACAACACACCAGACGATGAGTGGATTATCGGGAATCTCAAAGCGATTGCAAAGCATGTATTTCAGCCTGTTAGGGACGCTTTCGGGTGCCCTATATACGTGTCGTCAGGCTATAGGTCGCCTGAGCTCAACCGTGCTATCGGTGGGTCGAAGCGCAGTCAGCATGTGGAGGGAAGAGCACTTGATCTGGACGCAGACGTATTCGGACATTGTACAAACAGTCAGATCTTCAACTGGCTACGAGAGAACGTTGAATTTGATCAAATGGTTTGGGAGTTTGGTGATGACGATAATCCTGATTGGGTTCACGTCTCTTTCGTTTATGATGGGATTAATCGTAAAAGGTGTCTCCGCGCTCGTCGTGATGATGAGGGAAAAGTTTACTACGAAGTAATGTTTGGAAAATCGCTCTGATATGCTTGGTATACACAACGACTTAGTTCACCACGACCACATTGACTTGTACACTGGTATTATTGATTTGCCAGAAGGTGCTACTGCAGGATATTCTGTTAGGAGGATTTCATCAACTTACTTTGGAGCAGGATTAAGAGTTATAAACTCTTCAAATGTTGAGCAGGATATTAAGTTTTTGCCAAACGGAAACCTTGACACCGTATTCATGGAGGCCCACTGCGGAGGTGGAGACGGGTACGTGACGGTGTGGTACGATCAAACGGGACTGGGGAACGATCTTGCTCAAACTACAGCAAGTCTTAGGCCTAAGATCGTTAGTAGTGGAACCACAATAACAAATCCCGACAACGGCAAGGTGGCTCTTGAGTTCGCTGGAGACTCCATGAAAAAAGAGTCTATCACTCTTTTTCCTTCTGGCACAACTGGTTTGGCTCAGTGCGTTTCTGTCGCTAAAGCTGACAGTGGCATATCTTCTAGAAACAATTTTTTTAACATTCAGGGATCATCCGAGACTCTTCTTGAGTCTTATATCAGTCCAAGTGGTGCTGACATAGGTTGGCAGATAACATCTAGTACTAATCTTGGAGCTTCTGCATACATATCTTCTGACCTTTATGACAGTTATGTACACATAGTTGAAGTTTTTGTGTCTAATCTTAGGGCTGGATTTAACGGAGACACAGGTAATCAGGGCGCGTTGGCTGGGTCAACTCAGGGTGCTGAAGACATTCATCTAGGTAGCGATGAAAGTGGATCAAACAGATTTAACGGACTTATTCAGGAGTTCATCATGTACAACGTTGGATCTACCATACCAGAAGCTACTATTGAAGGTATTTCTGATACCATGAACGCTTATTACGGCGTATACTAAAAACTATGGAAGAAGAATTTGACGATATCAGCTTCTTGGATCAAGACAAGCTCAAGAAGCAAGAAGAAAAGATTGAGAAAGGTGAGATCACCTGCAACATTGATAACCCAGAAGACTGCGAGAGCTGTAGCGGCTAATTACTTCTCTAGCCTATTGTAAAAAGCCTGAACAAACATTCGGGCTTTTTGCGTTATGGCGTACCTCACCCTGTAGTTGTATTTAGTCTCTTCTCTAAACAGGTGGTCTTCTCTGGTTTGAGACGGCGTCATCTTGTCAAAGTGTTTGTAGATATACCCTTCTTTCATAAGCGGGTAAACGATACGCTCACCTATCTTTCCAGGGGAGTATCCAAACTCTTCTGCTGCGTACTTCAAAGTCCAAAACTCCAGATCATACGCCCATAGCAGGAAGTATATCTCAGTTTGGAACAGGATGCCTTTGTTTTTTTCTCTAACTAACTCTTTCCTAAGGTTTTTGAGGTAGTTCTTGTTTACGTATCTTTGATTAAGACGTGAGCTCTCACGAAAGAGCTTTTTTTTGGAAACCTCACTTTTAGGCATTGAAATGGATTTAGATAACTACAAAGATATGGAGAGAGAAGGCTTTTTGTTCGAAATTCAAAGGCTGGCACTTGAGATTGAGCACGTCATCGATAAGTACGGTGTTCGCGGTGAGGTGATGTCTTTGATGATCATTGGCCTTATAGATGAGCTACCAGAAGGGCATCAGTTGAAGGCTGTTTATGGTTACAATCTGAATAGCAGGGACGAATTGGATGAATTGGTTAACTTTGCACAAGAATCCTACGAGCCCGACGAACCAGACATTGATGGTCTAATTGAAGGGCTTGGTATAAGCCTAAATTAAATGGAAGGAGTTATTAGAAAAATTATCATTGGGAGAGACCCCAAGGATGCTATGGCGTACTACGTCGGAATGAGGGCAGGTAAGAATACTGTCAGCGCTATTGTAAATGACGAAGCTTTTCTCTACAGACACGGGAAGAATAGATACCTCGTTTACCTCGAAGAAGAGGATGGGGGGAACGTACTTTGGAAGTCTGTTGATGACATGCCCTGTATTATTGAATTTGATTTAAATTTTTAAGATGAGCACGAAGTCAAAGGGTTTGGGTGACACCGTAGAAAAGATCACCACAGCAACGGGATTGAAGAAGCTTGTAGAGCGCATGTCTGAGGACTGCGGCTGCGAGGAGAGAAAAGAGTACTTGAACAAGAAGTTCCCGTACAAGAAATGAGGTCCCTAAATATGTTTATCGTTGAGCTTGACAAGCCAATCAACGATACAATCTCCACTAAGAGTGGGATTGAATTGTACATTAACACCGAGTATGAAGGCGGTGAGTTTAAGTACAGAGTTACTGACGGTCCAGTAATTGCCACCCCAGCTAAGTACAACACTCCTGTAGAGGTGGGGGATACTCTGTATTTCCACCATCTTGTTGTCATGCAGGGTGGGCAAAAAATTACTGGATTGGAGAACAGCTACTTTGTAAAGTTCGATCCAGAGTTTGCTGTAAACAATCAAGCCATAGCCTACAAAAACAAAAAAGGTAAGATCACTCCGCTTGATGGCTGGAGCTTGTTGCTCCCTGTAGAAGAGAAGGAAGAAGACGGTGGGGTCATTGAAGTTGTGTCTCTTAAGGAGAAGCTGCCAACAAAGGGTCGCGTTGCATTCGACTCAAAGTATCTCAAGGCTCACGGGGTTAAGAAGGGTGATGTTGTTTGCTTCAAGCAGAACAGAGACTATCGCATTAAAATCGACGGGAAAGAGTACTACAGAACCCGCGTTGAAGACTTGATGTATGTCGAGGAAGAAGTTCACGACGATTGAGGCTGCCCAGAGGCTTATGTCCTCGATGGAGGTGGCCATCAACAATATGATTGACGAGGTTAAGAAGCCAGTCGATCCAGAAGCTGGTGGTGCTGCACGCAAGGCTGAATTGCAGTCAATCAAGCAGACGGCCACTGATTGTAAAGAACTGCTGATAGAGCGTCAGCGTCTAGAACAAATGATTAAAGACCTACAAGACAATGGAGGGATCGAAGAAGCCAAAGACTACAGCGGAGGTTTCGCTGAAAGATTCTCTAAGTAACTGGCAGGAGCTTGTTGCTAGATTTGAAGAGTCCAGAATAAAGAGGGATTACATGTTCTGGGATGATATGTGGAACGAGGGTTAGGGGGAGGACTATATATGTGTCCACTTTTCGGCGAGTATCTCCTCAAGCTTATACCTTGTAGAAAGAGTAACTGGTTACATGTGGGTTCAAGTCCCACCTCGCCGACTTTAGTATATTTGCATTATGGCCAGAGTTAAAAAGCGGGACTACAAAAAAGAGTATGCTAAGTACGGAAGTGGCGGTAAAGCCAAAAGATACAGAGCAACACTTAATCGCATTGCTAGAAGACTCGGTGTCTATGGAAATGGAGACGGTCTAGACAATGCTCATGTAGGCACCTCTGATAGAACAACACCTCAGCCAGAATCTCAAAACAGAGCAAATAACAGACCCAGAAGACGTAGAAGCAGATGAGACTTAGAAAAACACCAGGAGAAAGGGGTGCTTCCAGAAGAGCTCGTCGGGCTGAAAGAAGACGTGGTAGGGTTACTGAGAAACAAGGTACACAACAGGAGGCCGAAGAGTTCGAAAAAGATTTTGGATACCCTGTCGCAGGAGCTTTTAGGCCAAGGGAGAGAGATATTACAATATTCCCTGGGGCTGACGATTCCGTTCGTGAGCATGAATTTGTGCACTCAGAGCAGTATGGACCACTTCGGGCTCTTTTGGATGCCCCCAGAGTTCAAGACCCTGCTACCCGCCGAGCTGCGAGAGTGATAACCAGAAGAATGCCTCAAGAGGTCTACGATAAGCTAATTCTTCCTCCTTCAGATGTCGATCCATCAGCTACATTTTATGCTGATCGAAAGGGTGAGTTTAGCCCTCTTAAGTTCATGATAGATAGCCCTATTGAGTTTGAGGCTATAGTCAGAGCTGGAGCAAACTCTCCATATGTCAAAGACATTGACTTCAATCAAGACTTTGACACCATTGTGGCTGATCTGTTCGCTCTACCTGAAAATCAAACAGACACAAATGTTAGGCTTCTTAGGTCCTCTATGGCAGAGGCAAAATTAGATGATCGACAAAAAGATTTGTTTTTAAGATCAATTCGATCTAACTTGCGCCCATGAAGTATATCGCCATTTTAATTTCAATTTCATTTTTGTTCGCTAGCTGTGCCCCTCATTCAACCATCAGCAAGCACAAGAGATATCACAACTGGAAACAAGAAGGTCCAGAATTCCCTTCTATTGGGAACCTCGGTTACAACGATAGTTGCGAGGATCTAAACAACTGCTGATATTCAGCCTGCGCTCGTAGCTCAGTTGGATAGAGCATCTGCCTTCTAAGCAGACGGTCACAGGTTCGAATCCTGTCGGGCGTACAATTCAATTTATGAGCAACTTAATAGACATAGAGGAGTATGAACACCCAGCGATTGCCATTTGTCCCAAGGGTACGAAAGGTGAGACTGTCGAGCTTGGTGGGTTGGTCATTGTTCTTCCCTCTAAGCCCCCCAAGAAGCAGATTTCAGGACATGACCTCCCAAAGCGTATGCAAATGTGGGAGAAGAAGCCTATGCCTGCAGAGCTGTCTAGGATTAAGTCTATGGATGAGTGGCTCGAAATGCCAAGGGAATTTAGACAGAAGTTTCATCCGTATATCGAAGAGGAGTTTAGGCGTAGGCGTGAGGGTTTTTGGTTTTATAACAACGGTACACCTACATATATTACGGGGCGTCACTACATGATGCTTCAGTGGACGAAGTTTGATGTAGGGAATCCTTCGTATCTTGCGTTTCAGCGGGACATTTTTTTACACATGGCTGCGTGTGAGGCCGACCCCCGCTGTATAGGCCAACTTTACACCAAGTGCCGTCGTTCAGGATACACCAATATCTGTGCATCAGTATTGGTAGATGAGGCCACACAGGTCAAAGACAAGCTCTTAGGTATCCAATCTAAGACGGGTAAAGACGCGCAGGAAAATATCTTCATGAAGAAGGTTGTGCAGATGTTTAGGCATTACCCCTTCTTCTTTAAACCCATTCAAGATGGTACCACAAACCCACGCATGGAGCTGGCTTTTCGCGAGCCGAGTAAGAGAATCACGAAGAACAATAAGACTTCGCAGAAGGGCGAGGCTCTTAATACGGTAATCAACTGGAAGAACACCACGAACAACGCTTACGATGGTGAAAAACTTCATATATTGTACCTCGACGAGGCTGGAAAATGGGAAAAACCTACAGACATAAGAGACGCCTGGAGGATTCAGAGGACCTGTTTGATCGTAGGTCGAAAAATCGTAGGAAAGGCTCTGGTGGGAAGCACCGTAAACCCCATGGACAAAGGGGGGAAAGAATACAAGGATTTATGGAGGGATTCGAATCCAAACGAAAGAAACGCAAATGGGAGGACCAGGACTGGACTATATAGACTGTTCATCCCAGCCTACGAATCTCTAGAGGGTTTTTTTGATCCATACGGGAACCCTGTAGTAGAAGACCCAGAAAAGCCAGTCGATGGTTTGGACGGAGAGTATATCTATCAGGGGGCTAAAACTTATCTCAAGAACGAGCGCCAGGCCCTTATTGAGGATGCCTCTGAGCTTAACGAGGTAATCAGGCAATTCCCATTTACAACGGATGAAGCGTTTAGAGACAGTATTGAAAGCACTCTGTTTAACATATCTAAGATATACGAGCAGATTCAGTACAATGATGATCTATACCCAAACCCAGTAGTTGTAGGTAACTTTGTTTGGAAGAACGGGGAGAAGGATACAGAGGTTGTATTTAAGCCAGATCCGAATGGTAGGTTTCATGTCGCTTGGATGCCTCCAGATGAGCTGAGAAACAAAAAGAAAGAGGAGAGAGGTAAGCGTGTTGCGCCTAACTCACATATCGGTGTCGGAGGTGTTGACTCGTATGATCTGGATGCAACCGTAGACGGTCGAGGGTCTAAAGGTGCCCTGCACCTCTACAATAGATTCAACATGGAGCACCCTTCGAATATGTTTGTCGTTGAGTACGCCTCAAGGCCACCTCTCGCAAAGATATTCTATGAGGATGTGCTTATGTGTGCTTTCTTTTATGGTTATCCAATACTAATTGAGAACAACAAGTACGGCATTGCAAGATACTTTGAATCAAGAGGTTATGATGGATATCTACTTGACAGACCAAGGCACCTTGTTGCTGGAAATAGCCAAATAAAAACAAAAACAAAAGGTATCCCATCTAACTCTCAGGATGTGATTCAGGCCCATGCGCACGCTATTGAGGCATACATTCACGACCACGTTGGCGTGAACCACGATACTGGCGAGTATGGGAACATGTATTTGAACAGAACCCTTGAGGATTGGATCGGATTTAAGATT
>Ga0208644_1003412_pt1 | contig 12377 bp, 11 predicted proteins | sample VirMetDEL_Nov_18_FD_184517 | JGI IMG/M metagenome (GOLD analysis project Ga0208644, IMG submission 184517) | Aqueous microbial communities from the Delaware River and Bay under freshwater to marine salinity gradient to study organic matter... | ecosystem: Environmental > Aquatic > Marine >... | reverse complement strand
GTAATACAATTGAAGATAAAGATTAAGATAAAAACAATTCTTTTTCAGCTTCCCGCCTAAGAACCAATCCCCTTAATTTTCTTCCTCCTGCTCTACACCATTTAGGAAATTCATTAGCCGCCGCTATCCTTTCGTTTCTATTTAATTTAGAACGAAGTGTAGAGTTTTGTAGGTTCCCTAATCCAAGATTGTACGAAAAAGAAATTAATGATGCATGTTCGTTTATATTTAAATTAACTTTAATTAAACGTAAAACCCCGTATGCAAACTTTTCTAAATCAAAAGCAAGAATACCTTGAGCCTGTTCCATCAAAATTGGTGGATCATCCATTGATACTTTTTTACCGTTGGGATAACGAGTAGCTCCAAATCCAATTGTTGGAATTTTTGCAGGACATAGGTAGGGTTCTAAATGACAACCTTCAAAATGTTTTATTAGTGGCAGCGAAATTGTAATTGCTGCATTTATTTTTTGTTCCATTTAGATACCATTCGATTCCCAAACCAAAACGAAATCACGGCTGCAAAAAGTGATTGGGTATCTTCCGACCATATGACTTGAACAGCATCCCCGGCTGATAAACCTTTAGCTGTCAATGCCATGTAAGCACTGACTTCAACAAATGTAAATAAACCAAAGAATGCATAGGTAATTACAGGTCTTACAGAAGCAGATAATGTAGATGTCCACGATGCAGCATTCTCATGTAGACTACTATCGTGTTTATACATAGCTTTCATTTGATCAATATCGGCTTGTGTATTAATTTCCTCTAGACGCTGCACATGAGCTTCAGATTGAGCCTTCATCTGCATTTCCATTACCTTTAGTTCATGCGCTTTATCAGCTTTATCCTGAAAGTAATCGATTGCTTTAGGAAGAAATGACGTACCGAAACCCAATAAAGACCCTAATAAACTTAACATATTTTATTTAATCCTATTATAAAGTAGTGATTCATATGCTTTTCTAATTCTTTCTTCTGGAAGCTGCCTACCAGTGGGGCTTTGTCTATTAATAAGAATATCCCCTTGGTTTAAATACTCAGGAATAAAGTAGTTATTTTCTGTATTTGTTAATAACTTTAATCGTTTAGCTTGTTGTGTTTCATTTTTGTTAATGCTCATACTTTGAACAATATCTCGATTTGTAAAACCAAGTTGACGATAAGCTTCCATTGCAGCTTGAAGTTCTTCTTGAGCCTTTAGCCTATCTTTTTGAGATGAAGCCCAAGCATTGAAAATATCATCTGGTGTTGCATTTTGGTTTGCAATTTCTCTTCGTACCTTTCCACTTGCTCCATTAAATGCTCTTTCAAATGGAGCTAGTTGGAAGTTTAGACCAGCACCCAAATCAGCCCTTCGTTTACCCATTCCAAACAATCCTGAAAAATCTACCTCTTCTGGATTAATTGTAGCACCACCTCGGCTTCTCATTCCGCTTTGTAAATATTCATTCTTTTTATTAACCCATCCCATAAATCCTGGGGTTAGAGGATCAAGAGCATAGGAAAGACCTGATGCAAGAAAATCTGGTACACCTACATCAGTTAAAAATTTCCCTGTAAAATTACTTGCGGGAATAAATGACTCTCCTAACTCTCTTCCTTGAGCCATTTTTAATAATCCTTCTGTGACCATTGATGGCCCAAAGAATGGAGTTAGTTGGTTTTCTAAAAGAGCAGTTGCAGCTTTATTAAATTCAGGTCGATTATCAATTGAAAATTTACCGCCATCCATATCAACAGAATTAATAATCTGGTGAGTGGCGGATGCCATTGATTTTATATAATCAAATGGATCAAGCGAACTTAGCCGTAAATAATCATAACCAATATGGTTATTCTTATCTTTATTTACAGGGCTTAAAAATATTTTATTAGAAAATGCTTCATAGTTTGGACTTAAAGCATCAATTGCATTTTGATCATCGTTTGAAATATTATTAGCAATACGGCTATACTCCATAGCCATACTAGGTAACATGCCTACTGTTGTAAGACCGGCAAGTTTTTTAGCTGCCTCTTTTTGTAAAGCAGCGTTTCCACTCATTGCATCTTTTAAAGCATACTTACCTAGGTTTTTTGTAACACGGATCATTTCTGCAGGGAAGGAAATAAAGTCTCCAAATGGAGATGCACGTAAACCCTGAATTGCTTTACTAACTTGAGCATAGTTGGGCATAAGATCACGAGTACGTTGTGAAGCTAGTCGGTCTAGCTCATTTTCTGCCATATTAGGAAATGCTTTTTTAAGATAATCTTTAGTCTTTTCAAAATGCATGATCTTAAAAATATCATCTTCCATTTGATATGCTTGAAAAATCTTTTCATTTATTTTCTTAGGTGCATTTAAAATTCGACTACGACCGGCTTTTTCAATCCATGTATACGGATCACGGCCAGCTTGCTGTAAGTTTTTACGAATAACACCAAGACCTACGTTACTATTTACAATACCTAGTTCAGAAAGTTTACCTACATATTTACCAAACTCTTCAGAACTTTTACCAGCTAAATTTTTAATTACATAATCAGTTGCTTTTTTAGCTGCCTTTCCGGTTGGAATCATACCATTTGCTGCTAAAATAGAAGCCTGACCAATTGTGTTGGCTACATGGGTGGCTGGATTGTAAACAGTTTTTGCAGCTTGGGACATGCCCTTTAATCCAAGATACATTTTAAAAAATTTATTATCAGGATTAACCCAATCATCTAGACCCTCACGCATAAATTTAGCATAGGTTGGATCAATATAAAGTTTTTCAAGGTCATTTTTAACATCTTTGCTTGGGGCATAACCAAAAACTTTTCTAAGTCTTTCATCTAAAACTGCAGAAGCTTTAGTAAAGTTTTCACGTAATGCTTGTGGATTATTGACATCTACAGCTAAACCTTTTGAAATTAAATTTTGTTTTATATCGTCAATAAAATCAACTTCTGCATTTAAGCGTGAAAGCTTTTCCATTGTTTTGGAGTATTGTGTTGTTGGGTCTTTAACTGCGCCATAAAAAGCAGTTAATTCAGGTGGTAAATCCTTTCTACGTTTTAGTGCACCGGAAGGACCAGTTGTAAAAGCTTTTTGAAGTTGTTTGAAATCCCTTTCAAATTCATCTTCCGACGATTCTCTAATCATACTTAAAAGAATACGTTGTACTTTTGTATCGCTTGTGTTTCCACCGATATTACTTTTAATAAAGTTAGCCGCATCCTGAACGATTTGATCATCAGGCTTAAATTTTTTAATTCGATCTACCATTTCCCTTCTAAATACAGGATCATCAAATACATCATATGATCTATTTAAATAGACTCCCAATTTAGAATCAATAACAGCACGTAATTTTGAATTACCAACAAGATTACCTTTAAGCCTGTTAGATGCATCGTCAATATTTGTACGCATTCTTGTAATAATATCGGATACGTCTGGACTCATATTTGAAATTGTATTTAAGGCTTGAGCATCCCCTAGAAGAGCATCATTAATTAAATCTTGTCTTTGAATTTTATCCATTGAACGAAGTTGAGCATTACTATTTACTGCTCTTTTTAAATCTTGAGAAATACCTTCAGCTTCTTTTAATGCACGTTTAGCTGCCTCATTTCTTTTAATACCGGCAGAAAAAGTAATATCATCAACTCCTCGTTGTGATGTTAAATTTTCTTTAATAAATCTTGATAATTTATTATTAGACGCATAAGACCCCAACTTTTGCATTGTATTGGTGCCTAAAGCCTTTTGATACCCTTTACCTACAAGCTTACCAACCCCCGGTAAAACTGCACCAATGGCTGCATCAATAACTAGATTGGTTGGAAACTGTTGTTTATAATACTCTAAATACTTTTCTTCACGAGTTAAACCTTCAGGATCAATACCTACTTCTTTTAGATTTCTGTCAATATCTCCATATAGTGGTTCAACTGCACTATAAGCTGTACCTAAGCCAGCACCCTTAACTGCAGTACCCGCTATACTAGCACCCCTTGCTCCTAATGTATTTTGAGCGGTACGTGCTATTCTCGATGAAACAAGGCGGGTAGCTGGAGATAAAGCTGTAGTAGCTTTCATGCCAGCTTGCATACCCTTTAATAATGCTGTGGATGGAACAAGTAGACCTGCAACAAATGCTGCTCCTTCTTCTGCACCTGCCGCCATACCCTCACCATGATATGGGTCAAAAATTTCACTTGCATATTCCTTAACTGAATCTGGAATATACTCGTCAGAAATTTGATCTACAGTTTCAGAAATCCATCCTGTAAGTTTTTGACCAGTTTCTGTCGTATCTGCTAACATATCGACAAAATCAATAGTACCCTTAACAGTATCTCCAACAGCCCTACCAAGAATGCGTGAGACAAAGTTACCAGATATTAGTCTGTCATCAAGTTTATCTTGATACTCTTCACGTTGCTCTGGTGTAAGAGAATCTAAATTAGGTTGATTATACTTTTCTAGAATTGAACTTTTAACTTTATTTCTAATTGGATCATATTGTGAATATGCTTCCATAAAGTCATCAGTACTTATCCCTCGTTTTTCAAGGGCAGCTTCACGCTCTTCTAATGTTTCTAAATTACTAACATCAGCAAGAGCTTCTTGAAATTGTCTTGATTGAAAAGATAATGCCATTAATTAACTACCTATTTCCCCGTAACATTTTCAAGCGTTTGTCTAGCTGGTTTATTTTGTTCAGAAGGACGATTTGAAGGAATACCTCCAGCAATTCCTCTTAAATCTTTTTGAAATTGAATTAAAGCCTCGTTAAGTGATGCTCCACGATCAATATTTTCTAACGCACGTTGATTTGCTAGAGTAACTGCTACTTTAGTTCTTGGATCAAGAACTTCTAGTTCTGTACCAAATAGTATATTAACAGTATTATTAAGAGTTGTTTGGAATTTATTACCGTCTATTTGTTTATCCTTAGCAATTTTTCTGAGTAATTCTCTATTTTTAAGTTCAATATCTTGTGTAATTTCCAGAATTTTAATATTTTCTGCAAACCTAGCGGAGCCAAGTTCTGCTTGTGCTTTAGCTAGTTCAAGTTCTTCAGCTTGAGATAGACGTTTACCTTCACGTTGAGATTTAATGGCTTTTTGTAGAAGTGGTGTTGCAACTTTAGCACCACGAGTTAAACCTTCTACAATACCTTTACCCTCTCCTCCTGCAGTAGCCATTTCAATAAATCCTTGCATGGCAGCAAGATATTTATCTTCTTCAGATTCTTTTTCTCTTTCTTTAAGACGTTCTGGTAAATTAGCTAACCTTGCTTGTAGTAGTTCATTTAATTTACTATAGTCAGTTCCTCGTAAACCATACTTATTATACATGCTTGTTTCAAAAGGAGTAGACTCTGGGCTATACCCATACACTGGTTCTTTAATATCAGATGTAGACTCTGGGATATACTCAGACATAGCTGGTTCTTCGATTTCAGATAATCCAAGTAAACCACCACCATATTGTTTTTTAACTACTTTAGTTTTCTTGAGTGGTAATGAAGATAAGCCACCACCAGTTGAAGCAAAAGCTTTATAACCAGACGCCCCAGCACCTAAAAGACCTATAGCTTGTGTCGCTAAGTTCGGAGGTGGTACTGCAGTTTGTGTTACACTAAATACGTTTGGTGTAAGCGGGAAACCACGAATAATAGAACTATATTCTTGAAGAACACGTTCTGGATACTGCTGCTCTTCTAAGAACTGTTGATACCCAATATCAGTTGCTCGTTGAGCCTGTTCTTGTTTTTGTGCACCTACGCCAGCTAATGCGCCTAGTTCGGCAGTTGCAAGACGAGGAGCAAGTTCTCCTAATGCAGCAAGTTGTTGACCACCAGTAAGCTGCCTTGCCTTTTCCCGCTCAAACTGTGCAGCGGCTTGTTCAAATGCAGCTTGTGATCCTTTTTGTTGAATATCAGATAGAAGTTGAGCTTGATTTCTCATTTGCTCTGCTTCTAAAATAGCTTGACGAGAACCACCAAACGGCTGAGTCATTGCAGCTTGACCGGCTAATTTTTGCATAGCCTGTTTACCTTCTCGTTGTGCTTCCCTTTTTTGAATATCAACAACAGATTGCATATATGGAGACATATACTGTTGTGCAGCCGCTGGAGTAAATTGTTGTGTAGCTGCAAGGGTAGAACCAAATGCAGGAGCCATATAGGTTTTAGCTGATGCCAACATTGGATCAGAAGAAATACCTTGCTGAACCAAACCAGTAATACCAGTTTGAGCAGCAATCTGTTCAGGGGTAAAACCGGCTAAACGTGGGCCAGGAAATACCTGATAATCAGCTTCATCTTTTGCTTCCGCCCTTGCCTTAGCACGTTCCAGAATATCTGAAATATATGGTTTTAGTTCTTCTGGAAATTCAGAAGTTTGAGAAACCGTTTGTTGTGCTGGCGCTTGTGGGGGTGCACCTCCTCCTCCCATGTTACTCTCCTTTCTCCACGTAATTAATTTCTTTATGCATCACAGTATAACCTTCCTGCCAATTTAATTTATTTAATACCTTTAACCAACCTTTACGTCCATACATTACAAGTCTTTTACAATTATGCTCTTTTGCGTAAGCTATAAACGTATCGTCTTGATTAATAAGATTCATCCAGTTTTTTCTATCTTTTCCTGCTATTGTCCTAATTAGTAACTCTGTAAAATTAGGATGTTCAATTAATTCCGTAACCGCAACTGCCTGAAGTTCTTTATTATTTATATCTACGGCAATCCAAGTTTCCCAATATTCACTTCCTATATAATCCTGAAAATCATCTGCATCATATTCACCATCTGTCTTATTTAATGCCATTTCAATAAATGGTTTTAATGCAGACCAATAATGCATTGCATCCTTGGCTTTTAGTCTTGTAATTTCAATCATAATACCTAGTTAATTAAAATTGATAACTCCCGCAACCCATCAATTTGTTTGGGCTGATCACCTTTATTATAAACTTTTTTACGGAGATTAGCGACAAAATTATCTAAGTTTCTTGTACCCGCTTCGGTGCTTCCATTACCTAATGCAGCTACAGTATGAGCATCAATTACATATTCATCAGGAGAAAGAAGGGCATAATCTGGATCATCCTCTTCTTCCTTTACAACGCGAAAAGCAATATCATCAGACATTCCATCTGAATCTACGCCGCCGCCTTCTACTAGACCACGAAATTGCTCATATCCACCCCCCATACGATCATATAGGTCTTGAATACCGCCACCGTTAGCTACTGGAACATAAGAGCCTATTGGCCCCATACCACGTACTGGTTGTCCAATAATGCCCTGCTTGGGAGTTCCATATACACCAGAAGGTGTAGAGGAAGTTGTTGCTGCACCACTTTGGAAATATTTAATTGGATCACTCTGACCAATTGAAGATTTAAGAATATCTTCTGTAGTTAGTCCTTCTATAGCTTGTGGTGTTTGTTTAATTTCTTCTGCAGCCCGTGTACCATAAGCTGACTCAGCGGATTTACGAGTGGGAGTTGTAATTTCTGGTGGTTGCATAGCCTCAAGCATTCCGGCTCCACTCATAGGCATACCTAATGCTGCAGTGCCTCCAAGAGTTGCTGCAGAACTTCCTAATCCAGAAGCAATTTGAACTGGGGTTAAGCCTAAAACTCCTGGCGTAACTATATCAGCAGCAGACATACCTAACTTTTGTAATGCAGTACCAGCAAGACTGCCTTGCGCTGCTGCTTGTTGTATTGCAGTTGGTGCCGTTTTAGAAATTGCTTGAGCAGTTAATGCTCCAGGCATTAATGATTGTCCTAGTGTTTGTTGAACACCTTCTTTAATAGCCGCTTGTGCAGCCTCACTTGCTCCTGTATATCCAGCTAATTTGCCAGTTTCTGCAGCTACGTTTGCAGCTTTTACCGCCTCTGCCCCAACATTAGCTCCCGAAAGAGATGCAGACAAAGCTCCACCAGCACCAGCTAAAAGAGCATCAAATGCTGCAGCACCAATATCGCCTTTATTAACAGCCATTGAAGTTAAACCGGCTGCAGCAGCAGGTGCAGCAAAAGCTGATAAACCAGTGCCGGTTACTAATCCTAATCCTGCAGGACCAAGCAATGGAATTGCTGCTAAACCTGCAATAGCTGGTAGTAAAGATTTAAAATTAAATGCTTCTGGTAGACCAGTGTCTGGGTTGATTGTAAGTTGCCCTAAAGAAGCTAGGCCACGAATTTCAGGTTTAGTCATGTGGACAAGTTCAGTATCTCCTTGTCTCCCCTTCAATGCCATTAAGTTTGCTAAACCACTTAATGGTGCTTCCCTATCAATCATTGTTGCCATAACTAAACCTACTCCTTATTTAAATTTTTAATATTAACAAAATTAGATTGAACTTTTGTTCCATCTGCATAGAACATATTAGGGGTTGTTAGACTTTTATTCTGTTGTTTATTATACAATGGACCAGTATTAAAAGCCAAACCACTCAGTGGCCTATCTACTATTACTACTCCAGAATTTAAATTCTGAATAAAAGTACTATTATTTACTAAATTATAATACTCTTCAATATCTTTCATATTAATTAAACGCATCCCATGCAGATGTTAAAGCATTCCAACCATAGTACTTTCCTGTTTCTAGACTATATACAATAGACCCAGCCAGTGGTCGTCCAATTTCAGATGTAGTAACTGCAGTTTGAATATATTGTGCTTGTTTAAATTTCTCTTCTGTATCCCTTGTGTCTAATTCTAGAACAAGTTTGCTTGCCCATTGTTGAACTTCAGAATATAAATCTTCAAGTTCTTTTGTTGGTAATCTTTTATAATATGATAAATCAGGATAACGCATTACCGCCTACCGTCTCTAGCCCCTGACATTCGAACTGAACCCCAACGCCAATAAGTATCATTAGAATTACAAGAAACTCTTATTCTAGCCTGTCTACCTCTAGCACGAATGTCAATCTTTCTTGTATTTTGATTAATTGCGTATGGACCTTTTTCAACTTCTGGACCAGTAGGGTATTGCTTAGTTGTAAGATGTAGTTGAATGGTTCCATCATTTAATGTAAAGTCTGGAATAATCCGATCAACAAACATAATATCCATACCTTCTTCAAAGTCAAAATCAGAAGATTCTAGATAGTTTGGAATTGTAACGCCGTCTCCTGTATAAATATCCGATGGTTCATTATCATAAAGATACCTGTCATTACCAGTTGTAATAGTATTATTAAATACGTTTCTATCTCTAAAGGTTGTCCACTTACAACTTCCATATACCCAATGGTTTTCATCTGGATTATAAATTACATATGAATCACAATCAACTGCATCTGTTGATGGATAAAGCCAAATAATTTCTTTAAATTCACTATTGATACCAGCAAAAACTTTATCCTTCTGACTCTCACTTATATTATCAAATACATATCGACGGACTGATGCATACAGATTTTTAACTTGACCATCAAACATATAGAAGTTATCGTTACCCATCCAGAATGTTCGACCATCATAATCAATACCTGCATGTGGACTAATTAGACCACAGTTTGATCCTAACTGTCTGAATTGGAAAATATATGGTGGACCAATAAATGACATACCAAATAGGGATTTATCAGTCCAAATATTAATTTGGTTTCTAGAACGTACTGCACCTACAATTCGTGTACCATCAGTTAAATCAACTTCACCTGATGTAGAAGATACTGAAGGAGTCCAGTTAGTATAATCCTCTTGATCTGCCCACCGTACTCTTAATGGAGAGTAATCTGCTGCAAAACCAGTTGTACCAAATGCAATTAAATGCCTATCATTTGGAGAAACAAGAATAAAATCAGTAACTGTTGGAGATGTTGCAATTACAGTTGCCCGTTGTGGCGTAGCTCCTGCATCTCTATCCCAATAATAAATTCTTCCACCACGGCGACAAGCTAAAACATCTTCTCCCCAAGTATCTAGTGACCATTGGGTGGGTAGGAATGTAATATTAGATTCAGTTGCAGGATCGTTCCAAGCTCTTTCACCAGTTGTTGAAACTCCAGCATTGTATACTCCTGCGCCATAACCCAAACCTTGAATTGCAGTTAATGATCCAGTTTGTAAAAGAAAACTTCCAGTACCCGTTCCTACATCTACAGATGTTCCTGCAGCGGTAGCAGAAGCTTGGATCATAAATCCATTAACATCAATTACACTAGTAATTTCATATACTGATGTACCAAGTAAAATATTTCCACCAATTGTAGTTCCTGAACTTACAAGAACATAATCTCCAACATTTCGATTGTGTGTAGTTAATGAAATTTTTACAAGCTGAGAACCTAAAGATGTAGAAAATACACTTGTAAAAACTGCACTTGATACAATAGGAGTTACATCTGTATTTGTTCCTACTGTATCATCGTAAACATATAATTTTTTCTCTGTACCAAAAGCAGCTAATTTTTTTGTATTATTGTCAGACCATAGAACCAAATCCCTAGCATTACCATCAAATGTATTAGAAACTTTCTTTACCCAACCACGAATATTTTCTGGCCTACCAGCGCGAAATCGTACCTTATCTCCATCATACCATTTACCCTCTTCCGTATAACGAGTTGTTTCACGGTGAAAGCCTGGAGCAAAATTTAAACTAATTAATGCGCTATCCGTAGATGCCATTTATTATTTCCTTATTTCTTATTAACCAAAAGCTTGGAGAATTGCACAGTCTACAATAGATGTACCACGCTGACTAAATACAAGCATGTCTACACTATTAATACTTGTTGAAAGTGTAGGGGCAGTACCATTTGGAAATTTATACATATCTCCATAAGAAAGTGTACGTGAACCTGTACCATCTTGAATTAAATAAATATGACCGACCTGACCAATTTTACCATTTGTTGGATTTTCTAAAGTACGGTTTCCACCTAGCTGAACAATAAAATGGTTGCCAGTTGCAAAATCAACTGCAATTGAAGTAGCATCCGTTAATGAAACTAATGAAGAATTAACTTGAACATCAAATGAATTAGCAGCGGTAAATGTATTAGCTGCAGCAAGCTGTGAATAACGACCATCTGCAATTGATGTATCTGGAATTTCTGTGGCACATGCGCCAATATTAGCAGATGCTGCAGTACCAAAATTAAATCCTGCCGCATCTACTGCTGAAAAGACACTAACACTATCGCAGACTACAAAGATTGCAGAGTTATATGGAATAGACTTACCAGTACCAGCAGCAGTTTTTAATGTAATTGTAGCGCCAGAAGAAGCTTCCGTTGTTTTATTTTTAATTACATAACCTTTACTTACGCCTGGAATTGTAATACTAACAGCCGCTGATACGTTTCCTGTAAGCTCAATAAATGGTGAACGAGCTTGATCTGAAGCACCATTATTTGTAGTTAAAGAATAACCAGTTGTAGTTCCGCTTTCAATTGAAATTGTTGTGTATGCTGTAATTGCAGCATCAACCAAATCAATAACATTCTGATTGAGAATTGCACCCCAACTATTTGGGTTTTCTCCATCAGCTTGTTTTTCTAATCGAATATTATTTGTATATGTTGACGCCATTTTTAATTGACTCCTTAGTTATATTTTCTTTTCATTATTTTTAAACGGAACATTTTTTGCTTGATAAGCATACAATCCTGAGTAAATAAACATATCTTTAATTTTACCTTTTATAACTTGTACTTTTTTCTTTTCGTAATCTTCATAATCCATAACGATTTGTACAATTTCAATTTGAATAGGATAGGGAGAAAAAACACATTGTCCAAATTGTGTTAGCATTTTAGCTACGAAATTAGATTGTTGATAACTAGATACATCTGCTTCTGCTATTGCTAACATTGATTTTTCATCTTTACAGAAAAAATTAATGTATGGAATTTGTCCAATACTAAAAGTTTCTTCTGCTTTTACGATTGAATTTTTAATAATTATAAAAAAAATACTAAATAGAATTAATAGTAACATACTACCATATTTAATTTTATTTACATAATTTTTCATAGCTCATTAGGCCAATCACTAATTGGTGCATTACCTGTTGGTTTTCCATCTCCATCAACTGGTGTTACAAACAAAGTTTTGAATTGATCCATTGTTGAACAAGCATTAATAGCTGTTTCAATTTCATTGGCTTTTGCACGAACAGCGGAACGATATGCAGTAATTGCATCAGGAACAGTACCACCTGTTTCAGTTGCACGAATTACATACCAATCTGATACAGAAAGTTTTGAGTAACAGATTTTATTATTTTGATCCTTGTATTGAGTCTTTAGACCAGTTTGTACCATTTGTTCGCCAGTTCGAGGATCAATAACTGCATCACCATTTTCATCAACAACAAGAATATCTTCTAAAATTTTATCGGTATATTGAGTTACTC
>Ga0208644_1003406_pt1 | contig 12396 bp, 12 predicted proteins | sample VirMetDEL_Nov_18_FD_184517 | JGI IMG/M metagenome (GOLD analysis project Ga0208644, IMG submission 184517) | Aqueous microbial communities from the Delaware River and Bay under freshwater to marine salinity gradient to study organic matter... | ecosystem: Environmental > Aquatic > Marine >... | reverse complement strand
TATAAGTGGTACATCGAAACTCGGTGCACGAACCACGAGAGAGGTTGGATTAGGTACGGCAGGTGCAGGAGTTGGAGCAGGTTACGAAATTGTAGGGTCTGCAATAGACGGAGAATTACCAGAGTTTGCAGATGTTTTAGAAAGTGGAGCTAAAGGGTTAGGCATCGGTGTTGGTGTTGGTGTCGGTTCCAGAGCATTGAGTGCTACATCAGATGTAGCCGCAGAAGCCATAAAAAGAGGTGAAGAGAGATATTTAAAAGGGGAGTCTTACAATAGTTTAGATAAAGCTGTTACAAGAGCCGTTTCTGTTTTTAGATATAGATCTTTTTTAGATCCAGCAACTGCAAGGTTAAAGTCAATGGTTAATCCAGCAGTTGAAGGAGAAATAAAACGTGCAGAAAAAACATTAAAAGAAATTGATAAAGAAATAAAAAAAGCTTTGAAAGATCCAGATTATATGCAGTTGAGTGGATACAACAAAGAAAAATTAATTAATAATTTCATGGATGTTTTAGAAGGTAAAAGATACGATGAACTACAAATTCCTAGACCATTGTTTGAGGCTTATTCAAAAGCAAAAAAAGCTATTGATAAACTATCTGAAAAAGTAAAAGAATCTAGTATAGCTAGAAACTTACCAGAAGATTTGACAGAAGCAGAAAGAAGAACTGGTATGTTAAGCAGACAAGATTTTATTGATACTGTAAATCAGAATATAAGTTCTGGTGGTTATCTTTCTAGATTGTATCAGATATTTAACGATGAAACTTTTAAACTATCACCGTCTGCAAGATCTTCTTTAGTTGAGCAAATAACAGAAGCTAAAGGAGCAGTTGACATAAGACATGTTCAGAAATTTTTAAAAGAAGAAACAGGAAACTATCCGATTGATGATGCTTTTGTTAGAGAATGGAGAGCAGGTAATGTTACGTTAACACCAGCACAAGCTAATAGATATATTGATAACGTCACAAAATATTATAAAGGATTAAAAAACGCAAAGCCAAGAACATCAACTGGTATGAGTATTCCTATTGTTAGATTAAACCCTGGAGTTGTTAACAAACCTCAAGTGGATAATACAATAATAAGAGAAATCATGGGTGAGATTAGAACACCTAAAGAAGCCTATATACACACAGTAGCTGAACTATCTAATTTTATAGCCTCGGATGCGTTTTATACTGGTTTCAAAAGGACGGCTGATGCTTCTATCTTGGCTAATGCTACTAGAAATGCCGATGCTATCGCAAGAGGACAGCCAGGTGATGAAGTACCTATGTTCGTTAATACAAATGCAGAGATACAAGCAAGAATAGATCAAATAAATGCACAAAGATTAGCTGATAACCCAGATGCAACAATCGAAAACGGAGGTCTAATTAGAACTTTAGATCAAGCACCTAATGGTCAAAAAGAAATGGATGATATATTAGAATCCATGAGAACCAGAGGTGGTAAGATGGACTACGTTGTTCTAGGAAGAGATCCAGAAGCAGGTGGTGGTCAAGGTGGTGGTCCTAGTAGAAGTGTTTATGGTGAGATGTATGGCTATGCTATTCCTAGACCAATGTTTGATGCCATGACAAATATTGTAAACTCAAACATGAGTCCTATGGTTGAGTTTGCTAGAACCGTTTATGGTCCTCTACTACAATTAAAAGGTGTGTCTCAATACGCTAAAACAATTTTATCGCCAATCACTCAAGTAAGAAACGTAACATCTGCCGCTATGTTTGCTTTAGCAAATGGTAATGTTGGTAGAGGTGCAAATGTTATGGAATCAGTTAATATGGTTTTACGAGATCTTATTGACAAAGAATTAAAGGTTAAAGGTAAAACACTTGTTGATTACGATTTAAATAATGAAGTACTAGATTTTCTAGTTGATCTACAAAAAAGAGGTGTTATTGGTAGTTCTGCTCAACTAAGAGAGATACAAGCAAACTTAAAGAAAGGTTTGGGATACAGAGACACAGGTCCAACTGGGGAACAAATACAACGCTACACAAGAGATGATCGTGAAGGTGTACACAGTACCGTTCAAACACAAACATCACCTAATTTAACAGGTGTCTTAGAAATACCTTCTCAAATCAAAGGTATAAAAGGAGGCATAGGTGCTGTTACAAAAGGTACAAACAATTTAGCTAAAGGTTTTTTGAACAAGGCTGAAGGCTTGTATAAAGGTGGGGATGATATTTGGAAAATATATAATTATCAATTTGAATTACAAAAGCTTAGAAACGCTAGAACAAAGATGATGGCTTCTGGAGATCCTTTGGATGCAGAAATAAAATTCTCTAGATACATTAATAAAACTGATGAAGAAACCATAGACGAAGCAATGAAAAGATATGCGGCAGATAATGTCCGTAATTTAGTGCCCAACTATGAACTAGTGCCTGAATTTATCAAAGGTTTAAGAATGGTTCCTCTAGGTAACTTCGTTGCATTCCCCGCCGAAATCATGCGAACTGGTTTTAATATTTTAAACACAGCTGCAAGAGAATTATCTAGCGATGATATTGCTATTAGAGAAATAGGAATGAAAAGATTAATGGGAGGCGTTACTGCTTTTGCTGTAGCTGGCGATGGTCTTCAAAGATTTGCACAATCTTTAACAGATACAAGTGATGAAGAATTAGCTGCTGCTAATAGACAAGCGGCAACTTGGCAAAGAAACTCTCAGTTTATTCCAGTAGGTAGAGATAAAAACGGTAACTTTGAATACATAGATTTCAGTCATACTAATCCTTATGATCTTTTATCTAGAGGATTTAGAACTATGATAAATACCTATCAAGAAAGCAGTAAGTTGGGTAAAGGTTATGGAGAAACTGCCGCAAAAATAGCGTATGAAAGTTTAACTGAATACTTACAACCTTTCTTAGATCAGTCTATGATCTTTGCCGCCCTTCAAGATGTTTTACCTAAATCCATGATGGGTAGAGCGGGTGAAACCATGACAGGTGCAAAAGTATATAGAGAAGGCGACAGTCCAAGTGTTGCATGGGAAAAATCTTTAGTTCATATATTCAATACACTAATGCCAAATGCAATTCCAGTGAGGGTGCCAGTGGGTTCTGAACTTGGAATAGCTGGAGGTAATTTTCCTACAGGTATAAAGTCTATAGAACAAGGAAGATTTGCAAGAGGTGTTTTTGATTCAGATACAATAGAGCCTTCAACAGGTAGAGAGTATGACACTGGTTCAGAACTATTCCGAGCTTTTACTGGTGTTAATACTCAGATAATAGATAATAAAAAAGTAGCTTACTTTAAAGCTCAAGAATTCAAAGCGGCTAGATCATCGGCAGCTACACTATTTAACGAAGCCGTAAAACTAGATGTAGCAGATAGAGATCAATTCTTAACTGCTTATCAAAGAGCTGATGATGCCAGACTAAAAGCGTTCCAAGCTTTTGCTTCACATGTAGAAGATTTAAAAACATTAGGTATGAGTAGAAGTCGATTATTAAAAGAATTTAAAAGAGCTGGTTTGGGCACAGAAGAAACAAATGCAATACTAAGAAATAGGTATCTTCCTTTTACACCAAGTAAGAAGAAAGTAGAGGAAGCTCGTAGAAAAGGAATTCGTGTTCCTCAAGGAGCCCTCAATAGACTAAAAGCTTTAAGAAGAGGAATGTCTTTAAAAGAAGAGCCTTTGTTTGGAGTCAAAGGTAATGAAGCTTCAGATGACTTAATGAACTTTTTTGATTTTAGTCCACCACAATCTGTTCAACAAGAGTCAAAGGTCGAACAACAAAATATGGACATAGACGTAGATGATATGGTATCAAATTCTCTAAGTATGAAAACAAGTCCTGTGACTAGAACCAGTCCTACGGTTCTTGGAAGTGATCCAATAAACGTAGCAAAAAACATGGACATCGCTAGGAGAACAGCATGAAATTATCAACCAATTTTAATTTAGTAGAATTTACTAAATCACAAACAGCAGAAAGAAAAGGTATAGAGAATAATCCAAACGAGATACATATTATTGCCTTAGAATCTTTGTGTCATAATATATTAGAAAGAGTTAGATCTGCTTTTGGTAAGCCAGTTATGATTAACTCTGGTTACCGTAGTCCAGCATTATGCGAAGCAATAGGATCAAAACCAACCTCACAACACTGTGATGGAGAAGCTGCTGATATAGAAATATTCGGTGTCAGTAATTATGACTTAGCAAAATACATAGAAAAGAACTTAAATTTTGATCAGCTTATTTTAGAATGCTGGGATGGTATAGAGCCGAACTCTGGGTGGGTGCATGTATCTTATGTCAACGATGTTGCAAATAGAAAAGATGTTTTAACCTATACTAGAGCAAAAGGATATTCAAAGGGAATTTTATAATGAAAGAAGGCCCATTTAAAACAGCTATAGAAAAACAAGACGATGATAAAGTAATCATGCAACAATTTATAGTTCTTAAAATAAAGAATGGACAAATTGTAAAAGAAACACATATGAGAAACCATAGTTTTTTTGGAGACTATCACGATAGCTTTATGTCAGAACATTTACTGAATGTAAGCGATTTAACCAATGAAACAATGCACTAAATGTCCACACTCATATGTAACTTACCTTCCGTAGACGTATGGGTTAGACGAGAATATCTACGAGACTTGCAAGATGGTCATGGAGAATTTGTAAAAGGTGTCTGGGTTACTGCAAAATCTATTCCTGGTAGAGCATTTTACTTTGAAACTTACCTTCCTAGTTATGGTGCTTTGTATGACAAATTACCTATTTCTGCATTCGTATCACGCCCCGATACCCCGAACCCAGATCTTGACCTTTACAATCTTCAGTTTTGGAATTGTATGGACTATGGCGTGGTGTCTATTCACAAACAATTCATAGGATCAATGGACTTTGAAATATTGACCAGGGATCACGGTCCAATGACGGGTTCTTACATTTGTACCATTGACAACTACCATCAAGATCCAGACGTAATTGATTACGCCACAAGTGAAACACCAGCGGAACATAAATCATTTAATTTGTTAGAACTAAATAACGGACAGTTTTGCTTATATCCAAACAACAGAATGAGAGTTTATGATAATTCATTAACACCTCAAGAGCCATTGCAACCAGACTTCAAAGTGAGTACAATAGAGTATCAAGTTGAGAATGGTCAGAGATTCAGACTTGGTGATACTGACGAATACTTTTGGAAGACCAAAGATGAATGATAGAGTTTGCTTTAGTCTATATGATAGGCACATTAATTATTAACCAAGATCAAACATTTGAAAATGTAAATGATTGCCTGTATTTTGCTAGAAGATTAAACGAACAACCAGAGATTCCATATCCCAATGACGAGAAAAGAAAGATTACAGCCTATTGTAAGCCCGTGCCTAAACGTGTGCAAAATAAAAAATAATATATGTATTGGCTGTTTTCGAACTTTAAAGCAAATTTCTTCTTGGTCACGGCTTTCTGACCAAAAACGTAATGAAATCATGCAATCCCTCAAAAAACAAGGCTCTCAGATGCCTCAGAATTAACGAAACAAAAGGCTTTGGTATGATTACTACCTAGAAACGCCTTTGCTTTTCTACGTTTAAATTTAATAGCCTAGCGTTGATTTATGCTATTTTGGAAAGAATGTTTTTCATTTTTGATCTCTTATCTTTTTGATGGAAACAATTTATATATAAAAATGCAGAGTTAAGCTTTTATATTAAGAAAGGATATATAATGTTAAAGGAATGGTTCTATAAATTTAAAATAGCGAGAACAGTTAGTGCACTAAATAGTTTGGATGATGCAACATTGAAGGACATAGGTTTAGATAGATCTAATATTACTTCTCATGCTTATGAAATTTTCAAAAATGAGAAGCCAGAGGAAGATACAATGCCCGAATTGGATATGTTTGTAAAGTCTGGTCTTTAATTAACTTCTAGACAATTTTTTAGAATATCGCATCACTATTTTATAAACACGGCTAGGGGACAGATCATACTCCTTCCCTAAAGCTTTAGGTCCTTCCCCTGCCATACGCCTATAATATATTTCTGCATTACGTTCAGTTTTTTCTTCTGCTATTTTACCCATTAATCAACTTCACCCCAATTATCACATAGAGCCATATCGACTTCAAAAGGTACTTTTAAATCAGGTACACAAGTAGACATTATCTCAACAATTTTGTCTGCTTGTTTCTGATTCTCTATATTGAAACAAAGTTCGTCATGTACGGTCAACATTGGGCACAAACCTTCTTTGTAGCATTCTACCATAGCTTTCTTAGTTTGATCCGCACTTGAGCCTTGAATCAATCTATTCAATGCTTTGTAAGTAAAGGCTCTTCTTATTCGGCCTTTCTCTCCGTATACATTTATTGCTTCTTTCATAGGCAAAGCTTTGTTAAATCCGTATGATACAGGCTCGTACATATCAAATCTACATTTACGGCCTAACCAAGTTCGTATAACACCAGTGCTCGCTGCACGATCCATGGCTTTTTCAGACAAAGATTTTAAAAAAGGAACTTTTTGATTATATGTTTCTAAAAGTTTTGAAGCTTCGTCTATATCGATATCCATAACATTAGCTAGTTTACCTTTACCCATTCCATACATAATACCAAGATTAACTGTCTTAGCTTGTTTCCTAGGTATATTAGCCATATCCGCTACCATTTGATGGAAGTCAGCATTACCTTCATGATACATCTTAACAACCTCATCAATCTGTGGATGTTTATCTACACCTGTCAAGGTGGCACAATAATGAACTAGCCATCTTGGTTCTTGTGATGCATAATCAAAAGACCCCCATTTGTGGCCCTCCTCCGGGATAAACAAACCACGAATTAATTTTTTGATCTCAGGATCTCGTGCAGGAATCTGTTGCAAATTGGGGTTACTTGAACTAAAACGTCCAGTAACAGTTCCACCACCATCAGATCGTAAGGAGTGAAAATCGCAATGTATTCTGCCATTATGAGAATGCTCAAGAATAGTATCAACAAAAGTTGTATTGGCTTTGTTTATTTCTCTAATTTTTATAATTTTTTGAGCAATAGGATGAGTGTTGTTCGACAAAAATTGTTTTGTAAACATGGGTGCCCCGGACTTCTCTGTGCGAGAATAAGGAAGTCCCACAGCATCAAAGACTTTTGCTACAGATGTGGCGACCCACGGTTCAAGGGTAACTCCAGTTTCCTTGACTATTTCATCTATAAGTGATCTTTCAAGTTTAGTTAATTGTTTTTTAGTTTCGTTTGCTTTATCTATATCAACACGAACACCTTTAGTTTTCATTTCAAAGAGCACAGGAAGTAAATTTATTTCTAGTTCAAAAATACTTGAACATTCTTCTTGTGTTATTTTCTTTCTAAGATTGTCCCAAAGTTTCAAAGTTATCAAAGCATCTTGCTCGGCATATTTACCCACATATCTAGGTGGAAGTTGCCACATACCAGATTTAGGATCAACACCAAACTCATCAGCTGCACACTTCAATATTTTCTCATCCTTGTATTCTCCAAGATAATCACGAGCAAGGGAATTAAGATTATACCATTTTCTATTTTCATCTAACAAAGGTGCTGCAATCATTGTATCTATAATTTTACCTTTGACTTCTATGCCTTCGGCTCTTAACCAACCCAAATCATATAAAGCATTATGAAAAACTTTAGTTATACTTTCATCATCACATAATTTTTGTAGCCATTTATAAACTATATTCTTTGACATATTCCCAGATTTATGGGCTATAGGAAAATACCAGGAGTTCTCTCCTGCTGCGACAGCTACTCCTATCACATATCCATCTTTCCTTGTCCAACCAGGACCAAGTGTTAATAGATTTGTATCTTTTGTCTCTAAATCTATTGCAACAGTTTCATATTGAGATAGATCAGGAAAAGTTTGAGGAGGTGTCCAATCAGAATCTATATTCCCCCAAGACATATCCTTTATATCTTGATCTAAAAAATGATATTGATCATGATTTGTCATTTATAATTTCTCCACCAAGTGCCGCATAACCTATAACGTCTGTCCAAGAATCGTCCTTTGAAATGTCTTCGGCAAGACGAGCAACCTTGACACCTATCATACAAGCCACAACTTCTTCTGGAGTGATTGCACCATTTAGTTTTTTATCTAACAGTATAGTCCATATGTCGGCTATACGTTGATGATTCTTTTTAGCAGGACCATACTCCTTGGCTCTTTGTCCATTGATTAGTTTCTCTGCTTCCTTCAAGAAGAATTCTCTATCTTTTTTCATATGTTAAACCTATGTAATGCATTTGATTCGATTAAGTGAAGTGCTTTTTTAGCACGAGTTGCTCCCACATAGAAAGTTCTTATTTCAGAATCTTGGTCTAAACTTTCTACACAAGCCTTGGTTGAGTCAAGAAGTAGAGCTACGTTATCCGCCTCTCCACCTTTGGCTTTGTGAATTGTCGATATCCGAATCCTCGGAGTCCCCGTCAGAATTCTCTCTCCTCGTCTCCTCACTGACATTATGTATGCCACTTCCTGATCCGAGACTTTCAAGACTTTCTGCCACGGTGTCTCGTGTGAGACGTTCAAAGAGCAACTCTCTATGATATCGTTTAGAGTATAAGTTTGTTCTTGATCTAGGGAGGATAGGGTTTTTCTCCCAGACTTGGATATAATATTGGGGTTCAATATCTTCGCAAAGTTCTTCAGTTCTGATGCAGACAAGCTTTGGTTTTTGCATAGTTTAAGCCATACCTCTATTCCGTTGATAACATTTGGGGAAATAGACCAACCAGTGCCTTCTCTCCAGTAAAGATATCCATCTTCCTTGAGACGATTACATACTTTGTTTGTGATATAATTAGTTCTTGCAAGTACCAACCATTCGCCACTAGTTAAGTCTACATCAAGTATATCTCGATGCCATGTTATCGTGCCATCTTTTTTAGCGGGTTGCCAATCTTTTGTTTGTCTGGTAGACACTTTTTTTATTAAATTCTGAGAGAAATCGTGCACGGCACTCGGTACACGGAAGGATTGTTCCAAAAATAATTTATCTTCACATGAATTTAAAAAGTCAGAGACTTTCACACCCATCCAAGTATATATAGCTTGATCATCATCTCCCGCATAGTATACTTTTTTGGAGTTTGGAACTAAAACTTCCTTAACCATACGCCATTGTAAAGGAGCTAGGTCTTGTGCTTCATCTATAATAAGCAAATCGAATTGAGGCGAAGTTCCTTGCCTTATAAATTCTTCAATCATATCCACAAAATCTAATTTGTTTTTAGCTTGTTTATAATCACGATATGCTTTATTTAATTTTTTTAGTTCTTGCCAATATAAAGTGTGATCCCAAGCATCATTAAACTGTTGCTCCAAAGACACTTCTCTTACACGAGCCATTTGTACAAGAGACATATACTTGTCCCCACCTGCTCCTATCTGAAATAAAGGTCCTTCTTCTATATTAAGTGTAGGTGCTGATCTAAACTCCAGACCAACAAGCTTACCTAAATCATTATAGTCTGCCCCTTTAAATACTTTTTTAATATCTAAACCTAGCCATGTAAAAGCAAGCGAGTGCAGTGTTCTAAAATAGATCATTTGCTTTACATCCAAACCAAGCTCTGTCGCTGATCTATCTCTTGCCTCTGTAGCAGCTTTACGACTAAAAGACATGAAAGCTATTTTAGTAGGATCCATTCCACCTTGAATGCTCTTTTTAATAATATCGATCAGAGTTGTGGTTTTACCTGTGCCCGGAGGTCCAAAGATTGCCGTTTCTTTCATGCCCACTTAGTCCAATCTATAGATTCTTCGCCTGTTTCTATATAGTTTTTTATCATTTCTATATTTCTATTCATTTCTTGATAGAAGACTAACTCTGCTCTTTCTTTTCTGGTCAATGAGAAAGGTTGTTTTCTTAAAGTTTGTTCAACAACTTTAAAAGTGTGTTGATATTCATCTAGAACTTCGATACATGTTTTATATTTTTTTCTCAAAACGGTGCCTCACCAGCTTCTATCTTAATACTTTCAATTTCAACTTCTGAAGCAAACTCTGGGATCCACCAAACACGAATTGTTTTCCAACTGCCTGTTGATGTTTTAAATCTTTTCGTTACAGAACTATCTCCATTGTTTATTTCTTTTAGTCTCTCTTGCACTTGTGCCCTTGTGTAAACGTCAAACTTTTTCTGTCTCATAAACTCCATGAGAGATTCAAGTCTAAAGTAAGTCTTGCTTTCTTCTGCTTCTGTATATGGTTTACCCAACATAACTTCTTCAAAAGTTTGTGCTTGAACTCTACCTGTGCAATAAGTTTCTAACAGAGAAACAAACTGACCTTTGTATGTAAGTTCCTCGGGTACATTTATTTCATTACAATTTTCTAATAAATTATTTATTTGTTCTTCCCATAAACTATCTTTTAATTTAGGAGGCATGAAGTTTAATTGCTCCATACATGCTCTTTGAAATAGTCTCGGAGTTTGTAGTTCATCTGTTGTAAGTTCTAGTCTTCTCCCGCCTATATCCACGAACCATAGTCTAGGCTCCGATAAAATAACAGACAGTCCACTGATCGTAGGCATCGAACTAACACCTATTCCATGTTTTAAAGTTCTACAGACACCTTGGTTACAATGAGAAGACATAGGTTCTTCTTTACAAAGATACTGATACTCTTTCTTCTCTAATGTGTTTTGTATAGCAACAACTTCTGATGCAGTTAAAGGTGGAGTAAAATCTTTTGCATTGTGCTCTTCTAGTTTTGATTTCCAATCTTCGGGAAAAGCTTTTTGTAAAAAAACACCAAGATGAAAAGCAGCTCTATTCCTACCACCTTCAAAAATACCCACCGATAATAAAGAACGTAAACACGGAACATAGTTCGGATACAATTCAACAGGCCCACCAATTGGTAATTTTAAAAAATCCTGGGGATCTGTTTTTATTCTGTGTATTTCTTCGATGAATTCTTGTAATGATGCATCCTTGTACTCTCCTTCTTTTTTGAGTATCGCATAGCGGAAAGTTTGCTCAGAGTCAAAATACGGCAAATTAATGAAGTTACCAACATCGCCCCTCTCGACAAGAACCTGTTCTTGCTTCGGAAATATTTCACACCGACCATGCCCAAGAGCAGCAGATACTTCAGCAGCCTTGTCTCTAAAATCACTCGCATTCATCCACTCCTTGAAGAAAAAGAATATATGTGCACCACCCGATTTACTACGGCACACGATGCACGGAACATTGAATTTCTCTAGTTTATCTATTAATTCATTATGATCAAGAGGGTATTGATCTATATCTAAAGCACCAAACTTACACTTGTTATCTTCATTGATAGGTATAGCACCAACACCTTGTTTACCTTCTATGTGTCTTTGTACTAATTCTAAGGTTAATGGATTTCTTACAATGTAAGACTTTGCTTTTTGTTTGCCAGCCATACGTTGTGTTGATACTTCCGTTTGACCATGTGCTGTTCGAAAGCCTTCAAATGCTTTCAATAATTCTTCTGCTAAATTCACTCTTCACTCCAAAGAAAAAGAGCCGTGACTTGGAGGACGTAGCCACGGCTCTAGTTGTTAAAACGGTACTTCTTCTCCCGACTTGTTCGATGCCATCTCATCGGCAGAAGCGGCAGCCATTTTAATCTCCCCTTTTCTAAAACTTTGATACATAGTCCTAGCCTCTAACATCATAGATTCTAGTTCTTTTGATATCTCAGTCACACGATCAACTTTATAGTTATACCAACTACCTTGATCGTTACTTTCTGCAATAGTCTTAATAGACCATGCAGTTCCGTATAAAGGCATAGGTTTACCCGAAGGTAATCTTATACCATTCTTCATTGTGTTCCATCTACGAGACACTTTTAATTGTGTCTTCTTCATATCAAGAACCGCTGGAGAACTTAATTTAGTTTCGGGATCCATTACTTGTACCAGATGTTGATGAGTTCTTACTAGCTCATTTCCAGACGGAAGAATTTCTGCCGCACCTTCACGAGTTGTAAGAGTTATGTCTCTGTCATCGGGGGATAGTTCTCTTATGAAACCACCACCACTTGATCTAAGTGCAAACTCCAAGAATTTCTTTTCAAAAAAACAAGGTACAACAATCACACCTTCATCTGCTTTGTACACTTGTTGTGACACAGTATTAAAGATGTCGCCTTGTTCAGCTCCCTTTATATACATGCTATCTTGTTTGTTTAGTTGTGGTGATAATGCTTGTAGTATCCTTATAAAAGGTATTTGCATATCATCGGTTGTGAAGTTTTCAAGACCAGCACCTGCCTCCTCTTCAAGTAATGAAGATAAGTTAGATACTGCTACTTCTGTCTTTGCTTTTTGTGCTACTGCTTGGGACATTACTGACCTCCT
>Ga0208644_1003404_pt1 | contig 12397 bp, 14 predicted proteins | sample VirMetDEL_Nov_18_FD_184517 | JGI IMG/M metagenome (GOLD analysis project Ga0208644, IMG submission 184517) | Aqueous microbial communities from the Delaware River and Bay under freshwater to marine salinity gradient to study organic matter... | ecosystem: Environmental > Aquatic > Marine >... | reverse complement strand
CGATGGAACGCGCCCATTCATAATTGTCTTAAAGCAATAGACGCTCACACTGAATTATTTCTTTCCCATGGTGACCATTGGCACGAAGAAAAAGCTGCATTGCTTCGTGACTATGTGCATGAATTAAAAGCTTGGATTCTCTTACAAGAAGAACTGTCGCAAGAAAATTATGAAAAGGAATGAGGCAGAGTTTTCCCGCTTTAGGGAATCAACTGGTGCGGCCAGTGCTCTGCCTTCTTCATCGTGGGGCCTTCAATCCCACTTAGAACGAGATGCCAGAAACGGAATCCCAAGCGCCAAGCAATGCTTAAGCGCGGTATGTAACCGTTGGCCAACGGGCTCCTGCAGGAAGCTCACAAAGCTTAGCAGGACAGAGGCTCATCATTTCCATTTTCTTCTGCGCACAATTGCTCATCTTCTTCCTTGTACCACAAATATCGTTCCATAAAGTGCTCGTAAGCCTTATGAGCCAATGCGCGATCCTCCATTGTCACACCAGGAGCCTGCATCACTTCTGCAGCCTCTAGAACCTGTTCTAGGGCTTCTTGAGCTTCTCTAGAAAGGGCCATGGTGCCAAGGCAATTGCTGCTAGTCTACTGCTTCGCTTTTCATTGATTGATTGGTTTTCAACAGTTGCTGAAATTTCTTTAGACGCGGCAATAGCGAAGGTTCATAAAAATGATCAGCCGCTAAAAGCTGTAATGCAGTTTGTCTATCAGCTTCTAAAAGTGCAATGAGATATGATGCCTCCTTTAGCGAGAGATCAAAAAAAGTCTTTTTCACGAAAAGAGACAATGGTAAATTCTTGAAAATTCTAATGGTTCACCGCACCAGAGAATTTAGCCAATCTATGTCTGAATCCTTGGAAGCTTCCAAGATGGCTCCAGCGAGCGCGAACGCATAGTCGTCAATGCCACTCTCTTTGCCACCAGTTACTGACCATTGACCGCTACTTCTGTAGATGACGCTAAGGTTTTTCAATTGTTTGACGGCTTTTTCATGCGGATATAGCTCAATTAAGCCCGCATTAAATAACTCTTTCATTTTTGAAAACGCCTTCATTTTTGTACTTACCGACCAAGCAAGTTCTGCAATGGGAAAATCCTTGGACATGGACTGAATGGTGCCAGAGCTATTAAATTGGTCAAGGACAATACTTTGAAAATCGTAAATACGATGATGTTCTTTTATCCACTCTTCCACCTTTGCAATGTTCACTTCTTTCTTGCCACCAATATCAAAGTCTGGTTCAAAGGCATGGAATTTATCAATCACTAAACGCTCACCTTCGTAATGCACAATGCAAGCAGTATAGTCATCTCGTCCCACGCCACCACGCGCAGGGTCAAGAGCTAGTACATACGTGCCCATTAGCTCTCTTTGCGGAAACAATATGCCTCTGTCTTTATTAATGGCTACTTCCACAATTTCAGAAGCCAGAAGAGCAGAATGATTTTTTGCAAACTGAGCACCATACTCCACCCAGAATTTCTCTGGGTCGCGCTTTAGCTCTGCTTGTAGGAATGCACAATCAAGAGGCAAATTGGGATTGACAATCCACGTAGGCAGGTTTTCTGCCTGCATGAAAGGATAGTCACCGGACGTGGCCTCGCAGTAATGCTGATAGAACAAGCCGTCAGTCAACCATGGCGAGGATAGTTCAAGAATGCGACCATGTTTGCCAAATTGTGCAATAGATGGCGACAGTGCTTGATAGATGGCAGACGCACCTCTGTTTGCGTCACCTTCTAGAGCAAAGCTAAGTTCGTCCATGATGAGCATGACAACTGCTTTGCCACGAGAGGCCCTAGCAGAGGCAGGAATGGCTTGAAATACGCAATTATTGCTCACTTCAATCTCCGTGGCAGTCTCTCTTGTTATTTCATCCCCAAGTGGGCTATCAATTAGCAATTGTCTAATGTTGTTAAGCGCAAGCTTGGCTTGGCTTTGATCGTTAGCGATGGTAAGGATGTAGAACTTTTCAGACTTTCTCACGCGCCTTCTGTATTTCTCCTCCAAGACAAAGCAGGCATACAAAGCCGCAATCGATGCCATAAGCGTTTTACCACACCGTCGTCCTAGCGCCCACACTGCATGAGTTTTGTCGCCGCCAAAATACGAATCAAGAATGCGCCTTTGTTCAGGCCATAGCTCTAGCTGCAAAACTAACTTTGCGAATTCGCTGCATTTAAGGGTCATCGCAAACTGTCCATGCTTCGCAGTACCGTTTTTGGTACGAAAAAGGCAGGACGACCTCGTGCAGGATCAGCCCAATACTTTTCCTCCATTGCTTCGTGTCCATAGCACCATCCATGGAGAAATGTCTTTTGATTTTCTATGGTCACTAAAACGAATTTCTTCCGAGGATCTTCTTTATTTTGGACAATCAAATCGTATTTGTGCCTGCTGCGAGTTTTGATGTCCATGCCTGGCAAATCGTCTGAGCCACGACGAGCCTCCTTTTCTTGATACAAATGTTCTTTCATGCCAAGATACGAGGCCACGGCCATTTCTCCTGCAGCGCCAAGCAAATGAATGTCTAGTGCTTTGCTCCCTTTCCAGGCACCACCATTGCGCCCTCTCAAGCCTTTGCTTTCATTAAAGCCTTGCCTGCGCAGCCCTTCCTCCATTGCTTGCTGACGCTCTTCTGGCGTGAAGACAAATTCTATGGGAGTGGGCATAAAGAAAAGAACGACATGGCTACTGTAGCCACTTGTTAGCATAGATGCAATACACGACAAATGACAGAGTGGAAGACACTGTAAATCTTGGACACAATGGTGATGAAAGCCTACGAGTGGACGGGCTTGTGAATGCTTTGACGGGCATGAACACAAGCCGTGACAAGAGTCGCTATACCACTACCACTCCATTGGTTTTTCTGGGACAAGAGGAGCTGGAGAATTTGTATTCAGAGTGGATCCCCAAGCGTATCGTAGACATCGTGGCGGAACAAGCCACTCGCAAGGGCTTCAAAGTGTTGTTTGGCGGGGAAGGCGCTGCAGCGGAAGTCGTAACTGGCATTGAGCAAGTGATTGAGGATTTGTACATCCTTGAAAATCTTGGCCTTGCTTGTAAGAATGCTCGTCTGTTTGGTGGCTCCGTCATCCTTCTCTACATTGATGATGGCCGTGCTGCTGATCAGCCCGTAGACAAACGCAGCATTCGCAAGATTGAAGGCATGGAAGTACTTGATCGTTGGCAAATCGCACCAGTGATCAACGAAGAGGCACTATACGATTATTCAAAGGCAACGTACTATCAAATTATTTCTGGCGACCTCATTCGTCAACCACAACTCACTTACATTCATAAGGATAGAATTCTCAGGTTTGACGGAGAATGGCTCCCCTATCGCATTAGACAACGGAACTATGGATGGGGAATGAGCACGCTGCAAAGTGTTTACGATAGCTTCCGTTTCTATTCCACTGGCATCAGTTCTGCTGCAACACTTCTCACGGAATTTGACATTTTTGTGCATAAACTTCGCGGCTTATCTACTATGCTTGCTGCTGGCAAAGAAAAGGACGTGCGTGATCGTTTAGTGCTAAATGATATGAGCAAAAGTGTGTATCGTGGTTATGCCATCGATGCTGAGAAAGAGGAGCTTGAGTTCATTAGTCGTAATTTTGGGGGTATAGGTGAAATCCTTGAAAAGCTCCGCATTGATATTATTGGAGCCTCACAAATTCCTCATACTATTCTGTTTGGAGAAAGCCCTGGCGGCCTTGGTTCTACTGGCAGGAGCGAAGAAAGGGACTTTGCAAAGATGCTTGGTGACTATCAAAGCGCCCACTTTAAGCGCCCCATGCAGCAACTGGTCGAAATGATCATGCTGAGCAAAGATGGTCCCACCAATGGAACAGTGCCTGATTCTTGGAGGATTTCCTTCAATGACCTCTTCGAGCTAAACGAAAGGGAAAAAGCAGACGTAAGGGCTCGCGTGGCAGCCGTAGACGGGCGTTACATTCAGCTTGGCGTACTGAGTCCGAAGGAAGTGGCAGATGCTCGCTATGGGGGCACAGAATGGTCAATGGAACTCACTCTTGATCCATCGGTGGTCCGTGAACTTCCTCAAAAGCAAGGCGAAATGAAAGTGCCTCCTGGCGGGCGCGATCCAATGAACGAAGAGAATGGCACTTTGCCAATGGATGGAAGCAGGGAAGTGGAAGATTCTGCTGGTCTGTTCTTAGAAGGCGACTTGGAGAAGGTGAAAGAGGATGCCGAGTTCAAAGACAAAGAGCTTCATCAACAAGCAATTGCGGCAGCAAAAGCTAAGTTCAAAGTGTGGCCTAGTGCAGTGGCTGGGGCCTATGTCACGCGCAAGTACAAAGAGCTGTACAAGCGCAAGCATGGTTCAATGGAAAAAGCATTCAGCGGCAAGAAAGAACAAGCCTCCTATTTCAAGGGCGACGCTATTGATCCAATGAAAGTGGAAGGGCGAATCCTGGGAGGCGTTGACGAAGCTGCGTTTATTTCCGAAGAGGACATTGACAAAGCTTTAGCTGAATGGAAGGAAGAAGCCCCTGCTCGTTTTAAGGAACTTCTGGAAGCTGACAATGCTGAATGACATTAGCCAATTCTCCTCCATTGTTTCTTCTCTCAGAATGGACGCTGCATGGTCTTACGACCGCAACACTGGACGTTATCGCGATGAGAAAGGCAGGTTCCTCAGTCAAGTTTCCGTGGAAAAGCTCGTTGATGGTCGCATTGATAAGCTAGAAAGTTCGCTCAAGCGCATCACGCGCATGTTGAGTAGCGGCAATATCACGCTAGAGCAATGGGAGGGAAGCGTTAGGGAAGCCATTAAAGGCGCTCATATACAGGCAGCCATCGTTGGCTATGGAGGCAAAGACAATATGGGCAGTGGGGAGTTTGGCCGCATTGGCCAGAGACTACGCAGCGAATATGCCTATCTAGAAGGCTTTGCTCGTGATCTTCTGGAGCAGCGCATTTCAGCTCCGATGGCTCTTGCACGCATTGGCTTGTATGCACAAAGCGTTCGAGGGAGCTTTTGGCAAGGCACTGAACTGCGCAAACAGCAACAAGGCTATGGCCTCATGCGTCGCATCCTGGATGACCAAGCCGTGCATTGCGCCGATTGTCCAGGGTATGCAGCGAAGGGAATTGTCCCCATTGGAAGCCTGCCCATGCCAGGGCAGCGTTGCGAATGCGGAGCACGATGCAAGTGCCGCGTTGAGTATTTTAGGCAGCAAGCGCCAAACGTACCAGTGTGAAAAAGTGATGTAGCATCTAGCGAGCTTCTTGATTTTGCGTGGCCAAGATTTTATTCGCAGGGGATTGTGGAGTACAAACGGGGTTTGGACGAGTAGCTGAATATTTGATTTCAGCCCTAGCAAAAGAGCATGAAGTACACGCATTAGCGGTAAACTGGCACGGGGACCCTTCTCCCATGCAGAAGCATTGCAAAATGTATCCAGCCATGGCGCATGGCGCCGACCCCTTCGGCTCTCATCGCATTGGCGAGCTAGTGCAAATCATTAAGCCTGACGTGGTTTTCATTGTCAATGACATTTGGGTGGCAATTAGCCTGACGGACGCCATTGAACCATTCAGGGAAAAGATTGGCTTCAAAACCTGCGTTTACACTCCCATTGATTCCTATGGCTTGTTTGCTGAATTGTTGCCTGCAATCAACAAATGGGACTGCCTAGTCACTTACACTCAATTCGCCAAAGAGGAAATTCAGAAGATTGGCTACGAGAAGCCCATCCACATTGTTGGCCATGGCACAGACTTCACTAAGTTCTTCCCCATGGACAAGGCTGAATGCCGCAAGGCTTTAGGCGTGCCAGAGGATGTGTTCATTGTCTTCAATGGCAACAGGAATCAGCCTCGTAAGCGTATTGACTTAACCATCAAAGGCTTCGTCAAATTTGCTAAAGACAAACCAGACGCTCGTCTGTGGCTCAATATGGGCAAGAAAGACATGGGGTGGGATTTAATTCCTTTAATGAAGCGCGTGTCAAGAGATGAAGGCTACGATCCCGCTGGCAAGCTCATTCTTACTAGTCCTAATTTTTCCACGCACAATTGCTTGTCCATTGAACAGCTCAATCAAACGTACAATGCAGTGGACGTTGGCGTAAACACTTGCATTGGCGAAGGATGGGGCTTGGTCAACACTGAACATGCTGCTACGGGCGTGGCACAATTAGTGCCAGACCATACAAGCTTGAAAGAGATTTTCAATGGCGTGCCTCGCATTGAATGCCATGGCTCTGAAACTGATAGGAACTATGGGCTAGAGCGTCCATTGCCAGAGCCTGAAAGCATGGCTGAACTGTTGACCAACTATTACAAAAATCGCATGTCATTAAAAGTGGCGGGCGATTGGTGCTACAAGCGGATGCACGAAAAGCCTTTTTCTTGGCCTTTTGTACAAAAGCAAATGCTAGACATTGTGCAATCCCTGCTTAAGCCTGTCGTAGAGTTCAAGGGCTTTGGTGCTCCCACCAAGATTGGTTGATGACCATGCAAGTTTCCCAAATCTTCTTAAGCGATGGAGGCGACGAACTGTCTCCTTTCCTTCGTCATGCTACTTCCACGGTGAAGCAGGCATTCCCTGGAACTGACCATATCATTTACAACAAAGAGAGTCTGCGTCAGTTCATCGCTGATAATTTCTCCAAGAGAGTGCTCGCCGCTTATGACTGTTTGCAGCCCTATGCCTACAAAGCTGACCTTGGTCGCTATTGCCTCTTGAGCAGGCTTGGTGGCTGGTATGTGGACATTGGCGTGAGAGTGGCTAATCCCGTGGAAATAGGAGAGCGCGTGGAGATGCTGGCCTTCCGTGATATTCAACGGTTTAGCTTTACTAGTTGGGCGTGCTCCATGGGAATTCTTTTCTCCAAGCCAAACAATTTAGTGTTTCAATCAGCCATCGAAATGATTGAAGACAATTGCTATGAGAAATACTATGGCATCACTCCATTGTGTCCGACTGGTCCCACGCTTTTAGGCATGGCTTTGGCAATGAATGGTGGACAAGCTAATTTCCTTTATGGCGACTATTTAGAACTGACGCCCACGCATCAGCAAAAGAATCGTGCGTTCGTGCTGCCCGATGGCACGATCATGGGATGGGGCAAACCTTCTGGAGGTGGCGATTTGTTGGGCCTAGGAGCCAAAGGCACTAATAATTACAACGAGCTATGGGCAGCAAGGCAAGTCTATGGGAGTGAATCATGAACAAAAGAATGATTCCCATTGGCATTCCTACTCTCCATTGTTACAACAGACTTACGCGCCTCATTCAATCGTTGGATGAACAAACTCACGATTGCATTGAAATAAGCTTTTTAATCATTGACAATGGTGGCAATTTGCAAACGTCGCCATTTGCGAAAGAACTTGCTCAAGTGAAGAGGCCGATTAACTTGGCAGTGCCTCCTAAAAACTTGGGAGTGTCGGCGTCCTTTAATGCAATCATTCGTCACTTTGGACAGTGCATTATTACTGGCGATGACGTGACATTTACTTTAGAGGATATTAATCTTTTGCTTCAAGAGGCAGAAGCTAGTCCTGATAATGTTTTTGTTGGTGAACAGGAAGGCGGGTGGACGTTGTTCTGGATGAATCGCCCTGATACGTGGCTCTCCATGGGAGGATTTGACGAAGGCTTCTATCCAGCATATTATGAGGACAATGACGCGGATCGTCGTTTGACTTTGGCAGGGCTTGCTCGTAGTAAAGTGGTTCTGCCCGGATGGAGCCATGCCAACAGCAGTACTTTGTACGATGGCACGCCTGAATACCAAGCGCAGCATTGGCAGAATTTCCATCGCAATGGCATGTATTATCTGCGGAAGTGGGGAGGCGCTCCTGGGCAGGAACGTTTTCTCACGCCTTTCAATGGAGAAGCACAATGACAAAAACTCTGCTGGACCTTGGCGGTCAGCCCCTTGTTAACAATTTGCTCGGTTCTGCTCAGGAAGCATTGTCTGCCATGAGATGGCCACTTCGAGCCGTGTACGACGAAAACTATACCATTCATTTGGACACAGAAGTGCCGCCTGAAAAGCTATATCAAAACTACCTCTATCGTAGTGGCATTAGTGCTCCATACATTGAACATTGCAAGCAATTGCACCAATCATTGTCCCATCTAAAGCAAGATGTGGTGATGGACATTGGAGGCAACGATGGCACACTGCTAAAAACATTTAAGCAACAAAACAATGGCGAAGGACGCTATATCAATGTGGATGCAAGTGCTAGTTTTCAAGCAGACAATGAACAGGCCGGCATTGAATACAACAATGCTTTCTTCAATGCAAAACTAGACTTGCCAAAAGCCAACATTATTACTTCCACCAATGTCTTTCAGCATACGAAAGACGTTCGTTCTTTCATTGAAGGTATTGTTCAGTTTCTTGATGGCGTGTGGGTGTTGGAATTTCCTTACACTTTGACCACGCTTCTCACTTTACAGTTTGATCAGTTTTACCACGAGCATTATTACTACTGGCTGATCACGCCATTGGCAAAATTATTTGATGAATATGGACTGAAGATCATCCATGCGAAGGAAATGCCCATTCATGGCGGCAGCATGAGACTATGGATGACGAATAAGGAACCAAGTGCGCCAGCCATTACAAGCGTGATAGACGACTACAAGGCTAAAGAACAATTGATTTCTTTTGAAGATTTTAGCAATAGCACAAAAATGCACATTGAGAAAAGCAAGAGCTTTATTTCCTCCCTAGAAGGACGCACTGTATTCTTTGGTGCTGCTGCTAAAGGCTGCGTTTTTCTTAATGCACTTGGCCTCTCCATTGAAAACATGCCCAATGCCTATGTAGTAGATGACACGCCAAGCAAACAAGGCATGTTTATTCCTGGCGCTGGTTTTGAAGTGTGTTCGAGGGAACGACTGGCGGAAGACAAGCCTGATAATGTCATTATTTTGGCTCATAACTTTGGCCGTTACATTGCAAGGTCTTTGCAGCAGGACGGTTTCAAGGGTAAGATTTACACTTGCTTGCCTTACGCCACTAAATTTTGATCATGAACCTATCTACCATCATTGAAGCGCCTAAAGTTGATGCCATTTTGAACCATCGCCAAATCAATGGCTTTGAGCATGGAGGCGGCACAGACAAGCAAACCATTCATTCTTATGGCCCCGTCTATGAAACACTGCTTGCCCCTTTTGAAAATACAAAAAGTACATTCTTAGAAGTGGGCGTGAATGTTGGTGGTTCAATGATGCTTTGGCATGATTTGTGCCCCAAGTCATTTGTGATTGGCGTGGATTGCATCAATGTTGTCCACCCCAGTATTTTCGAGCGGATGGAAGATAGTCGTTATGTTTTTATGGTGGGCGATGGTTATGCCTCATCAACAGTGGAAATGGTGGAGCAATTTGCGCCTAATGGTTTGGACTTTGCCGTGGATGATGGTCCGCACACCCTAGAAAGCCAGTGTAATTTCTTGCGCTTATATGTGCCTATGTTGAAGCCTGGTGGTGTGGCAGTAGTGGAAGACATTCAAGCTGAAAGTTGGTTTGAACCATTGATTGGCTGCGTAAAAGAAGGCTTCTCCGTGGAGAAAGTTGACCGTCGTGCTATTAAAGGAAGGTATGATGATCTTATGTTGATTGTTCGTCATGACTAAAAAGGAAAAGCAAGCTAAAATTCGGCTTGTAATGAAAGAATTCAAAGCTGGCAAGCTAAAAAGCAGCAGCGGCGAAGCAGTCAAGAGCCCAGCTCAAGCATTGGCAATTGCTCTGTCAGAAGCTGGCATGTCACGTCAGCCCAAGAAAGACATGGGCGATGAATACTACATGGCCTTCATGAAGGAGATTGGAGGCGAAGAAGAGGAAGAGAACGAAGAAGAGACAATGGACGAGAGCACTGGCGAAAAGCGCTGCAAGGCTTATCTTGCAACAGTGCGGAAGAACAAAGGAAAAAAGCCTTAAGGGGAGATGCGCAATCATTTTCCCCTCCATCGTCTGTACGCTCTGCAGCCCGTCGCGGCTTAGAACTACGCAAGAAGCACGGCAAAGGTGGCTTAACCACGCAAGAGGCTGGTAAGCAAGGCATCGGTAGTGGAGTGGCACGGGCCTCTGACTTGGCTGGCGGCAGCGCTTTGAGCTATGCAACAATCAAGCGCATGGCAGCGTTCTTTTCTCGCCACGAAAAGAACAAAAGTGGCGGCGAAGATGATGCTGGCTACATTGCGTGGCTGCTATGGGGCGGAGACGCCGGCAGGGCGTGGGCGAATCGCATCATTAAGATGGTGGAAAGCGCTAAAGACAAATGAGCGAATATGTGCGGGTGATTGAAGAAGAAGATGAAGGCATTGGCATTATGAAAGCCTTGTCCATTCTTTCAGCGCATGAACATCGCAACACTTCACAGTGGCGTCTTGTTGAAGAACAGCATTTCAAAAATGGTCGCCTTGACGAAACTCACGAATACGTGACAAGCTATTACGAAAAGCCTGATGATCAGTTTGAAGCAGTGAAGATGCTGGTCTTCGAGGCCGAAGCCATTGCGAAGGCATACATTATGGGGAGCATTGAAAGTCAGCTCGCTGAAATTCGCGACGAGGATGATGACGATTAGTTTGTGCTTGTAGCCGAAACCACGAACGTGGGGTAGCCCATAAGATACAAGATAGAAAGTTCAAACATCGAGCTAAGCAAACGTATCTCTGCGCAGTCAGGAGAAACAATGCCGCGTTCCATTCTTGAAACAGTGGTTTGATCACAATGCAAAGCTTTGGCCACGTCATTCTGTGACATGCCACAATTCAAGCGAGCTTCTTTAATGCGTTGCCCAATAATTTGTCGGCTTTCTTGAATGGAAGCCATGGGAGCATGAAGCTTGGTGGTGATGCGCCGATGTTGAATGTGCTGCATTTTTAGGCCATATTTCCTAAGTTACTATATCCTATGTTTAATTTATTGATAGAGTGTGCTCATGAGCGACACATGCTTTCGATACGATGTAGCGCCGATTGATAAGTACGAGCTAACCTCTGAAGGTTATCTTCGTGCTTGGGCGACCATCGCTCGCACTGGTGTGCAAATGTACACTGATGCTGATGGTTCCATTCGGCGTGAATATCGTCCCGAAGCTGAAGTGGCGTCTCCTGAAAGCTTGGCCTCATTTGCGGGCAAAGCGATCACTCTGGAACATCCTCCTGTCCTTCTCGATAGCGCCAATACAAAGGACTATCAAGTAGGCTTTAGTGGCACTGAAGTGGTTTATGACAACGGCTTTGTCCGTGCAGTCATGACAATCACTGATAAAGATGCCATTGAACGCATTATGCGTGGGGATGCAAAAGAAGTCAGCGCCGGTTATCGCGTCAATTATGAGGCAACTCCTGGCGTAACTGACAACGGTGAGAATTACGATGGCATCCAAAAGGAAATCAACGGAAATCACATTGCTGTTGTTCGTAGGGGCCGCGCTGGCCCGCAAGTGAAGCTTCATCTGGACCGCCTAGATGCTGCTGATCCCTATCTAATCAATTCCATTGAGGAACCGTCTATGACTGCTAAAGTCAATTTTGATGGCGCCGAGTTTGAGGTGAGCGAGAGCGTAGCTCTAGCAATCACTAAAGAACGGGAGGATGCCAAAATGTCCTACGAGGACATGAAGAAAAAGTACGATGGCATGATGTCTGAAGCTTCCAAAATGAAGGAAGAAATGGACGCCATGGAAAAAGAAATGAAAGGCAAAATGGATGCTGCCGAAGGTCGCGCCGATGCCCTTTCGCAAGAGCTTGAGGCAGCGAAAGCTGATCTTGAAGCTGCCCAACAAGTGAATGTGGATAGTCTCGTCGAAGAGCGCATTGCTCTCATCGACAAGGCTCGCATTTCTCTTGATTCTGCTTTTGATTTTGCTGGCAAAAATGCTCGTGAAATCATGGAAGCTTCCATCAAGGCTGTGCGTGGTGACGCTGATCTGTCGGAGCGTTCCGACGATTATGTGACCGCCATGTTCGACACTCTGGCCGAATCTCCTCGTGCGGATTCTGCCGCCACGGAAGAACTGCGTAAAGCTGTTGCTTCCATCGCCTCTCCAATGTCTGCTCCTTCGTCCTATATGGACAGGATTCAGAACGCTTGGAAAACTCCCCTTTCTGTCTCTAAGGAGCGCTGATCCATGGCTGTAACTTTTACTACGTCGGGGACTGCGGCTGCTGGCGGTGTGCAACAGAGCTACGCTCTGACTCACACTGCTCTGCTCGAAGGCCAACTCTCTGACATTCGCGACAATACCATTGGCACCTATGTCAATGAAACTGGCTCCGTCATTCCTTTCGGCAATGTCGTTGCATTTAACCAAGCTGGCACGGTTGCCAACTCGGCTCGCACCATCGGTAGTGGCACTGCCATTGTCGCTGGCGTGAA
>Ga0208644_1003395_pt1 | contig 12407 bp, 20 predicted proteins | sample VirMetDEL_Nov_18_FD_184517 | JGI IMG/M metagenome (GOLD analysis project Ga0208644, IMG submission 184517) | Aqueous microbial communities from the Delaware River and Bay under freshwater to marine salinity gradient to study organic matter... | ecosystem: Environmental > Aquatic > Marine >... | reverse complement strand
AAGTCCAGTAGTCCAACACTACTAATGTCAGTCACCAGACTCCTCCATCTGCTTAATGCGCTTTTCTAGTTGAGCCTTTTGCTTCTTAAGGGCAGCTACAGCCTTTTGACGCGCCTTATTCTCTGCTAACTCTTTTTCTGCATTGAACTTAGCGATCTTAGCCTGATTCTTTTCAAGCCATGTGTTGTAGGACGCCAAATCCTTTTCGTATTTAGCAACCCGAAATTTGTAATCCTCTTCTGGCTCTGGATAGTCGATCCTCAAAGAGCAATTCTGAGACTCATATGACCAGTCATACTCAAATACAATCGCGTCCGGGTTGTAGGGGACTTCTAGGCGGTTGCAAATGCCCTCAACGTCCCTTAGCAGGTCTGTAAGAGTAATTCCGTCAACATTGCTATCCAAATGGAAGGACTCATAGCGAGTGAGGCGGACAGGCTTGATAGGCGCCTCACGCATTTTGAAGGTCATACATTCCTCACAGGGTAGTGATTAAACAGCATTAGAAGCCGCTTGTTGCAGGCAAACGCCGCCTTAGGCTTCTACCAGCGGGCCAGGAATCGACGTGTACCAGAGCCCCGTATGCGGCACCCCATTGTGAGCCTCATACATGATCCGCACCATCTCCAAGTAGTCAGCCAAAGCCACTGAATCAGGAAACCGGCCTTCCTGGTCACGGAAGCCGGGCATACCAGGACGCGAACCCCAATATGTGATTTCGGCTTTTGTGCTGCGCTGAAGCAGTTTGGCTAGGAATTTGGGCTTGTAGTAGGAGTAGAGGCTGATTAGGACTCCACCGTTGCCGCGGGTTGAAATCGCAACAACCCGACTTTCACGAGAAAACATTCCCACGTTAATCCTCGCGATCCCACTTCACGAATCCAAAGTGCCACCGGCCAATATAGACAGCGCGCACCGTAATGCAAGGAAAAACTTGAGAAATCTGTTTGCCAAGTGCTGTATCAGCCTTAAACCAAGCAATTCCAACATTTGGCAGCAGATTGTAAAGGGCGCGAGCTAGTTTGTGTACCACAACGTAAACCCTTTAAGTTCGTGATGTACTTCCCCATACTTGATACTGGTGATTAGCCGCTGCCTAGGCTTTTTATCGGTTTTGGGAATGTCAGTAACGATTGACCGGTCACCCTCGTGAATTGGGACGCGATTTTCCCAGCGGTCCTTAAACCAGGACTTGCCTACCTTATGGTGCTCCCAATAAAGATCTTGACCCCACTTGTCCCGTACTGAACTGCGGCTGTTGTACATGCACCATAAGGTAGCCGAAGTTATTGCTGACCGCAAGTTGAAATAGAGTGCTTGATATCTCCGAATTCGGCTTTGGAGGTGAGCCGCAGACGTGCTCCACCTACCAAAATCTCACTTGCTACCTCGTAAACCTGGTCTATTACAACAACCGAAAACTGGGCCCATACGGCGCCAAATTCCCGCTTGCCAACCTTGTTGTGCTCCTCATGCAAATGCTTAGCGTCTGAAAGTAGGCGTACGCCTGCTGTGTTCCTGAGTCTGGAAATCTCTGCCTTCCCTGGGTTAGCAAGCAACTTCCGTGCGGCCTCACGGGCCAATTTAGTCTCATGTGCCGCCTTTACCGCCGGGTAGTTCTCCTGCTCAGAAAATGAGACTGGAGCCGGGAGCGTCGCATTAGCGTATCTTTGGCAATTTTTACAAAGACTGCGACCGTTAAGGTCCGATATCTTCTTAACTGTTTGCCTGACAGGCAGTCGCGCGTTGCAGCAAGTGACGGCGTAGCCCTTCCTCCAAGAATGCTCTACCTGGAACAGATGCACCACTTTAGCCATAAACACTCCTACCTCGGCCGCTTAGTCTAGCCAACTTCCTCACACTCAACAAGGCAGGATTTTTTTCCAAAAAGGTGGGCCACAAGCCAAAACCTCATGGTAAAGTTAACCCCGTTGGCCGAAATTCCCCCCTTAACAATCCCCCCTGAAAACCAAGAAAAGAGAAGAAAAGATGAAGAATAAAACCAAGAAAAAGAAAAAAGCAAAAAACAAAGAAAAAGCATAAGAGTACTTGCATTTAACGCTAATATAAATGCTAGTACAAACGAACAAAGTGAGTTTTACTAGCATTAATGTTAGTTGATCGAGTGAAACGAGAGCCAACTAACATGGCAGCTAAATAGAGCCTAAAGCTGCTATTGAATGCCAAGGCTTCAATCAAAAAGCAAAAGAAGGGCGAATTCTGTTCTGGCAGAACCAAGCACTTACCAATAGCCAGAGTGCGCCGGAGCAACCTTCAAACACCAGTACAAACATCCGCCTAAATACCAGTACAACCTGTACATCTGAATGACAAGCAAGATAGCAACCAGTACACCTACTAAGAGGAGCCCTGCGGGCTCGGATTGACCTGCGGTCAAACACTCCACCTTCGGTGGGAAGAATGAAGAATCTAAAACCCACCCAAAATGCTGTACACCAAAAGAGCAAAGGCAACCAACGCAATACCCAGGCAACTCTTAGCCACCATTCAGGAAAGAGTCTAAAACCAACAAATTGTACTGTCGCGACCTGGTTAACTAGTATTACAAAAGCCCTTACCAACAAATAAGGACTTACGAAGCAAGCAAGTGGTAATACTTAGTCAGTCTTGATCGTGGTGCAGCCGAACGGAGATCTTGTGCGTTCTCTGCAACATCCAGGCAAGCAAAGAGTTACTATCCTCGCCAGGCATTTTCCCGGAGTTCCGGTAATTCTTGTACGGCCGCTTTGTGGTATCTCGGTATTCAGCAGGCCGAATAAAAGTCCTAGTCAAATCATCTAAGGCGCCCGGAGTGGTCGCCCAGCAGCGGATCAATGCGCCTGACGGCATATCGTAGGAAGGAATGAGCACTTCAATCGGCTCCTGGAGGACCCAAGTATTTGCCCAGGAGACCACTTCCTTACTGTTGATAGCTACAAAAGCCCGGTTGCCATCCTCTGATAGGTAAGTAATGCCAACTTCTAAGTCCATATAGGGCAAGATACCAGAATTAATGCCAGACTCCTCCGTAATCAAATGCTACTATTTGCCCTCTCCTGTTAATACCAACTTGCTCTGAATCAACGTGGTAGGCCCACGCCGGCATTTGAATCACCGGGTCATTGGCCTTAGCTTTTCTTACCTGAGGTAACTCGTTGATACGGTATCGTTTGCCCTCCAGGCAGTTATCGGAGATGCCGCCTGCCCGCACAGGGATTTTAAGAACCCAGTTATGCCCTTTTCTGCGGATTACTAGCCTAGTATTACCTCGGCCTACGATTTCGTAACCGTCAATTTCAGGCATTTCAGTGCCCCAATTTTCAGTCAGGAAGTCGTTATTTCTCAGGTGGTTAGGTATTATTTCGCGCAAAACCTCGTCGTATTGAGCATCGGTGATTGTTCTGAGCCAAATGTTAATCTGCGTGAGTAGCGCCCTTAGTTCCATAGGTCAACCGTAACTAATTGCCATTCAATAGGGTTGGCAATCTTCAATTACTTTTGGTAGGGTTCGGCCGTGCTGCCAACCCGCCAGATCCCTCAGGACGCCTTCCTTGCACGGTTTGATCTAGCCGTCACGGACTGTCCCAGAAGCGATCCTAGAGGCTCTAATGGGCTCACAGACCCCACGGAGGAGTAGTCGATGCGCCTGTCCCACGTAAGTTACCGGGTGAGAGACCGTCTTAAGGCCGCTGAATTCTTTGCCAGAGCTTTTAAGTGCAGAGAATTACAAGACTTAGATCTAGGAGGTGGCGTTCGGTGTTTGCTTATGGCCGCCCACGAGCAAAAGGCCGGCTATGAAACTAGGCGGTCAACCTTAGTAGACCTAACCGCCGGAAACAGTATTCCAACCGGCGTTTGGACTGACTTTCATATGGCCCATTCGGTAATTATTTACGACGGAGATGCAAATACCGAGGTTGGAAATTGGGTGTCGCGCCACGGCGGTGGCCTTTACAGTTTGGCGTATGAGGTATTTGACGTTGCAACTGAGATGAGCCGTTGGCGTCAAACTGGGTTAGGATCCTTTACGACCACCAAACCCATCGAATCTGAGGGCATGTTCCAGGCTATTTCCGACCCGCACCCAATTACAGGTGTCGTATACGAACTGCTTCAAATCCGCGACCCAAGCCTCAGGAAATACCACAAACCATTTGTTGGAGAGTATTAATGCCAAAACCAGTAGATATCAGGATTTTCAATATCGCCCGCACAACACTTGACCGTGGCGCTTGCCGCGCCTGGCTTACGGATCAGCAAGTTCCAGAAGACGCTATTGAAAAACTTCTTAGCAGCGAGGTTACGGATTGCGCAAATCTCGTAAGGCTTTGCGGTAAAAGGTGTTATAGCGCCTTTGTCCCTGAACTCAATCCAAATGTAACTAGGGTTCGGTGGGACATCGCCAAATACATAGACCACATCCTCGAATCCGGGCACGGGTCTGTCATTGAGCAGGTGGATTACAGTTTTGCTATCGAGGGTATTACCAGAGTATTGACTTCCGAACTTAATAGGCACCGGGCCGGCGTTGCTCTTTCGGAAGGATCCATGCGGTTTATCCGCCTCACGGACATCGAATATTGGCTGCCAACCTCAGTTAGACCAGCCGATTCAGACACCCCTGACGTGGCCGAAAAGAAGGAAAAGACAAGAGAAATCCTAGCCCTGGCGTTTAAGCAGGCAGAAGACAATTACCAGGCCCTTCAGGAGGTGTGGAAGGATGAACTAGCCACTCAGGCCAAATTCTCATCAAAGAAGGCTATTACTAGCCTGATGCGGCGCACTGTTCCTATTGGTGTGGCTACTGGAGGGGTCTGGAAGTTCAATTTCCGCGCCCTAAGGCATATTTGCACTATGCGGGCAGACGAGGCGGCCGAGGAGGAAATTAACCTGCTGGCCCAAATGCTTTTGCAGCACATGATGACTGCCGAAATCAACTTCTTTGGCGACTTTAGTATTAACGAAAAGGGCTTTTGGCAGCCCAAGTACAAGAAGGTGTAACATGGCGCCTGAAACTGCTGAGGAGTGGTGGACGCTATTAGATGACCGATGGGACTATTTGTTGGAGATCATAGGTCACCATTTAGACTTTGACCATCCAGCGTTTGATCCGCCCGGAACACCAATTGAGCGTGGCGGCAAGTTTACTGGCAGGAACGTAATGGCAGAACTACACCACCTGAAACGTACCCGAGACCGCAGAATGGCAAGGTACTTACACGCAACTTGGGGCCTCGCAAGTGACGCTTATGCTTGGTCAGTGCCGGCTTGGGGCGATCTTTGCGATCTTTGCTCAGAGGACTGGTGCCTAAATGATGAATGAACATTTGGAGTTTAGGTTTCCAACAGCTAACCCTCCTGGTAAGTGGGATGACTACGTTACAGCCTTTTGTTTTGAGCGCGATGCGACTCCTTTTTCATTGAGCGTAGAGGCCCAGAGGCGTGGGTAGTGACCAATGGCGGCCGGAGTTGCCTTGCTTCTGACTTGGTTGCGTTTGAATACGAATCCTTTCCAAGCGAGCGTACAGACGAATACGTTGCGCGCACTAGGTTTCCAACAAAAGAGTGCGCCTATTATTGGCTGACTAAGTATTGGGAACTCTGGAAGCGCGTTGGGCCTGGATGGCTCCGGGTGAAGGATGCTGAAAAACTAGTCCCACCCTTGTAAAGCGCAATTGACAGTGTTAGTCTGCGTTATGCGCTGCCCAGGGCTAGACGACGATTACGAATGCCCGAATGAAGTGGAATCCGTAACGACTGTCTGTGAATCCTGTACAGCAGAAATCGCGCGGATCCATTCGGATATCCAAACTTTACGTGACCAGAAACAAAAGCGCTTCAATTTGAGGGAGTTCAAACCGAAATCGTGGGAAACCCAGAAACCTATGTTCCGGGTTCTTTATCCGGCCATGCTTTGCATGTTTGTAATGCTCATGGAACTACTGGTTGGTCTTCGCCGGATGTGAAACCTGAGGTCGGTGAAGTAGATCTATTAAGCAAACTTGGTGTATTGAATGACTACTTGCTAGGTAAGGCAATTGAGCACCTAATCCATTCAAAAGGCGGCCAGGTGCTTTCAGAACTCAAAAACGCCCGGTGGTATCTCGATTACCGGATCATTCAAGAGGAACAGAAACATGCTCAAATCGGCACATCAAACTCGCGTTGAGGAGTTCCATAGATTAGGCGGCCACGCTGTTCCAAGCACCCCTACCGTTCCAGATCAGGAAACTCGCTATCGGCGCGCTAAGCTGATATTTGAAGAGTGTCTAGAGACGCTTGAGGCGCTTGGGTTTTATCTGGTCTCTGACGAGTTTGGTGATCCAGTGCTTAAGGCTTTGCCGGGAGCCAATATCAACCTAGCCCATCTTGTTAAAGAACTATCCGACCTAAGTGTAGTAACTACAGGCACTTTCTCAACTATTGGCGTCCCTGACGAGCCTTACCTGGCTATTGTGGACGAGTCAAATACAGCCAAAGTCCGCAATGGCGTGCGTTACAACGAGTTTGGAAAGATCCTTAAACCTGACGGTTGGGTCAACCCTGAGAAACTAATTACGGACCAATTGGAGGCCAAGTGATTAAGTGCTTTTTCATCTACTGCCTTATAACTTGGATAGTACTTTTCTCTACCCCGGAAGGTTACGGTGAGAAACTGGCAGTTGGTGGCACATCTGATAAGGCGTTGTTTGTGTTGCTTGGTATTGGATCACTGCTAATTCCAATCATGTTGGCTGTGGGAGCGTTACTGCTATGAACGAGGAACTTTACCAGCAGCGCGTCAGTACTGCCGCCGATTGCAATGAACACCTTCCGACTCTACGAAAGTTGGCGGCAGAGTGCCGTAAGGTAATGGAAATAGGAACCTGGACAGGCTGCTCTGCCACTGGACTACTCATGGGCCTTATTGACTCTCCTGAGGAGGGCAAAAGTCTCACCGTATTGGATATCAACGAAGATTACCTAAAAGGTACTGCCGATTGGCTGTCAAAGTTCCAAGTTCCAGCGGATGTGCATGTTAATTACCTACTAGGTGATTCGCTGCGCGCCGATATTGACACCGTTGATTTGCTGTTTATTGATTCGTGGCACTGCTACGACCAATTGCACTCAGAACTTACCAAGCACGCTAAGGACGTGCGCAAATATATCGCCATGCACGATACAGTCACGTTCGGGTTCAACGGTGAGGACGGTAAGTCACCTGGCCTATTGGACGCCATTGACGACTTTCTAGCGGAATCTGACGGAGAGTGGGTCACTGAGGCCGTGTATGAGAACAACAATGGCCTCACCGTGCTTAAGCGCGTAGAAGGCGGTCCTAAGGCGTATTTCCTAAAATCTTCGGCTGGCTTGACTGGTGCAAAGGGGTTGAAGTTTGAATCCACTACTTGATATCCCGGAACTCGCTATCTACGCCCATCGGCCGCACCCGGAGTATTTCAAGGCGTCAGCGGGCTCTATGGTTTCTGGACTGACAAAAACCACCAGAGTATTGGTGTGGATCAGCCCTGGCAGCGTACATGAGAATATGGCGCGAGCTTGGGAGGCGTCGTCCGCTAGATATTTCGCCTTTGTTGACGAGGATGTGGAGTTCTTAGATCAAGGTTGGCTTGATGTGCTGATTGCCGACTTAGAAGCCAACCCAAGTATGGCCGCAGTTGCTACAGCGCAAGTCAAAGAGGAAGAACATAAATTCGATTATGAGATGTGGGCTGAAAACCACCCCATGGAAACCAGAGAAGCCGGACTACAAGTAGTTAAGTGGGCTCCTGCTCACGTGCTTCTCGTTGATCGCAGCAAAGTTCCCAACGTTACGCCAGACGTTAATATTCCAGGCGTAAAGGGGATGTCGGACCTTGATTTCTGCCTTCAAATTAGGGCCGCTGGATACGAAGTTGGAATTGATAGCCGGGTAGTTGTTTACCACCCGCACAAGGCGTTTGCTGATATTGAGCGCCTAAAGTTAGACAACCCAACACTAGGAGACGAACAGCAAATTTTCCCGCAACAAGCCCTGTACATGGCTAAGAAGTGGGGCACGCTGTATACGGAGTTGCAACCGAAGATGAATCCTGAATGGGCCGCCCGAGTCAAGCCTCTCTTTGACAAAGAAGGATTACCATTTCCTTGGTAAACCTAGACTTACACATTCATTGACCGTTCCAATAGTCCCGTGTAGAACAGGGATACCGAGCTAACACCAGCGCAACATACCGCCTTCGTCCGAATGGGCCCGCCAAGTCGCGGGCCCATTCCCTATCTTGGGAGCAACATGGGCTTATTTGACACAAGGGCGACTTTCAAACCGCGGGAATATCCAAAGGCAGATGAGTATTGGGAGCGTGCTCAGCAGAGCCATTGGCTGCCATCTGAAGTGTCCATGGCGTCTGATATTAATGACTGGAAGATGAAACTCTCTGATGCTGAGAAGCACGTCATTGGTAACGTCCTCAAAGGATTTACTCAGACTGAGGTGTTTGTCGAGGACTATTGGGGGCGCGTATCCAAGTGGTTCAAGAAACCTGAGATCCAAGCATTAGCTGTTACCTTAGCCGCCTTTGAATCTATTCACAGTACAGCCTATGCCCTACTGAACGATTCTCTAGGTTTGGACGATTATCAGGCGTTCCTTACGGTACCTCAAATCAAGGTTCGGCTAGATCGCATGATTAATACGCCTGGCAAATCAAGGAAGGATATCGCTAAATCATTAGCCGTATTTAGCGCCTTCAATGAGGGAGTTTCCCTGTTTAGTTCCTTCGCTATTCTTATGTCGTTTCAGCGCAGGAACTTACTAAAAGGCGTGGGGCAAATAGTGGCCTGGTCGGTGCGCGACGAATCACTTCACGCAGAAATCGGCTGTTGGCTCTTCAGAACCCTCATTTCCGAATATCCTGAGATTTGGACGGACGAATTCAAGAAAGAGATTTACGACGCCGCGCGCCTTACAGTCGAATTGGAAGACGATTTCATCGACAAGGCGTTTGAGCAGGGCGCCCTAGCAGACCTAGACCCTAAAGACCTGAAAGTATTCATCCGGGCCCGGACAAATACAAAACTAGTTGACCTGGGACTCAAAACAAATTGGCGTAATCTAGATCAAGAGGCGCTAAAGCGTATGTCGTGGTTTGATTACCTTACCGCCGGATTAACCCATTCAGACTTTTTCGCTGAACGGGAAACCTCATATTCCAAGGGTGCCATTAATTGGGATTTGGTATTTGCGGGGGAGGACTAGTGCGGCTAGAAGAACTACAGGTTGCTGGAGAGGCCGCCCCTTGGCTCACTCAGGAGGGCCTACAGACGCTTCAGGGCGGCTATCTGCTTCCTGACGAGACACCAAAGGGTATGTACCGGCGCCTAGCTGACCACGCGGAACAACTATTAGGCGTCAAAGGGTTCTCAGACAAGGTATTCCAATTGTTTTGGAAGGGGTGGTTATGTCCTGCTACTCCTGTGGCGTCCAATTTCGGCGCCAATCGAGCCCTTCCAATCTCTTGCTATTCGCTAGCCATCGATGATTCGGTGTCTGGCATTTTCAATTCGCTACACGAAATGGCGATGCTCTCTAAGAACGGAGGAGGGGTAGCTTATGACTTTTCCCGTATCCGCCATCGCGGTGCAGGTATTGCAGGAAATATTGGTAAGTCAGAGGGCGTAATCCCATGGCTTAAGATCTTTGATGTAACAACTGTTTCTGTAAGCCAGGGTGCCGTACGTAGAGGAGCAACAGCGGCGTATGCGCCAGTAGACCACGGAGATATCCACGAATTCCTAAATATCAGGCGGCCTACAGGCGATCAGAACCGCCAATGCTTGAATATCCACCACGGTGTAACTATTACAGACGAGTTCATGCATAAGGTGGAGTCGGGAGATAAGGAAGCTAGGGCTCTTTGGATAGAGATACTTAAGACCCGGCAAGAGACCGGCGAACCGTACCTGATGTTCATTGACAATGTTAACCGGCAAAATCCAGACTGCTATAAGTCTAATAACCTCAATGTGTTAGCGTCTAATATCTGCTCGGAGATCGTATTGCACTCTGACTTGGAGCATACGTTCGTTTGCTGCCTAAGTTCCATGAATTTGTCGCGTTACGATGAATGGAAAGATACTGACGCGGTAGAAACTGCCATCTGGTTCTTAGATGCTGTCATGGAAGACTTTATCAACCGGGCCAAGGATATGCCTGGGTTTGAACGCGCCGTTAGATTTGCAGTAAAGTCCAGAGCGCTAGGGTTAGGCGCCTTGGGGTGGCATACTTACCTGCAAGAGCATTCAATTCCGTTTGAATCATTTGAGGCGTTCAAACTCAATTCTCAAATCTTCAAGCAAATACAGCAGCAGGCTAACAAAGCGACTCGCGATCTAGCAGCTAAATACGGAGAACCAGAGTGGTGTAAGGGGTTCGGTGTTAGGAACACCCACACGATTGCGCTGGCACCTACGGTTTCAAACGCCATTATTTCAGGCAACGTCTCGCCCTCCATCGAGCCATTGCCAGCCAACGCCTTTACAAAGAAAACCGCGAAAGGCGCCTTCATCCAGCAGAATCCAACGCTTAGGAAGATTTTGTCCGCTAAAGGTAAGGACACTGACGAGGTGTGGAAGTCAATTGCGATTGAGGACGGCTCTGTACAGCACTTAGATTTCCTCTCGGAACATGAGCGGGAAGTGTTCAAAACCGGGCGTGAAATTAATCAGATGGCCGTTGTTAACCAGGCAGCGGCGCGGCAGAAGTATATCGACCAGGCCCAATCTGTGAATCTGCTCTTTCCGCCCGATGTAGACCCCAAGTACTTCCACAAGGTTCATATGGAAGCGTGGCGTCAGGGGCTAAAAACTCTCTACTATTGCCGCACAGGCGCCGTGTTGAAGGGCGACGTGGCTACCAGGTTTTATGACGATTCTTGTAAGGCTTGTGAGGGCTAAATGAAACCAATGTGCATGTTCTCTTACTACGGTTCCAAATCTCAGCGTGTGCATCATTACCCGGCACCTAACTACCCACTTATTGTGGAGCCGTTTGCTGGAGGGGCTTGTTACGCTTTGCGACACGCCGAAGGCCGACAAGTCGTAATTAATGATTTAAGTGTTCGCACGTACAATTTGTGGCAATATTTAACTTCGACTCCAATGGACGAGATATTAATGTCTGTGCCTGATGCAGTGGTTAAGGGGCAGAATGTTGATGAATTAGTCCCTGATGGAGCACATCCTGGATTACGAGAGTTGCTACGCGCTAATGCTAATATGGGTACACTAGGTTCGTCAGGAACACACAAGCGGGTTACTTGGTTTGCAGAGTTGAATTGGAGACAAGTAAAAGAGCGGCTTCGTTACTTTTTACCCAAGGTTCGCGGGTGGAAAGTTAGCAATTTCGATTACAAATCTATGGAAAATATCGAAGCTACTTGGTTTATAGATCCTCCCTACAACAACGCAGCCGGAAAGCGCTATCTGCACTCTTCGATTGATTATTCAGAACTAGCTGCTTGGTGTAAATCGCTTCGAGGGCAGGTTATTGTTTGTGAGAATGTTGGGGCAGATTGGCTTGATTTTAAGCCACTAGTTGTTGGGAAGTCTAGAGGTGGGGTAAAGCGCGCGATGGAAGCTATTTGGACTAATAACGGGGTAGACTGAATAGGTGATTACGTGCTTAACTCTATCTGGAGCAGGTGTTTAGGTGGCACGTAGCCCTACATACACCCGTGAAGACCACAAAGCGCTTTGGGAGCAATGGTTCCAAACACGCAATCTGACGGAGTGCGCTAGGCGGCAAGGTATCTCTATCCAGACGGCTAACCGCTGGAAAGACGACTATCAATGCCCCTACCACTGTCCGTATCACAAATACGACGAACTAATCCACGAGGTAGCCAAACTCCAAGAGGCGCGCCTTCAAGTCATTAACTCAGGGGTAAATGATCCGGTAGTTATTGACCAGGCGATGCGCACGCAAATCGCCAACCCAAATACAGGCGTTAGAGGGCTCACCGAATCCCAACGTCTTGAAGACGCCCCTGCTATGGAGGCTATCCGTAAGCAGGATTTGATTGTCGGTGATTATGAGTTCCTGTACAGGAAGTTGTATTATCTAGCCACCGGACAGGCTCTAGCCCCAAATATCGCCATCACCGCCGCTAATGGAGATCCAATAGAAATCAATTGGGCCAATGAGTATGAAAAGGGCCTGAAGATTAACAACTTAGACAAGTGCATTGAAACCCTAATGCATCTCCGAAGCGAGATTACAAAGCTCACGTCCCCTGACGGCGGCAGGGGTGGTATTGTTTTGGAGCAAACGACGGAGACAAAACGGGTTACTATTCCTTTGGAAGAGTTGGCTAAGATGCGGGAGCATATCCTCAAAGTCAAAAAGGAAGCCAACATAATTACGG